>Ga0208103_1000709_pt1 | contig 9601 bp, 9 predicted proteins | sample CryBogmetaGMA75M_FD_184550 | JGI IMG/M metagenome (GOLD analysis project Ga0208103, IMG submission 184550) | Freshwater microbial communities from Crystal Bog, Wisconsin, USA - MA7.5M (SPAdes) | ecosystem: Environmental > Aquatic > Freshwater > Lake | place: Crystal Bog, Wisconsin, USA | collected... | reverse complement strand
CACGTATAAAAGGGCCTTCCTCTTTATTTGTATACTCATTAATAACCCAAAATTTATTTTTTATGATAGAGCTACAAACAGGTTGCATAGCACCTTCGTGCCAATTTATATAGGCAGTAACTCCTCTCTGTTCATTAATATCAATACTTATAATTTCATTATTCGATTGTCCATTTGTCAAAGCCCAATTTCGTTCTTTGGGAATATTTTTCTATAACTCTGTATTAGTGTAATGCCCAGTATGTTTTGCTAAAATGTTTTGCTGTTGACATTTAATAGGTTCATCCGAACTCCACAGTAAAGTAAACATTACAAATAAAAAAAATATTTTGTACATAGTGATCCTACTTAATCTTAACTCGCCTTATGCGTCTGTTCCTCTTTTAACCGTTCAGCTATCCAAACCTTGATAATCGATTGGCGTGTCACCCCGATCTTTTTAGCTTCGATGTCGAGCGCATTGACGATCCATTCGGGAAAATCGACATTCACTTTTTTCGCTTGCGTGCCGATCCGTTTGGCAGAAGTGAGATCGAGATGCTCACTGATATCTTCGCCTGAGTCAAACAATTCATCTAATTCTTCAGCTTTCATCATAAATCCTTTTTTCATTTTCTCTTGTTCGACGTACTGAAATCAATCGAACACTATCACCGCGATAGGTATAAAACGCAATCCAAATTTTGTCTTCGATTTTACCAATGAGAGCAAAACGGCTTTCACTGTCACTTTTTGCTCTTATTTCAAGCGCATTGGGATCACCCCATAATAACTGTGCTCTTCCAAAGTCGATACCGTGTTTGTGCAGATTGGAACTACTTTTGTCAGGATCAAATTCAAAGGTCACGATGAGGTTCTCACTTCTTTTGTATTTAGATATAAAAATAGTATCATTTCTATACTTTTATGTCAACTTTTTTAGAAAAAATTTCCATTTTTTTGTGGTACAATTTTAGTGTGAGCATAACTTTTCATACGTTCAATGGAGAGGTAAGACTGAGGTCAAGGGATTAATTACCCCTTGACCTTTTTTTTGCCCTCTTTCTCAACTTTTCCTCCTAATTTCTTTTATTAATCCCATCTTCGCTATAATCGCGCAATTTTATCAACACTGTGAGTAACCCATGATGGACGTACGCGAAGCTTTTTTAGCCTTTTTTGAATCAAAAAACCATACCCGTGTGGCGAGTTCGCCTCTTGTTCCTGATGATGCAACGCTGTTGTTTACCAATGCCGGGATGGTTCCGTTTAAGTCGGTTTTTACGGGCGATATTCCTGCTCCCAGCAATCCGCGAGCGACCAGTTCACAAACGTGTCTGCGTGCAGGCGGTAAGCACAATGATTTGGAAAACGTCGGACATACGGCGCGTCACCATACTTTTTTTGAAATGTTGGGGAACTTTAGTTTCGGTGATTATTTCAAAGAAGAGGCGATTGCGCATGCGTGGGAATTTATTACGCAAGTGATGAAACTCCCCGTCGATAAATTGTGGGTAACCGTCCATGAGTCTGACGATGAGTCTGAGGAAATGTGGAAGAAACATATTTCTGCGGATCGTATTATGCGTTTGGGAGACAAAGATAATTTTTGGCAAATGGGCGATACGGGTCCTTGTGGTCCGTGTTCGGAGATTTTTGTCGATCAGGGTGCTGAGCATTTCAATGGACCTGAGGATTATATGGGGGGCGATGGGGATCGTTTCTTGGAAATCTGGAACCTCGTATTTATGCAGTATGAGCGCAATGCTAAAGGCGAGTTAAAACCGTTGCCAAAACCTTCTATCGATACAGGTATGGGATTGGAGCGTGCTGTTGCCGTTCTTGAAGGTGTCCGAAGCAACTATGACTCTACGTTGTTTATGCCGATTATCCGTAAAGTAGAAGCCCTTATCGGTAAGCCGTATGATTACGCGAGCGGTGCATCGTACCGTGTTATCGCCGATCATATCCGTACAGTGACCTTTCTTCTCGCACAAGGGACAAACTTCTCGAATGAGGGGCGCGGATACGTTCTTCGCCGTATTTTACGCCGTGCGGTTCGTCATGGGTATTTGCTTGGATTTACGAAACCGTTTATGTTTGAGATTGCGGATACCGTAGCCGAACTTATGGGAAAACAATACCCGTACATCGTAGAAAAACTCTCTGTCTTAAAAGAGCAAATCATGCTCGAAGAAGAGCGTTTTTTCAAAACCATCGCATCGGGGATTGAACTCTTTAATGAAGAACTCAAAAACACCAAAGAGACGTTTAGCGGGGAAGTAGCGTTTAAACTTTACGATACGTTTGGATTTCCTCTGGATTTGACCGAAGATATGCTCAAAGAGAAAAATCTCGCACTCGATACACAGACGTTTGAAACGTTAATGAAAGAGCAGCGAGTACGTGCGAAAGCAGCATGGAAAGGTTCGGGTGATACGGCGGTAGAGGGTGATTTTAAAACGCTTTTGGAAACGTTCGGAGTCAATACGTTTATCGGATATGCCTACACTAAAGCTCCGGTCAAAATTCAAGCTTTGCTGGGTGAGAATTTTGAGCGAGTTGAATCCTTGCATTCCTTGCAGCGGGGATGGGTATTGTTGGAAGAAACACCATTTTATGCGGAGAGTGGCGGACAATGCGGTGATAATGGGATCCTCTCACATAAAGCCGTTGTCACTCAGACGAAAAAATTTCACGGATTAAATCTTTCCCATGTCGAGGTCAAAGAGACGATAACAGTGGGTGAAACGGTAGAAGCGATTGTGGATGTGTCACGCCATGAAATCGCGAAACACCACTCTGCAACCCATCTTCTTCATGCAGCACTGTACGAGCTGTTGGGAGAACATATTTCACAAGCGGGATCTTTGGTTGAGCATAACCGTTTGCGTTTTGACTTTTCCCATCCCAAAGCGATGAGTCATGAAGAGATTGCACTCGTTGAAGAACGGGTAAATTATCATATCCTTCATGCCCTAGAGGGTGTGACCAAAGAGATGAGTATCGAGGAGGCCAAAAAAAGCGGAGCAAAAGCGCAGTTTGGTGAAAAATACGGCGATACGGTTCGTGTGGTCAATTTCGGCACGGCATCGGTGGAGTTTTGCGGCGGTATCCATGTGGATAATACGGCATCCATCGGAACGTTTATCATTACCAAAGAAAGCGGTGTAAGTGCGGGTGTGCGACGTATCGAAGCGGTATGCGGAAATGCGGCATACAATGTATTTAAAGCCAATCGCCATCTTCTCGAAGAGGTGGAAGCATCGGTCAAAAACCGCGATGTATTGGCAGGAATTGAGCGACTTAAAGAGCACGTAAAAACTCTAAAATCGGAAATCACTGCATTGGCCTCTTCTTCAAAAGAGGAGATTAGCGTCACGATGATGGGAACTACGGCAGTGGTTATAGCGGAACTGGGACTGGGCGACATCAAAGAGCGTATTGATGAGCTTAAGAATGCCCATGACTCCATTTGTGTAATGTTATTCCAAGTCAAAGACGATAAAGTTCTACTCGCCAGCGGGGTCAAAAACTCGTCCGTAAAAGCAGGAGATTGGGTCAAAGCTATCGCACCTATCGTCGGTGGCGGTGGCGGTGGACGTCCAGATTTCGCACAAGCGGGCGGAAAAGACCCCTCGAAGATAAATGAAGCCTTAGAGGCTGCATTGGCGTATATTACCAAGGAATTACATTGAAAGAATTTTTAGTTCAACTGTTTGCTGATTATCGTTTAATCATTATCTTTTTACACGTGATTAGTGCAGTGATTTGGGTGGGAGGGATGATTGCCATCCGTTTTGCCGTTCATCAATCGTGCGCAATGATAGAAGACCCTAAACTTAGAATGGAACGTGCGGTACATACGCTCAAGCGTCTTTTTACCATCGTCACACCGTTTGCGATTGTGTCGATTGTAACGGCTGTGATAATGGCAGTAGGTCTTGGATTCAGAGCTGCGGCAATGGATGCAATGGGTAATGTTATCGATGATTATGCAATGAGTTTGTATAGCACCGTGCATATCAAAGAGACGATTTGGATGGTAATGGCGATTAACCTTGGTGTTATGATTTACCGAAGAGGTCAAGCGCAAAAAGCGTTAGAGGATGAAAATATGGGACGCGCTAAAGCAATGTTGACCCCTATCGCACAGTATATGGTTCCGGTGAATATTACATTGGGTGTTATTGCTATTTTTATGGGTGTTGTGTTACGTAACGCGTATTAATGCTACGACTTTGCTCTTCCTCCATTACCCGTGCGCAACTTCTTCGCACTGCGGGTATCCCCTTTCTTCAAGAGTCCCTCGATTTTGATGAAGACTCTATTGTCTCTTCTTGTCCCAAAAATTTTGTCTACCAAGCAACGCTGTGAAGTCTCAATTATTACCTGCATGATTTACAAAACACCTCGATTGGAACTCCTTGATATATCCTCTACCCATTATTTTTTCGACCTTTTTGACCCTAAAGCAGTAGATGCATATTTGCAAAGCGGTGATTGGCGCGGAAAAGCAGGAGCGTGTATGGTTGAGGGTTTTTGCAAACCGTATATTCGTGAGACCAGAGGGTTTGAGAGTACGGCGATGGGATTGAGTATTGAAGTTTTAAAGCCATTTTTATCATGAATAATCCCTACGCCAACGAACTAAAAGCCCTAAAACGCTCCGGACGTTATCGCACACGCAACGTTGTTGATGAGACATTGATGGATATGAGTTCAAACGATTATTTAGGATTGGCTCATTTGGGTGAACTGCACGATAAAGCGTGTAAAACTCTCTCATGCTATTGTTACCATGCCCCAAAAGCCTCCATGCTTGTTAATGGTTATCACCCTATTCATCAGAATTTTGAACGTGCATTGTGTGAGGCAAATGGGTTTGAAGCAGGAATTGTGATGGGGAGCGGATTTAATGCCAATATCGGTCTTATGGAAGCGTTGGTGCGCAAGGGCGATTTGCTGTTGATGGATGAAGAGTATCATGCCAGTGGTGTGATGGGTGCGAAGATGTGCGAGGGACGGGTTGAGTTTTTTGCCCATAATGATGCGAATGCCTTGGAAAATGTGATTGCTAAAGCAACTGAAAAGCGAATCATCGTCGCCGTTGAGGGAATTTACTCGATGGGGGGAGATATTCTCCCGCGAGCTGTTTTAGAGGTGTGTGAGCGGTATGATGTTTTGGTGATTCTCGATGAGGCGCACAGCAGCGGGGTGATCGGGGAGCATCTTATGGGGATTCTCGATTTTTATGAGATTACCCCTACACACAACATGATAAAAATGGGGACGCTTGGTAAGGCGTACGGGAGTTTTGGGGCGTATGTTCTTTCGTCTACTCACATCAGCGATTACCTCATCAACCGTGCTAAAAATGTTATTTATGCGACTGCACCATCGCTGTACGATACGGCATTGGCACATCACGCGTTGAACTATATCCAAGAAAATGTTTATGACTTAAAAGAAAAAATAAAACAGCGTCAACGCATTATCAAAGAGATACTTGGCATTGAGATTGAGGGGTTGATTCTCCCCATCGAAATCGGAGATAACCGTACCGTGATGGAGATTCAATCCTCCCTCAAAGAAGAGTTTGGAATTAGTGTGGGAGCGATTCGCCAGCCGACCGTCAAGCGGGCGATACTTCGTCTGATTGCACGTACAGATATTTCGGAGGAAACTTTGAAGAGGGTGTGTGAGCGTTTTAGTCACAATTGGATAAAATAGCGCGATGAAGTCTATTAGTATCGATGAGTTGACTATTCGCCATGGTGATGAGACGCTTGTTGAGTGTTCTTTTGAAATTCTCTCTTCACTGGCATTGGTGGGTCAAAGCGGTAGCGGTAAATCGTTGATTCTTAAAGCATTGTTGGGAATGTCAGACAGTACGTTGGATGTTCGGTTGCAAAAACGGTGTGATTTTGAGTGGGTTCGAGGGAAAAGTGTCTCCCTTGTTCCCCAAAATCCGTTTACAGCACTTTCGCCTCTCACAAAAATAAAAGACCAGATGTTTTATTCGCGTGAATGGGTGGTTGAAATTTTTGGATGGCTTGAGTTGGAGATTGCGTTATTGCAGCGGTATCCCAGTGAGCTTTCAGGGGGGCAGCTGCAACGGGTGGTTGTGGCGATGGCGCTTGCAAGCCAGCCATCCTTGCTTTTGCTGGATGAACCCACGACGGCATTAGACCCTGCGGCAAAAAAAGTGATGACAACCTTGCTGAGATCATTGCAAGAGAGATTGGGCTTTTCAACTCTTTTTGTAACCCACGATATGGGTGTCGCATCACAGTTATGTGAGGACATTTGCGTTCTTAAAGAGGGCAAAATCATAGAAGAGGGGAAGATGCACAGCGTCTTGCAAAATCCTCAAGAGAACTACACGCGCCGTCTTATAGAGGCTGATTTTAAAACACGAGAATTTAGAACATAGGACAGAGAATGAATAAAAATTTATGGATTACATTGGGAATTATCATCATGATTCCGATAGGGTATTTAGGATACCTCATTTACAGTTTTGAGTACGAAACACAGCGTCTTATCAACTATAAACCTCGTCTTACGACGGAAGTGTATGACCGAAATGGTGAAAAAATTGCCAATTTATTCAGTGATGAACACCGCTATTATGTTTCGTTTGAGAACATCCCTCCCCGTCTTATTGAGGCATTGATAGCCATCGAAGATACCGATTTCTTCGAACACCACGGGGTAAATCCTGATGCGATTTTTCGTGCAATTCTTAAAGACATAACAGCAGGAAAGCTCAAAGAGGGGGCAAGTACGATTACGCAACAGCTTGTTAAAAATGCCCTTTTGACACGCGATAAGAATTTTACCCGCAAATTTAAAGAGGTTTTATACGCCATTCGTATTGAGCAAGAGCTTACCAAAGAGCAAATTTTAGAGCGTTATTTTAATGAAATTTATTTAGGTCACGGCTATTACGGGATTAAAACAGCGGCAGATGGTTATTTTCATAAACCCCTCAAAGAGCTAACCCTTAAAGAGATGGCAATGCTTGTGGCTCTCCCTAAAGGACCCAATTTTTATGCACCGACAAAAAACTATGAGTTAAATCTTGGACGTGCCAATCGGATTATTGAGCGGATGCTGGAGCTTGGATGGATTGACCAAGATACCTACGATAAAGCAACCCAAGAGAGACCAAATGTTTACAATGATACGTTGAGTAAAAACTCAGGTCCTTATATCATTGATGAGGTTATGCGACAACTTGGCGATGCGTTTCCCGACATTCGCAGCGGTGGATACAAAATTTACACGACGATTGATATGAGACTCCAAGAAGCGGGTTATAAAGCGCTCCAATCCGGACGTAATGAGATTATGAAACGTGCCGAAGATGCAGGTGAGTTGGATGAGAACATGCAAACTCAGCTCAATGGTGCGATGATGAGTATGGATCCTAATACGGGGGAAGTTTTGGCGATGGTTGGAGGCTATGATTACTCCGTCAGTTCCTTTAACCGCGTAACTCAAGCTAAACGTCAACCGGGTTCTGCTTTTAAACCGTTCATTTATCAAGTCGCTCTTGATAGCGGAATGACTCCCGCAACCCTTGTCCCCGATATTGCCCGTACTTATACCTATAAAGGGGATGATGGGGAAGAGAAAGAGTGGAAACCGAAAAACTATAAAAATGAGTACAAAGGGATGGTCACTATCCGAAACGCACTCACCTACTCACGTAACCTTGCAACGATTAATATGGTGAGTGATATGGGCTTTGGAAAAGTAGTAGAGGGACTGCACCGTTTAGGGATTGTTGAAAATCTCCCTCCTGATCTCTCGATTGCTCTAGGGACAATTACCCTTTCTCCCTACGATTTGGCAAAATATTATACGATGTTTGCAAGCGGTGGGGTTCAAACCAACCCTATTTTAATCCGTCAAGTCATTACCCCAAAAGGGGAGACGTTCCGATATGAAAATAAACGCCGTCAAGTGGATACGAGAGAGCAAACCTATCTTATGACATCGATTTTACAAGATGTTGTTGCCTTAGGTACTGGTACGTCGGCACGTGTAGCGGGAGTGGAAATCGCAGGTAAAACGGGAACGACCAATAAAAATGTGGACGCATGGTTTATCGGATATTCTCCTACGATAGAGACCGTCGTATGGTATGGTAATGACAATAATACACCAATGCGACGCAGTGAAACCGGTGGACGAGCAGCAGGGCAGGTATTTCGCTATTTCAATGAAGATTTATTTAGAATCTATCCCAATACCAAACGTTATTTTGACCGTCCTGCGGGAGTGTATACGGAATCAAAAAATGCGGATGAAAATGGAAGTGAGAACTTTACGGATGTATCTCAAACTCCTACTACAACCCAAGAACAGGCACCAAAAACCAATGAAAAGCTTGTCTTCTAATCCATTATAATTCGAAAAATATACTTCCTTTTAGGGAAGAATGTTCGGTTTGCCAATATAATAACCTTGTGCATAGTCGATTCCAAGTTCTTTTACTTTAGTATAAATTTCTTCATTGCAGACATACTCTGCTATGGTCTTAGCCCCAATTTTTTTGGCAAAATCAACGATGGTTTCAACGACGATGGCATGACGCATATTGGTGTCAATATTTTTAATTAATGAGCCGTCTATTTTAATATAATCAATATTGAGCTTAAGGATGTTTTCAAAGCTAGAATAACCTGAACCAAAATCATCAATCGCGATTCTTCCTCCCAGCTCTTTTACGGTCTCAATAAACGAAGAAACAACTTCAAATTTTTCAATCCCTTCAGATTCGAGGATCTCAAAGGTTACCCTTTCTGCTGTTTTTGTCTCTTTGATGGTTTTTAATATAAAATCGACGATGGTATGATCTGTTATATCACTGCTGGAAAGATTGATTGAAAATTCTTCTGTTCTTGTTGAGAAAATTTCGCATGCTTGTCTTACAACTTCTCGCGTAATTTGAGGATAATGTTTTGTCTTTTTGGCTAACTCTAAAAATTCTAGCGGATAAATAATCTCATTATTTTCATTAATGATTCGAACCAATGTCTCATATTTATCAATCTTTCCATGAGTAAAAGAAGCTATTGGTTGAAAATGACATACGATTTTTGAATTGATTATTGCTTTTTTGATGGTATTGGCCATATTGAGATTGTGTTGAAACTGGCTTTTTATTTTCTCATCTTCATTGTAAATAGCAATGGGTATTTTGTTGATTTTTGCTTGATGTATGGCTATATCAGCGGCAATCAAACTAGTATTATCCCCGTATGCCAAGCCAATAGAAAGTCTCAAATTTATATTTTGTGAGTCAATAAAAAATTGTTCATCTTCGGTTTTTTCCACAATAGATTCTAAGATATATTTGATTGCTTTTATGGAGTAGGTACGGTCGAAAAGGAGTGCAAATTGATCTCCTGAAAGTCTATAAGCCATACGATGTGAGATTAAAAATTGTGAAAATTGAATTAAAACTGAATCTCCTGCTGCGGTTCCAAAGAAATCATTTATTTCTTTAAAATCATCAATATCAATAATGGCAACTGCAATGATTTCAGGTGAATGAATATCTTCTTGCAGTTTATTCCGATTGGGTAAATTTGTCAGTGTATCTTTG
>Ga0208103_1000706_pt1 | contig 9639 bp, 6 predicted proteins | sample CryBogmetaGMA75M_FD_184550 | JGI IMG/M metagenome (GOLD analysis project Ga0208103, IMG submission 184550) | Freshwater microbial communities from Crystal Bog, Wisconsin, USA - MA7.5M (SPAdes) | ecosystem: Environmental > Aquatic > Freshwater > Lake | place: Crystal Bog, Wisconsin, USA | collected... | reverse complement strand
TTGTTCCAGCTCGACGATATCACCGGCTTGAATCAATACTTCAACAACATCAATTTCAGCGACATTACCAACATCGGGAACTCTAATTTCACACAAACGAGTCATATAATTTTCCTTCTGTTAAATGAGCCAGGGAGCTTTCGCATCCGCCGCTATGCCGTATTTAGCGATGGCAACCTCTACTTTGGCCGCATCAAATTGACCTGAGTCAGCCAAACTTTTTAGTGCCGCAATAGTGACATGGTAACGATCGACTTCAAAAAACCGTCGCAAGTTTTCACGGGTATCAGAACGGCCAAAACCATCGGTTCCCAATACAGTGTAAGGCGCAGTAATGAAAGCACGAATTTGTTCGGCAAACGCACGGGTATAATCAGTCGCAGCAATAACAGGCCCTACTGCATTACCCAAGCAACTGGCAACATGCGCTTGTCTTGCAGGTTCTGTTGGATGCAAGCGATTCCAGCGTTCACAGGATTGTCCATCTCTGGCCAATTCGGTAAAGCTTGGGCAACTCCATAAATCGGCTTCTACACCCCAATCATTTTTGAGCAATTCAGCGGCAAACTCGACTTCACGGAAAATGGTTCCAGACCCTAATAACTGGACTCTTGGCGCTTTGTTTTTTGCGCCCTGACTGAAGCTGTACATGCCTTTAAGAATATCCAGTTCCACCCCTTTTGGCATGGCCGGATGGCTGTAATTTTCATTCATCACCGTGATGTAATAGAACACATCTTCCTGCTCAACATACATGCGGCGTAAACCGTCCTGAATGATAACCGCCACTTCATAAGCATAAGTGGGATCATAAGAGATGCAATTGGGTACGGTCGCTGCCATTAAATGGCTGTGACCATCTTCGTGCTGAAGACCTTCGCCATTTAAGGTGGTTCTTCCGGCGGTGCCACCCATTAAAAAGCCACGGGTACGTTGATCAGCCGCTGCCCAGATTAAATCGCCTACCCGTTGAAAACCAAACATGGAGTAATAGATAAAAAACGGAATCATTGGCACGTTATGGGTTGAGTAGGCGGTGCCGGCAGCAATCCAGTCACACAAACCACCCGCTTCATTAATGCCTTCCTGCAACACTTGACCGTGCTTGTCTTCTTTGTAGAACATCAGTTGATCGGCATCTTGCGGCGTATATAATTGCCCCACTTGTGACCAGATACCCAACTGCCTAAACATGCCTTCCATGCCAAAGGTTCTTGATTCGTCAGGAACAATGGGCACGATGCGTTTGCCGATATTTTTGTCTTTAACCAAAATATTAAGCAGATTTACAAACGCCATAGTGGTTGAGATTTCACGGCCTTCACGGGTGGCTTCAAGCAAGGTTTTAAAATCACTTAAAACGGGTACATCCAAGGCATAAGATTTGGTTCTTCTGGACGGTAAATGTCCGCCCAATTCAGCCCGGCGCTGCTGCATGTAAAGCAGTTCTTTTGAGCCTTCTGCAAAAGTCAGATAAGGAAGCTTTTGCATGTCCTCATCGGTTACCGGCAAATCATAGCGATCCCTGAAGTGAGTCAGCGAGATGTCGCTCATTTTTTTCTGTTGATGGGAAATATTCTGGGCTTCGCCAGAGGCGCCCATGCCGTAACCTTTAATGGTTTTGGCTAAAATAACGGTAGGTTGTCCCTTGTGATTTACGGCAGCATGAAACGCGGCATAGGTTTTGGAGGGATCATGACCACCTCGATTTAGTTCCCAGATATCGCGGTCAGACCAGTCAGAAACCATGGCCTTTAATTCAGGCGTGTTAAAGAAATGTTCGCGCACATAAGCGCCGTCTTTTGCTTTAAAGGTTTGATAATCACCATCGACACAGGCCATCATCCGTGCTGCCAGTAAGCCACCCTTGTCACGCGCCAATAACGCATCCCAGCGTTGTCCCCAAACCAGTTTAATAACATTCCAACCGGCACCGCGAAATTCACTTTCCAGCTCTTGAATGATTTTGCCATTACCACGCACCGGGCCATCAAGGCGCTGAAGGTTACAGTTAATGACAAAAATCAGGTTATCCAGCTTTTCACGCCCGGCCATACCAATAGCGCCTAACGATTCAGGCTCATCAGTTTCACCATCACCCAGAAAACTCCAGACTTTACGTTCCGAGGTATTAGCAAAGCCACGATCCTGCAAATAATGCATGAAACGAGCCTGATAAATGGCCATAATCGGACCGAGTCCCATTGAAACGGTTGGAAACTGCCAGAAATCCTGCATTAGCCAAGGATGCGGATAAGAAGGCAAACCGTTGCCATCAACTTCCTGACGAAAGTTATCCATTTGTTCTTGAGTGAGTCTACCCATCAAGAAAGCGCGAGCGTAATCACCGGGTGTTAAATGACCTTGCGTAAAAATCAAATCGCCGTCATGTTGATCAGAAGCGGCATGCCAAAAATGATTGTAACCGACATCATAAAGTGTTGCCGCCGAGGCAAAACTGGCAATATGTCCACCGACATTGGTGTGCTTGTTTGCCCTCAATACCATCATCATGGCATTCCAACGTACGTAAGAACGGATTTTTTGTTCTATCGTGGCATCGCCAGGAAACTGGGCTTGGCGGGAAACGGGAATGGTATTGAGATAGGCGGTATTGGCACTAAACGGGATATCAAATCCTGAATGCCGTGTTGCAGCAACCAACTGTTCAATCAGAAAGTGCGCGCGTTCGCTGCCATCTTGATCTAATACCGATTGTAGTGCTTCAATCCACTCTTTGGTTTCGGTCGGATCAATGTCGTTCTGTCCGGTAATCTCTGAAATTAAGCTGTTATTCATGGGTGATCCTTTTGGGACAGGTTGGGCATGGCTTAAAAAAATTTTACTATGGGGTTCAATTTAGTCATTTTGGCTGCATATTGATCGGGCTTACCTTACCACTGGGTAAGCAGTCCGTATCAATTCAGTCTGAATGACGGGGTAACAGGTACATAGTATATACAAATGAAGGGGCGCAATATACCCGTTTTAGTAAGTGATGTGACAGATAGTTTACGAAAGTCACGAAAAAAACGAAAAATACGAAAAAATAGATGGGTTGTATTGCAACAAAAAGCTGAGTGCGCATCCGCGCACCACAACCATGCCAGAGAAAGAACCCTAATACGCTATAGGTAGGTGTAGCCGGAATAAGCGTTTCCGGCATTCGGTACGCGTGTGCCGGAAACGCCACCACGCGCTACGCTTGGGTGGTCTTATTCCGGCCCATTGTTTGTTATCGCTGAAATTCCCGAAATCAAGCATTAAAAACTTGAAGATCGAGTAATAGCTAACCGCAACCTTCAAAGCCAGCTTGGTTCGTATGCTAATCAGGAAGCGCGATTGTACTGGGTAAAAGGGGCGGGAGCTTAGTTTTTTTAACGCATTAACTTACTATATAGATTTTCAGATAAATAATTTCGATTTTAACGGATACCATCCCTTTAAGGGATGTTATCCGTATGGAATCCAAGCTTCATGTAATGGAAATTTAATTTCTGAAAGACTATAAACAGGTAATTCCAAGCAATGAACTTGGGAACACGCCAAAAAGCTGTAAAATAGCCATTTTTATTTTTCATCTTCTTATTGACAACATGCGCACCACTCAATTCCCTTTAAATACCGTAAAAGAAACGCCTGCTGATGCTGAAATAGCCAGTCATCAATTGATGATCCGCGCAGGACTTATTCGCAAACTAGCCTCCGGTCTTTATAGTTGGTTGCCTTTGGGGCTACGCGTATTGCGCAAGGTAGAAAAAATAACGCGGGATGAAATGGAAAAAGCAGGTGCCCTGGAAGTGTTAATGCCTGCTTTGCAACCAGCTGAACTTTGGCAGGAAACCGGACGCTGGGAACAATACGGTCCGGAACTGGCCCGCTTAAAAGATCGTCATGACCGTGATTTTTGCTTGGGCCCTACGCATGAAGAAATTATTACCGATCTGGCGCGTAACGAGCTTAAAAGTTACAAACAACTGCCTATTACTTATTATCAGGTACAAACCAAATTCCGCGATGAAATCCGTCCCCGCTTTGGCGTGATGCGTTCACGTGAATTTATTATGAAAGATGCTTATTCCTTTCATTTGGATCAAGACTCGTTACAAGAAACTTACGAGGTCATGTATCAGGCTTACACCCATATTTTTAATCAATTGGGGCTAAAGTTTCGCGCAGTTATCGCTGATTCCGGCTCTATCGGCGGAGCAATATCGCATGAATTTCATGTGTTGGCGGATTCCGGTGAAGATGCCATTGCCTTCTCGACCGAAAGCGATTACGCAGCCAACGTTGAAAAAGCGGAAGCAGTGATGCCATCTGGTTCGCGTGCTTCGGCAATCGCTGACATGCAACTGATCGATACGCCCAATCAACATAGTATCGAAGAAGTTAGTGAGTTTTTGGCAATTTCTGCGACACAATGCCTTAAGACCTTAATTGTTAAAGGCGAAGATGACGGTTTGGTGGCTTTATTATTAAGAGGCGACCATGAGCTGAATAAAATCAAGGCAGAAAAAATGGAAGGCGTTGCTTCGCCCCTGGAGTTTGCCACTGAAGACGATATTCAACGCGCCTGCAACTGCAAACCGGGTTCAATTGGCCCGCTGGGTTTAACCATTCCGGTTATTGCAGATCGTAGTGTTGTGATGATGTCCGATTTTGTCTGCGGCGCGAATCAAGATGGCAAGCATTTTCAAGGCGTTAATTGGGAGCGTGATTTACCCGTTCCTGATCTCATTGCTGATCTTCGCACGGTCGTTGAAGGTGATCCCAGTCCGGATGGACACGGTGAAATTACCTTGGCACGTGGCATTGAAGTCGGTCACATCTTTCAGTTGGGCACTAAATACAGCGCGTCCATGAAAGCGGGCGTTATTAATGAGGGCGGTAAAAGCCAAATTATGCTGATGGGTTGTTACGGGATTGGTATTTCCCGGGTTGTCGCGGCGGCTATCGAACAAAATCATGATGACAAAGGCATTATCTGGCCTGCCAATCTGGCGCCTTTTCAAGTTGCGCTGTGCCCCATGAATATGCATAAGTCTGAGCGCCTTAAGGTCGCGACAGAGAAACTGTATCAAGACTTGCAGGCTGCCGGTATTGACGTATTATTTGATGACAGAAAAGTACGCGCAGGTTTTATGTTTTCTGACATGGAATTGATCGGCATTCCTCATTGCATCATTGTCGGTGATCGTGGACTGGATTCCGGAACGGTTGAATACAAAGGCCGTACAGCTCAGGGAAATGAAGAAATTCCGTTTGCGGAACTGATTGATTTTTTAAAAGCAAAGCTGGTTTAAAGCCAGGCACTTAACGTCTGATTATTGGCAGGGTTCAGACCTTTCAGGATTTCAAAACCTGAAAGGTCGCGTTGTTGTCGGTGATTAGCAATGCGTATGAAATAACTTAGGCATCTTACTCCCTCTCCTTCTGGGAGAGGGCTGGGGTGAGGGGATATAAATGGTCAAGTTGTTTCATGCACATTACTTTTTTGATGCTATTGCCGCAGCTCGGCTTTTGGGTATCAGTTTGCTCCTGTTGGGGGCACCTGCTTTTGCCCAAGCGCCAGCAGTTGAGGAGGTGTTGGGCGTGTTGGGGATGGATAGGGCTCAGATTGCCGAACTGGCAGAAGGTCACCCCGTCGTGTATACCTTGAGTGAAGGGAGTGACGATGAGCTTGCCGTGGGCTTGGCCTGGTATTCCCCTATCCCTTTAGCCAAGGTGGCCGGACACTTCCGGCAGGATAACTCCATATCGCTAGATGTGGGTGTCACTGCCCACGGGATATTGACAGAGCATAGTGGGGCGGGTTCTTTGGCAACTGTCACCTTGCCCAGGGAAGAAGCCCAGACTTTATTGAATGCCGAGCCAGGGGACAAATTTAATTTATCCCTCCAAGAAATAGAAAAGCTCAAGGTCTTCAAACAGACGCTTAAGCAGATGCCTCACAAAACCATCGAAGATGTTGCTGGCGAGCACTTCAGAGCGATTCTGTTACAGCGCTATAAAGCTTATCGGCACGGCGGAACGAATGCTATAGCGCCTTATGCGCGGGAGGAGGGTCTAAATTCAAAGCCTTCTCTTGAGCTGCGACAGGCGGCGAATGAAAGTGACCTTTTGGCGCGTTACTTGCCAGCCCTGCACAAGGCTTGGCTGGATTACCCGAAAGCTTTACCGCCGGGGGCTGTGGAGGCGTTCCCGTGGGTGGAAAAAAACGTGGAAGGTCGGTCGGCGGCTATCCTCAGACACCGCGTTAATATGGATTGGAACGGTGGGGTCTTGGTGTTGACTCGTGAATTCTATGCAGCGCACTCCTATAACTCCAGTCAATGGATAACCGGCTGCCTGCCTTATCGCGACGGTACGGTAGTTTTTCAGCAGGTGCGCAGCTTCACCGATCAAGTGACGGGAATGGCCAGCGATATTAAACATATAGTCGGCAGGAAGTTGCTGAAAGGCAAAATGCTCAAGTTTTATGAGCGCCTTTGCGGTATCTTGGGTCAATGCCATTGATTATTTGACAGCGCAATTTCAAACCACAAAACTACCAAAGTTTTTTAAAAAAACCTGTGTCAATGGCAAGCTCCTCTGAAAGTGGGTTGATTTATTATGACAGGCACTTGGCACAACGGATTGCGAAGGGCAAACTTCGACCCATTTGCGACATTGGGATATGGATTTAAGCTTCCCTAAACCGGACAGTCGCGCCTCTCAACCTTAGTGGGGGATTATCCAGGCACCAGAGATAGGCTGATTGCTTCATTGCATGTGGATTAGAATAGGCTGGGTAAAATGACTTAAATTGCTAAAAAACATCTATTGCCATAAAAAGATTGCTTTTTATGGAAAAAAATAAGAGCATTATTTGTGCAGTTATCTTTCACTGTAGCCCCCAAGACAACACCCTCGCCCGGAACTTCCGTTCTCCGGTAATAACGCCCCATCAATACTATCCGTGCAAAAGTATTGTTGCCGCCGGAAAACATTTTACCCCCGCACAAAAACATTTTACCCCCCGACAAAAACATTTTCCGCCCCCGTAAAAACATTTTCCGCCTTCCCTGAAGATGTTTGTGCGCATGCCCGCCGTTTTTGGGCAAGCGCAACGTGTTGCAAGCCGCCCCCTGCAACCGGCAGGAAGCCGATAATCCCCGTTAAGCGTAACGTCCTATATAACTCCTTAACAACTGACCTTTAACCGGCCTTCCCTGAAGATGTTTACGCGCATGCCCGCAGTTTTTGGGCAAGCGCAAAGTGCTGCAAGCCGCTCCTTGCAACCTGCAGGAAGCCGATAACCGCCGTTAAGCGTAACGGCCTATAAAATACCTTGACAATTCAGCTTTAAAAGGATTATGTTTATTGGCAGAGGCGCAGGCGAATGACCCCCGGCAAGCTTGCCCACGCTGCCAACCAGCCCCTAACTACCCACAACAAAACTTGACTATCCCGGCAGGAGATCCCTAACATTATGAGCAGCACTGGTTTTTTCCCCACCACAGAAGCCGCACAAATTATCTGGCTTACCCATTACTCTTTAAAGCTCCCTATTAACGGCCCCGGGTGCGGGATTGGCGCGGAGGAGACCACCCGCACCCAGGCTGACATCCTTTATTACATTTGGATGCTTCAGGAATGGCATCCCGCCAGCCAGCGCGATGCCAAAGAAGCCACTGCCTATAAAAACCTCATCCTAAACGGTAGCGGCAGCGACCCCATCGACTATCCCAAGCCGACGGTGTTCCCCAACCCGCCGCCTGCGCCTGCGCCCGGCATCCAAAAACGCCTGTTCAGCCAGATTACCCGCATTAAGGCCAGCCTTAATTATAACGAGGCTATCGGTAAAGACCTGGGCATCATTGCGATACCCGACACCGTCGACCATCCGTTCCCTGAGTTCTGGCTCACGGTGGAAATGGGGCTGGAGGCAACCCAAGTGCGCATCGATTTTAACAAATACGGCCACGATGGCATCTGGATTGAAAGCCGCACCAACGGTGGAGAATGGGCTTTTTTAGCCATTGATACGGTTAAGCCCTATCTGGACGGGCGTCCGCTCGCCCCCCGGCAATACCCTCGAAACGCGTGAATATAGAATGCGTTGGTGGGATAAAAGCGAAGCGCATGGCGAATGGACCGGCATCCAAAAAGCGGTGTTAGGCCCATAAACGGTCACGGCCCATCTTTATCATTATGCAGACCTTTCAGGTTTTTTAAACCTGAAAGGCCGGCGTTGTCACCTTTGTCAAATCAGGCTATCAGCTTAACACGGGGCAGAAGGCCGTTGTTCTGTGGGAAGAAATGGGCAAGCGCACCACAGGAGCAACCGGGGTAGGGGGAGCGGAGCGAGGGTTGTAAACTCGTAGAGAAAGCTTCGTAGAGATAACGCCGGGAAAGCCCTGCTTCCAGCAGGGGCTGGCAGCACCTCCTTTGCCGGTCGGGGGTTTGCAACCCCGACTGAAACGTTTGAAGGCTTCAATCGTTTTCAAAACGTTTGGGACGGGGTTATAAACCCCATCCCGCGCTGGGTATGTGTTTATCCAGCTTGGGCAACGGATAGCCGGGGAGGGTCATAGCTATCAAAACCCCCTTGCCGAGCGGTTGGGGTTAAGCATCAGAATGGTGAAGGAATATGCCAGCGGCAATAGCAGGGTGCCCATGCCGGTTGAGTTGTTGATGAAGGAATTGCTAAACAAGAAACCCAGTTAAATAACCATCTAATCAGAAGGGGAGCATTTATGGCCGAAAATATAGATAACATCGTGTTAGAGCATCTGCGGCATATCCGTAGCAAAGTTGATAAGACCGAACAGTCCATAGATGACCTGAAAATAAGGATGTCCAGGCTAGAATCGGCCATGCTGGCAGTCAAAAGGGAAGTGGCTGACGGTTTTGAATCGGAAATCCATCAGCAAAGCTTTAACGACAAGATTATCGAACGTATTGAGCGCATAGAACGCAGGCTGGAATTGCAGGAGTAAGTTGTTGATAGGGAGTTGCTAAACAAAAACCCATAAGGAAATAGCGAAATAGGGGACAGACTACGATTAATTCAACCGACACTGACAATTCTTGACTGATTGTTGCCGAAATTGATTTATTACAAACAGAAAAGTTCGTAATTGGAAATTAATCGTGGTCTGTCCCCTATTATTTGTCTGTCCCCTATTATTTTTTTCTGGAAGCGCCCACGTTAACGGTGCACTACGGCAACAATCCGGGTGAACTCATCATTGAAATAAGCGTCGTACCCAAAGCATCAGGTTATATTGTGCTTTACTCGACTTTACCGGCCCCTGCGGACAATAATGAATGGTATGAAACGGTGTTTTCCGGCACGAGAGGTACCTTAACCAACTTAAAAAGCGAGACCAAATATGTTATAAAAGTGGCCGCTATTAGTTCGGAGGCCAATAAAATGGGCATGTATAATTTTTCTGATCCTGTTGAAAAATTGGCTCCTTAGAGTCATCCTGCAATGAGAAGATTAAAAACGAAATAAATTGTACGACCCAAAAAAGGGAGACGGGTGGGCAATCAAGCAAATCACAAGCCTGTTTCCTGACTTTATCTGGACAATGCAATTTTGCAAGACCTGATCCTCTTGTTTTCACTGACGAGCAGGATGGGTAGAGC
>Ga0208103_1000704_pt1 | contig 9706 bp, 10 predicted proteins | sample CryBogmetaGMA75M_FD_184550 | JGI IMG/M metagenome (GOLD analysis project Ga0208103, IMG submission 184550) | Freshwater microbial communities from Crystal Bog, Wisconsin, USA - MA7.5M (SPAdes) | ecosystem: Environmental > Aquatic > Freshwater > Lake | place: Crystal Bog, Wisconsin, USA... | reverse complement strand
CCCCCACACCCCCTTGTTTTTATGGGCAGGTTTTCGCAACCCACCCACCTATTTATTCAATTTCATGACTATATAGTGTGCGTATTCCAGACCAACCTGGACACTGATTCCATGCCAAACTGGACAGTGATTCCAGCGCAAACTGGACACTGATTCCACGGCAAACTGGACAGTGATTCCAGAGCAAACTGGACAGTAAAAATAGTAACGTAGCGCGCGGGATAACCGTGGCACTCTCGGAGATTTTTCTTTGGGAACCACATGGCGAACAACAGGTTATCTATGCGCAAAATTACAGAAACACTGCGACTGCATTTCGAGCACGCCCGTACCAATCGTGAAATCGCCCTGGTCATCGGCACCTCACCGACCACCGTCGGGGAATATCTGCGCAGAGCCCGTGTGGCGGGCATTGGCTATCCTTTGCCTGACGGACTGGATGATGCCGCCATTGAGTCGCGCCTCTTTCCGCCAGTCGTATCAGCGGAGGTCATCCGCCTTGAGCCTGACTGGGTACAGGTGCATCGAGAGATGCGCAAGAAAAGCGTCACGCTCGACTTGCTGTGGCAGGAATACAAGGCGGACCACCCGGATGGTTATCTCTACAGTTGGTTCTGCGATGTCAATCAGCGCCCAATACTTTCCACCTGTCAGCGTCCAATTTTTTCCACTTTTTCGGTCGGCTGAGAGCGATTTTTGCTCTGTTTAAAGCGATAAGAATCGTTGCCTGTTTCGAGGATTTCACAGTGATGGGTGATACGATCCAACAAAGCCGTTGTCATCTTCGCATCCCCAAATACCTGCACCCATTCACCGAATGACAGGTTTGTAGTGATGATCAGCGAAGTCTTCTCGTAGAGTTGGCTAATGAGGTGAAACAGCAAGGCGCCACCCGATGCCGGAAATGGCAAATATCCCAGTTCATCCAGTATGACCGCATCAACCAGACATAGCTGGCGAGCCAGATAACCAACCCGTCCCAGCGTCTTCTCGCGTTCCAGTTGATTGACCAGATCGACGGCGTTGAAGAATCGCACACGTTTGCCGTGGTGAATTGCAGCCACTCCGATAGCGGTTGCCAGATGTGACTTTCCTGTTCCCGTACCGCCTACCAGAATCAGGTTATGTGCAGCTTCCATGAAAGCGGCACTCGCCAGTTGCTCAACAACCGCTTGCGACAGCGGTGTCTCAGCCCAGTCGATGCCAGTCAGATCACGATGAATCGGGAACCGTGCGGCCTTGAGCTGATACCGCAAGCTCTTGAGCTGGCGGTCGGTCTGTTCTGCCGCAATCAGCCGTTCCATCCAGACTTCAGGGCGATGCGCCTGCTTTGGTTTCTCGGCCTGCAACTCACCCCAGGCGGTCGCCATGCCGTACAGTTGCAGCGCTTTTAAATGCGTTGTGCAATCAATGGACATTGCGTGCTCCCAGCAGATGATCGTAACGGTGGCAATTGGCCTGTGGCTCCATCGTCAGGGCGATGCCATCCGGCACGTTGTTGGCCGATGCGGGCAAATCAGGCGAGATCAAACGCCGCAATTCGTTCATCACGACCGATGCGTTGACTACGCCGCTCTCTAGTGCCAACTCACAAGCAACGGTTAGCGCATCCAGTCCGGCTTCTCCGGCCATCATCAACAATTCGACGAAGGCACGATCTCCCTTGGGCTGTTTCAGGATACGGTCGCGCACCGTTTGAATCGGTGTCGGCAATGCCCACGTTACAAACGGCGCACCATTGCGCAGCGCACCCGGCTTTTTGTCCAGCACCGGCAGGTAATGCCATGGGTCGCAAATCAGGTGATCACGACCGAATAGTCTGGCGTGCGCTGCGATGATTTCGCCCTGCGCCACGATGCGAATCTGATCGGCGGTAGTTCTGACCGAAACGGCCTGACCGGCTGCACTGGCTGGCACGCTGTAACGATTACGATCCACTCTGATTAGGCAAGTTGAAGATACACGCATCATCTGTTCAACATAGCCGTCAAAGTGCGCCGTGACAGGCCGCAGTAACGACTGCTCGTCGGCAAAGCAATCTGCTATGGTGCGCTGAGTTTGCGTGGGGTGGTTGCGTTGTGCCAACTCACGACAGCGGGTGGTAAGCCAGTCATTCAGATCGGCAAAGGAAGCAAAGCGTGCCAGCGGTGTGAACAGCCATTCGCGTACATTACCCACCTGATTCTCGACCTGTCCCTTCTCCCAACCAGACGCCGGAGTGCAGGCGACCGGCTCAAACAGATAGTGATTGGCCAGCGTCAAGAAGCGCCGATTGAACTGACGTTCCTTGCCGGTGTAAACGGTATCGACCACGGTCTTGAGGTTGTCGTAGATCAGGCGTGCAGGTACGCCGCCGAAGAAAGCAAAAGCGCGGTTGTGCGCATTTAGCACCATTTCCTGAGTTTCACGCGGATAGGCTGCTACAAACATCTGACGACTGTAAGCCATGCGAAAGTGCGCCACCTTGATGGTCTGCACAATGCCACCCAGTTCAACCTGCTCCTGGCTCCAGTCAAACTGACAGGCATCGCCCGGAGCAAATGCCATCGGTACAAAGGCTTCCGTCAGCTTCGGGCCGGTATTGCCGGACTTCCAGCGTTTGACGAAGCGCTGCACGCTGTCATAGGCACCGAGATAACCGATTCCCTGCAAACCCTCAAACAACCGGTGAGCGGTACGGCGGCGCTGTCTTGGGAGTTTGGCTTCTTCGACCAGCCAAGCGGTGAGCTGTTCTTCGAATTTCCCGAGTTTGGGGGATAACGGTTGCTCGCGCTCGTACTTAGGTTCTTCGATCGTATTGAGATGCTTGCGCACTGTCGGGCGGGATAAACCCATATCGCGGGCGATGGCTGAGATGCTTTGCTTTTGCACCAGATGACGTCTACGAATCTCGTAAATTATGTCCATATAAAACACTCCAGATACCCCCGGCAAAAATGCCGGATGATTACATACTGGGGTGGAAACTATTGGACGCTGTTTCCACCCCTAATCTGGAAAGTATTGCACGCTGTTTGACATCATTACCCAACCATCTTCACCCGAAGAAAAGCGAAAAATTAATTTCAATGAAAGCATCAAAGTGATGCTTGGGAATGTGGACAGTTTGATTGTCGTGCCTAACTCCAGCTCAATGGAGCAGCCTGACCATGGCACGCTGAAGAATATGGGCGCTACCCATGACTTAATGATGAGAGCCGTGGCATGTATTGCAGAAGATCTTAATGGGCACGGATTAATAAACCTGGACTTTGAAGAAGCACTCGAACTTCTGTCGAACACGGGATTGGCGGTAGTTGGCACAGGGCTAGCATCAGGGGTTGACCGTGCACGTGAGGCATCTGAACTGGCAATTATGCAATCAGGTGCAGCAAAATTATCCAGCGCTCGTCAGGTGCTGGTCACTATCACGGCAAGCACGTTACAAATGCCAGAGTTAGATACCGTACTCAAGCGTATTCAATCAGCCACACAGGAATCAATTTTCACAATATCCAGTCCGGTATTTGATGAAACAATGGGCAATGAATTACGCGTTACCATTTTAGCAACCGGGATAAATACATAACCAACAGAAATTTCTTCCCTATGTTCATTTATACAACGCCATAACATCATGAAATTTAAATCAAAATTAAGCTACTACGAAAATATTCGTGCATGGCATGAGCACGCTTTAAATACTGAATACACGACCTACGAATCGCTGAACTCGAAAGACAAGGCGCAACTCATGTCATTTAATCAGTTACTGCATCAGTTTGAAAACAAATATCTGCCAATTTTAGATGCCAAACTGAAGGAGTTACAGACACGAGTCGCCGATCCATCTGACTGGATGCAGGATTTTAATTTTGAATACGTCATCACTTTTTACCTGCGTGAAAACGATCCAGAATATGAGGAAGAGGATGACAACATCCTGATGCAAATTGAAAGTATGCATCATAACGACAAGGGCTGGGGATTCGGCTTTACGGATAACAATTATGCTGACCGCCAATGTTTCTCAGACGAACATCACTGTTACACGTATCACCAGCTTTACGATCATTTCGATTTGGACTGGCACGATTTCATTCGTATCGGCGCGATAGATTTTGAGCTTAAAATTGATGAGCAAGCAAATTTTGTAACCGTCGATTAATATTGACTCACATTGCTCAAACGATCAGAATTTTTGTGTATCTGAACAGCTCAAACGTTCTAAACAATACACCGTCATGAAAATCATATCCAATTACAAGATGGTGATACACGAGGTTTTATGAGTGCCAAAGGCACGATTGCTTGGTGAGCGCGTCCAGCGCGAATGCTTCACCAGGGGAGCCGACAACGTGAAAAATGATGCGGCAGCGTCATTTTTAGGATGCCCCAGCATCCGTTAGTTGTTGGGGGCGGAGCCCCGCACTTCCCCCAATCCACGCTTTTGTGGAGCAGGCGGGCAAAGGATTTTTTTACGCGTCTCACGCGCCCGACAGGGTGGAGGTTTTCTGACCGGAGGGAAGAAAAGCGAACATCAAAAAAGGCTTTGCCCGCCTGCGCAGCAGGTCGCTGGCACAGCGAGGCGCAGCCAGGGGGAAGTGCGCGCCGTTGACTTGCCATTGGTTCGGCACCAGCCGAAAGGGGCGCTTCCCAGCCCCGCCCAATGGATACGAGGCTTCCAGCCGAGTTGACTAATGTAGCATCGATACATTTTCTGTCATGATTCATCATGCCGCTGCACAGAAAAATCGATACAAATTTACTCGCCACCACCGCAACAAGTGAAAACGTAAAGTTGTTGCAGTGCCCGTTGCGGTCACCATCGCGGTGAAACCAGCAAATCGCACTAAATCCATCACATTCCCGCTTGCCGAAACCTTGATTTCTAATCAAGAAAACGAGCTGGAATTTTTTTACAAGAAACAGCCTACGCGCATTCTTTATAAAAAAATCACCTATCACTGCTGCCGCCATCATCGGCGTCATGGGGATAATTCCCGTGGCTACATGATGACCTCATGTCATCGATTGCGTCAGATGGCAAAATAACTTTTTCTGCACATGCACTTTCCCAGCAGACTTACGCAAAAATTTAGCGGGTGGTGGAAAGGCAGATTTCTACGAACTGAGGATTGGGAAGCTGCGTAGCTGGCGTTACGATGACAGGAAGAAATGTAACTGATTGTAAAACACTGAACCATTCCCCAGACGCTTACTCTGAGTTACCGTGAGCATTAGCTTATTCATGTATCCTCCCTGAGCATGAGTCTTGACGCCCCGTTGAGACATTCAGCCCCTGCCCTTAATTGTGTCAGGGGCATTTTTTATGTTCGCTCTATCGGAAGAAATGCTCAGTGCAGTAATGTATCGTCATCGGGGAATATGCCATCCAAGCCAGCAAAGTCATCTTCTTCAAAGTCTTCGACCATCAGTGGTTCAACGCCCATGTCCCAGACCAGTGATTTGTATTCAACAGAAAACCACTCGCGAAACATTTTCAACGTCCGTTTCTTTGGCCATTCTGATTCGTCTCCTATCCACGACATCAGGATATGTTCAAAAAACATACGCCAGCGCTTTTCAACCCATTTGATCGCGTCTTCGGTGCCGTCAATGAGATCCATTTGGCAATCATACGCAGGAACAAGAAAAGCTTCGCTGTCGTCGTTGGCCTCTTCAAGCGTCATTTCCATGGGAAATTCACCTGCTGATTTCACCCAGTCGATATATGGCTGTTTGTAGCGCAAAACAACCAATGCGCGATTAACTTGATGCTGTGGATATTCGGTCATTTGCATTTCTCTCTGTCAGCTACTTGCAATCAACCCGCTCACGCAATTCCTTGCCGACCCGGAAGTGAGGGACATATTTGGCCGGAACTGACACCTTGTCCTCCGTCTTCGGGTTTCTTGCCTTCCGGGGTGGCCTGTAATTCAGACAGAAGCTACCGAATCCGCGTATCTCGATCCGACCATTCTTGGACAGCGTGTCAGAAATCTGATCAAGGATCACCCTGACAGAAAGCTCTGCATCAGCGGATTTCAGTTGTGGATGCAGTTCAGCCAAACGGGATATTAGGTCAGATCGGTTCATGCTCGGTATTAACGTTGTTGTCGGAAATTTCAGGAATATCGCATTTTACATCAAGGTGCACCCATGGCGGACTCGCCGCCAAAAATGCACCTGGCGAACCTGACTGGGAAGTTCAAGTAACCAGACATCAGTCAGTGATTTTTTTATAAAGAACAGGCTACGCGAATTGCATATAAAAAAACTGCGCTGATTTTTTTTATAAAAATATCAGAAAAGCAATATTACACGCCCGTGCAATTTATCTCCATATGCGACCGAATTGGTCACTTAATAAGGAGAGCATGATGAACAATCATATTGTCCCAGCAGTACCTGGCCAAGCAGCCGATTCCAAAGTAGGGCAAGGAGGCCAAGAACTCGGGTTAAAAAATGAAATTGCAGTGCTGAGTTGCGTAAAGCAGCAAAAGTGGATTAGAGAAAGTGAGGTGAGCTTACTCACCGGCATGAGCGATTACAGCGTTGGCATGGTCAGCCGACGGCTAGAAAAAAGGGGGGAAATCTACCGTGACCGCGCCAAGGGAAATTCTGGTTATTTTTTAAGGCTAAAGGCGACTGGTGCAGCCCGAGTCGATGGGCAGTCCGGCAAGGACGTCGATATTCCAGTGACCTGGGCTCACGATGCGATGGCAATTCAAAGCTTGTTTTATCTTTCGCGCACGCTTGAGTGTGATTTTCAAACGGAATCGTGCCTGCGACAGGAAAAAAAGACCGGAAAGCTGCCTGATGGGCTCCTTTATAAAGGCTCAATTTCGAATTATTTTTTCTTTGAGCAGGAGAGAGCAAAGAAAAGTGGTCCCAAGCTCAAATTTCAGACCGACAATATTTGCTGTTTGGCACAAAAAGGCGTGATTTCCTACATCGCTTATCCATATCCGCCGGAATTTTGCGGGAATATTAAGCATGAGGCTAATCAAACCAGATCAATCCGTGCTCATTTGCCAAAAAAATTGGAACATTTGGTCAAGTTTGTGAGGTGCCACTTCAATTCCCTGATTGCTTATGAAAATATGCACGTCGATCATTTCGAGATTATCGATTTACCTGATGTTAAGGAAAATACGAAACCAGCCGAGGTTATTCCGGCTCCGGTCGAAATTGAACAGGAACCTGTTGAGGAGGCTAAAATCGTATGGAATGGAAATTATATTCACAATGAAGCCAATCATGTACAAATTTCCGCAACGGCCACAGTTAACGACAGTGTATTTTTTGAAGGTGAATTCGAGTGTATTAACAAGACGGAGTTTATTTTCAAGGAAAGCGGCGCAATTTCTGCGGAAAATACTTCTGTGAACATGAATTTTAGCGACTTTGTGAATTTTCACCGAGCTGAAGTCGAAAAGAACATTCGCGGAGATCTGAAAATGCAGGCTGATTTCGGAATATCCGATAAAAAATAACAGGCTTATCCGTAAGCATTAAAGAAACCCACATGCCAACCCGATTAAGGGGTGACCATGTGGGTTTTCTGGCCTGATTGTAACCTGCGCTTCCGGCAAACAGTCTAATTCGGGAAATGCATATTCAATAACGTGACTCGTCACCAAACCAATTGAATGCTGCTGACAGCGCGTATTTCGCAAATTTACCAGTTCTGCCAATGTTAAAAGCACTCACGCCTCACCCTACGGGCTCGTTGTGCCGACCGCTCCCGCCTTCGGCTCCTGCGGTTCCCTCGCTAAAGCGAGGTCGGTTTTTAAAAGCCGCAATCGTTGCGGTGACGGTGGGCGAAACCAACAACACGCCAGGGTATTACCGTGACAGTCACAATATTGCCCTCACCGTTTTTCCTTCGACACCACTACACACACCCGCCATGCCCAACGTGGACACACATGATTTTGAATCGCCGCATAACGAAAAAAACAACTTGATTGAAATCCTGTCCGCCGGAAATATTTAAAAAAGCACACCAATTGAAAAAATCTTTGCAGCCAGCCATAAACTCACAAAAATATATATTCAACTTTAAATCAACCAGTTAAGTGTACTTTTCGGTTTTATAGTCCCGTGAGATTTATTTCATAGGGCGACAGCCTGTCCGCCTTGATATTTATCATAAATCATTGTTTACAAAAGATATTTTATAAAATACCATCCTTGTAATGGGTTTTAAACCCGTCAACAAGTTAGGATTTCAAATGTCCCTTCTACTTAGTGAACGTCGCGGCCTCAACAGGCAGCAGGCCATTGATTACCTCGGCGTCAAAGGTACCTACTTTGATAAATCAATTCGCCCCAAATTAATCGGCATCAAAATGGGCACGTCAACGATATTTGATCGAAACAAACTTGACTCAGTCTTCGAAGAGCTTATGATGGTTAGCGGGGATGTGGGGCCGACCGAGAAAGGATTAGAAAAATGGCCAAAAGAACCCCAGGTATCACGGAAACAAAAGATGGGCGCTGGAGAATCGATAAGACCTACCAAGGAACTCGACTTCAGGGACGTTTTGAAACGTATCAAGCAGCGGAAGCATGGTTGTTGAGAGAGATCGAACAGGTGCGACTGGCGCAGTATCAACGCCCACAGTACAAGTTTGAACCTATTGCAGCCAAATATCTGCTGGAAAGCGAAGAGAAACTTTCCATTGAGACAGAAGCGACTTTGCTCGAAGCGATCATGCCCTTCATCGGACATTTGAACCTTGAACAGATTCACGATGACTCGTTGCAAGAGTTCATCAAGGCACGTAAACAGCAAGGACGGAAGAACAAGACCGTGAATGCTTCGTTGGCAGTGGTGAGGCATATCCTGAATTATTGCGCCAGAAAATGGCGCGATGATAAAGGACGCACATTACTAGAAACCGCGCCGCTGATTTCGATGTTGCCATTGGATGATGCACGTAAACCTAGGCCAATTAGCTGGAGTGAGCAACGTACTTTGTTGCCGCTGCTCCCGGGCCATCTTCAACGCATGGTCTTGTTTGATTTAAACACGGGTGCGCGAGACGATGTGGTGTGTAATCTGAGGTGGGAATGGGAAGTTTATTTGAAGGACCTTGAGTGCAGTGTATTTATTGTTCCACCGCGCTATGTCAAAGGCCGTAAAGGCTGGCGACCGCTAATTTGTAATCGTGTTGCACAATCAATCATTGAGGAGCAACGCGGTAAACATCCGGAATTTGTGTTCACCTATCTGCGTGGCAAGTTGCATGAACCGCATGCCATTAAGACGATGAACAACAATGGATGGCAAAGAGCAAGAAAGGCAGTGGGACTACAGGGTGTTCGTGTGCATGATCTGCGGCATACGGCGGGAATGAGACTGCGTGAAGCAGGTGTACGGGAAGAAACAATCTCGGATATTCTGTGGCACAGTCGCGGGACGATGACTTCGCACTACAGCGTTGCACAGGTAAGGGAGTTGCTGGATGCTTTGAATCTGATCACCGATGAGAGCAACCGGACAAACGCCAATCTGGAGATGCTGTTCCGGGAAAAAGCTGAGTCCCTTCAAAGTTCCTTCAAAAGAAAAATGGGCTAGATCGTTTAAGACCTAACCCATTGATTATTTGGTAGGAACGAGCAGACTCGAACTGCTGACCCCTTGGATGTCGACCAAGTGCTCTAACCAACTGAGCTACGCTCCTTTTGAAGAGGGCGCATTATATCTGAAACCTTG
>Ga0208103_1000703_pt1 | contig 9712 bp, 8 predicted proteins | sample CryBogmetaGMA75M_FD_184550 | JGI IMG/M metagenome (GOLD analysis project Ga0208103, IMG submission 184550) | Freshwater microbial communities from Crystal Bog, Wisconsin, USA - MA7.5M (SPAdes) | ecosystem: Environmental > Aquatic > Freshwater > Lake | place: Crystal Bog, Wisconsin, USA | collected... | reverse complement strand
CCCTTAAAAGTTCGTTAAAGGACATGGCGGGATTGGTGATCAACGCAATTTTGTATTTCTCCTGCTCCAGAGAATCTATAATGATACGAAGAGACAACGTTTTGCCCAATCCGACATCTCCGACAATCACGGCGACACATTCATTCCCCTCTTCGATCGCAAACAGGGTTTCCGCGATGGCATTCTCGATGGAAGCATGACAGTCAGCATACATCGTCGGGTCAGGAACGTTATCAAAAGGCGGCTTTTTAAGATCCCAGTATTCGTAATACATAAATCTTATCCTCCCTTATACGCCTACACCTTGGAATTTATAAAAGTCTCTTCACTTTTTGACAAATAATCGAGGATATCTTCAAGCAAAAAACGTCTCAGCCTGCCTATTTTATAACTTCTGATCTTTCGAGACTTGACAAGAGTCATCAAGGTGCTTTTGCCAATCTGCAGCATCTGACACACATGTGTCGACTTGAGCATTTTTACAGTATCCACATTTTTGAATTGGAAGTTGAAAAAAATTTGTCCATCCGGATGCTGCTGTACATCTAATGAAACACCACTGGATTCCCCATTCAGGAAATAATTGAAATATTGACTCGACCTGACAAAATTATACTGCTCCGGCGTTAATTTAATAGATATAACCTTGTCATGATCGGCGGGAAATCCTTTCAGAGGGGACACTTCCTCATCCATGTTACTGGCACTTTGTCTCAATACATGGGCAGGAATTTCCGTCAGTTCCTGCAGGGGTAATGTCGGGCCATGAGATTGAATAGATTGCCCTTTCTCCCACTCCAACGGACCCCTTTTTCTTCTCTTTGCAATAGAAATCTTCTCCATAATCCTCCCAGATTATGCTATGGAAAATCATGAATGGCCGTAAGTTGTTCAGGTTTCAAACGGTTGATATTGAATCATAACCTGAATGTTATCGTGGACACATTGTAATCAACAGCGTCATATAAATCAATATAAAAATTGAACTTAATTCCAAGTCACAGCGTTGTCCCATCCGGGAGGAGAGGGCCGTTGACACCCGATGCTGCTGTCTACTCTTTTTTGACAGACAACCCTATTTTTTCTAATCTTTCCTCAAAGAGGATGAGCTTGATAAACTCGTTCATGTCATATATGATATTTCATCATCTCGATGGCAAAAGGACTTTCCATGGATAATATTTCAGAAAAGCGACAAGCATTCATCAACGCCCTTTTTCCTGCCGGGGTCCCCAGGTTATGGTGCCCATTACTTACCCATTACAGAAAGGACAGCACGATTGATTTTGATCGAATGTCTGCCCACTTCAATCATATCGCCCGATGGGTCAAGGGTTTCCTGATCCCTGGATCGACCGGTGATGGATGGGAACTGGATGATCAAGAAACTTTAAAAGTCGCGGAATTTGCGATAGGACAAGCACAGAAACACGAGATCAGTCTGCTCCTGGGAGCCTTGAAGACGGATATAGAAACCATGAAGCAGACCATTTCAAGCATGCTGATGTTGATCGGTCAACAAGACATGACCGGCAAAAAAGACGTGGCCCGCCTGCTCAGAGCCAAGCGCGTTTGCGGCTTTACTATTTGCCCGGCCAAAGGGAAAGCGCTTACACAGGTTGAAATTGAAGCCGGTCTTGCTGAAATCCTCGATATCGGGATGCCCATGGCCCTGTATCAGCTCCCCCAAGTGACCGAAAATGAGGTGGCGCCTGAAACCTTTGGAAGGCTTATGAAGAAGTATCCCAACCTGGTCTTTTTCAAGGACTCGGGCGGCCGGGATGGCATAGCGACATCCGATTTTGATAAAGGGAATATTTTTTTCGTGCGGGGCGCCGAGGGCGACTATGCCCGTTGGCTGAAGGATGCCGGTGGGCCCTATGAAGGGTTTCTGCTCAGCACCGCCAACTGCTTCCCCCGAGAGCTCCGGGCTCTCATCGAAAATCTTGAAAGAGGCGAGCAGAAAAAAGCCCTGGAGATTTCCGAAAGACTGACGATAGCCATCGGTGAGGTCTTTGCCCTGGTGCAGCCATTGCCCTGCGGCAATTCCTTCACCAACGCCAACAAGTCCATCGATCATTTCTTCGCCTTCGGGCCGTTGGCAGTTGCAAAAGAAGGGCCGATGCTTCATGCAAAAGTTTCTATCCCGGGTAATATCATTTCGGCGACAGGCGCCATACTTACCCGCTGCAATTTGATGCCTGAAAAAGGATACATGGAATAATCAGGCTCCGCGGTAAATAGACTGAACGCAAGCATTTCTCTTTCCACGAGGGCTGTCAATGATTGAAATTTAATAAAAGGTGTGACACGAGCCGAATGACCTTTCAGGATGTTTTTTAGGCCATTTATTTTAAAGTGGGGAGGATCATGATGATGAATAATTTGTTGGACGGCATTGAAGAAATTTTACTCATGGGTCCCGGACCTTCCTGTGTTCCGCCAGAGGTCTATACCGCCTTAAGCAGCAAAACCCTTGGACATCTGGATCCCTATTTCTTAAAAATTATGGATGGGATTAAGGAAATGCTCCTGCAAACCATGAACACCCGCAACATGTTAACGGTTCCGATATCCGGTACCGGTTCAGCGGGCATGGAAGCAAGTTTTGTGAACCTGGTCGAATCGGGGGATAAAGTCCTTGTCCTTGTAAACGGCGTGTTTGGCCAGAGGATGACGGATGTGGCCGGCAGGCTGGGAGCCGAGGTGAGCACCCTGGAATTTGCCTGGGGAACACCGGTCATCCCGGAAACTGTTGAAAAGAGAATCCGGCAGAATCATTACAACATCGTTGCGGTCATCCACGCAGAAACCTCCACGGGGGTTATGAATCCTGTCGCAGAAATCGGAGCCATGCTAAAAGGGCTGGATACCCTTTACCTTGTGGACACGGTCACCAGCCTTGGCGGCATTGAAGTTCGTATGGATGATTGGAATATCGATGCTCTGTACAGCGGGACCCAGAAATGCCTTTCATGCCCTCCGGGGCTGGCGCCGCTTTCATTTTCTGAAAAAGCTGTCGCCAGGCTGAACGCTCGTAAGACCAAGGTTCCTAATTGGTACCTCGATCTTTCCCTTATTGCCAATTACTGGAACAGTAAGCGGGTCTATCATCACACGGCCCCCGTGAATATGCTTTATGGACTTTACCAGGCCCTGCTGCTCCTCCGGGAAGAAGGTCTTGAAAATGTTTTTCGCAGACACTTGAAGAACCATATGGCCCTTGTCAGCGGACTTCAAGAAATCGGTTTGCAGATGCTGGTAAAAGAACCCTTTCGCCTGCCCATGCTGAATACGGTGCTCTGCCCTGAGGGCGTAGATGAATTGTCGATCCGGCGGCGTTTGCGAAATGAGTTCAAAATCGAAATCGGTGGCGGTTTGGGACCTTTGGCCGGTAAAATCTGGAGGATCGGCCTCATGGGATACTCTTCAAGAGAGGAGAGCGTTTCCAGACTGCTGAACGCGCTGAAAAAAATATTACAGACCCGCTGAAACCTCTTTCAGATTTGAGAAAATGAATCATCGCGAAATTCGTGAAGCACTTCCTACATGAATCTTGAGGTGTCTCTTTTGAAGCTCCGTGTGCCTTGTAACGTCAGCTCTCAGGGACGGTTCATTCTGTCGAGCACCTTATAAAGGGCCTGTGTCCCATTGGTCTCCAGTCCCTCCGCCATGGCAGCGGTATAAAACTGGTTTACCAAAGCCAGCCCGGGAAGAGACAGTTTCATTCGCCTCGCTTCTAGGAGGGCGATACCCATATCCTTCACAAAGTGCCGGATGTAGAAGCCGGGGGAGAAGTCGCCCTTTACGATCCGTGGGCCGAGTTGGTTGATGGCCCAGGAAGAGGCCGCCCCTTTGCCGATGACATCAATAACGCAAGCCTGGTCCAGTCCGGCCTTTTGGGCATACAGGAGGGATTCCACCACGCCAATCATGGTGCCGGCGATCAGGATCTGGTTGCTCATCTTGGTGTGCTGGCCCATGCCCGGTCCACCCATACGGGCGATGTTTTTTCCCATCAGTTCAAAGATGGGCAGTACCCTTTTGAAGACGGCATCGTCTCCACCCACCATGATGGCCAGCGTCCCCTCCCGTGCCCCTATATCACCGCCCGAAACAGGGGCATCGAGTGATGACACGGATTTGCCTGTTGCTTCCTTATAAATACGCTGGGCCAGGGATGGCTCAGATGTGGTCATATCCACGATGACGGCGCCCGGCCGGATGCGTTCCAAAATCCCGCCGCCTCCCAGGACGACCTGCTCCACGTCCGCCGGATCACCTACCATGGTAAAAACGACATCGCTCTGTGCTGCCACGTCCCCCGGGGTGTCGAACCAGGCGGCTCCCTGGCGGCAGAGATCGTCCGTCTTCTCTTTTGTCTGGTTATGCACAGACACGTCATAGCCCTTCTTCAGGACATGCAGGCACATGGACTTACCCATGACACCGGTACCAATCCAGCCGATTCTCTCCATTGCTCACTCCTTTCGCATTTTCATGATTCTTCCGATCCAGAAAAACATGGTCCCCATCTGTTTGAATTTTGCTGAAACGGATAGATTCTTTATATCACATTTTAGTTGGAAATAACCAAAAAAGCCGCTCCCGGCACTGGAGGGATTCCCAGACAAAAATACCACAGTACCCTAATGTAAAATGTGGTATATTTTTTATGCAGATCCGTGTAAAAAACAATTACTTTAAAAAAGGATAAAAACCATGAACGGAGCCGAAGTCATACTGAAAACCGCTGCGTCTGCAGGAGTTGATGTCTGTTTTGCAAATGCAGGGACTACGGAAATGCCCATCGCGGTGGCGTTTGACGAAATGCCCACCATCCGGCCTATCCTGGGATTATTTGAGGGCGTTTGTACTGGCGCTGCGGATGGTTATGGGCGCATGAAGAATAAACCTGCCATGACGTTGTTGCATCTTGGACCCGGTCTCGGCAACGGCATTGCAAACCTGCATAATGCGAGGCGCGCACATAGCCCGGTTTTTAATGTGGTGGGTGACCATGCCTCCTGGCATCTTGCTGCGGATGCTCCTTTAACGATGGACATTGCCGCCCTATCCAGCACCGTTTCCGGGTGGCAGCGAATCAATCGCTCTACAGAAAATTTATCACAAGACACAGCCGACGCCATCACCGCGGCGCTCTATGGTCAGGTTTCTACGCTGATTGTCCCTAACGACTTCCAATGGTCGGAATATCCGGACCCTGAGCTTGCTAAAGTAATTTTTTCCTTCGACCCCATAGACCGCCATCGGATTGAAGTTGCCGCAAGAACCCTGAAAACAGCCCGAAAGCCTGCCATCATCATGAACGGACGTGGCTTGCGTGAACAGGGCCTGAAAGCGGCAGGTCGGATAAAAGCCCTGACGGGATGCGATCTGCTGTCGGTCACGCTCCCAGCCTATATGGATCGGGGTGCAGGATTACCTGCTCCGGTGCGCATTCCCTATTTTCCAGAACAGGCCATCCCATTGCTGTTACCCTATGATACGGTCATCCTGGCGGGTGCAGACGCTCCCGTCGCATTTTTCGGTTACCGGAACGGAAAGAGTTCTCTTTTAAGTGAATCTGTAAATGCGCTGCGTATCGATACGGACAGACAAAATACGATTGAGGCATTGGAGGCTCTGGCGGATGCTCTGGATGCACCAGCCCGTGGCGCTGATGTCCGGGCCGTTTATGCCCGTTATCGAGTGCCGGACATGCCACTCGGAAAATTAACAGCGGAGAAGGCCTGCACAACGGTCGCAGCACTTCACCCGGAAAATGCGATCATGGTTGAGGAAGGCCTTACCTCGACGGGAACCTATTTCCCCATCGCAGCAAATCTGGCACCGCATGCTTACATCACCATTACCGGTGGTGCGATCGGACAGGGTATGCCCTGCGCTACGGGTACCGCTGTCGCCTGCCCCGATCGGCCGGTCATCAATCTTCAGGCTGATGGAAGCGCCATGTATACCCTTCAGGCGCTTTGGACGCAGGCCCGCGAACAATTGAATGTGACCACATTAATCTGTTCAAATCGCAGTTATAAAATATTGCAGGCAGAACTTATGCGAGCGGGACATACATCAGCCGGTCCGAAGGTTTTATCGCTGACCGATCTCAGAAATCCCGCCATCGACTGGGTTCAGCTTAGCCAGGGCATGGGTGTCCCCGGCGTAGCCGTGGAAACATGTGAACACCTGGCGAAAGAGCTCAAAATTGCATTGCAGGAGCCTGGACCTCATCTCATAGAAATGATCCTTGGATGAGACGATTTACCAATCAATCCATTCTCAGAGGAGGTTTTTTATGTCATTAAATCCATTAGTTGATTCACGTGATGTGAGGTTCGTTGTTTTTGAAATGCTGGAGATTGATAAAATAAACAGATACGAGCGCTTTACTGAATTGGACCGGGACATGTATGAGGATATACTGAATCTTGCCGAAAAAATCGCCGTTGACCAGTTTCTCACGTCAAACGCCGATGGCGATAAGATCGGGTTGAAGTACAATTCCGATACTCATGAGGTAAAGGTACCAGAATCATTCCATAAAGGATTCAAGGCATATATAGAGGCCGGCTTCCATAACCTCGCGTTTCCGCCGGAAGAAGGAGGGATCGGCATGCCAGTCACCATCGCATTTGCGTCTCAAGAGTATTTTAACGCAGGCAACACCTCGCTGGGAATGTATTGCTCTACGCTCACAGGAACGGCGCACCTCTTGATGGCTTATGGTTCTGAGGAAGTGAAAAAGATGTTTCTCCATAAAATGATCACGGGGGAATGGTGCGGAACCATGTGCATTACCGAACCGGGCGCCGGCTCCGATGTCGGGGCTCTCAAGACGAAGGCGGTGCGACAGAGCGACGGCACCTACCTCATCTCCGGTCAGAAGATATTCATCAGCAATGGCGAACACGATTTAACCCCAAACATCATCCATCCGGTACTGGCAAGAATCGAGGGCGATCCTGAGGGAACAAAGGGAATATCGATCTTTATCGTACCGAAAGTGCTTGTGAACAAAAACGGCTCTCTTGGGGAGCGAAACGATATGATCTGCTCAGGAATCGAACACAAGATGGGCCTGAAGGGAAACGCAACCTCGACCCTTAATTTTGGCGATCATGGAAAGTGTGTGGGGTATCTCTTGGGCGAAGAGCGCCAGGGGATGAAGATTATGTTCCAGCTTATGAACGAGGCCCGTATATTCACCGGTATACAGGCCCAGGCCGTCTCGAGTGCCGCCTATATGCACGCCGTCACTTACGCAAAGAACCGAATTCAGGGAGTGCATATAACACAGCATCTCAATCCGAACGCCCCGAAGGTGCCCATTGTCGAGCATCCCGATGTGAAGCGCATGTTGCTTTACATGAAGAGTACCATCGAGGGTATGCGGATGCTGACGTTATACCTCGCCTATAACAGGGACATTACGTTATCGTCGTCATCCGCTGAGGAGGTGAAAGAGGCGATGGCGGTTGTTGAAATTCTCACGCCCATCGTTAAAGCGGGTATCTCCGATGCCGCGTGGCTGGTAACTGCAGAGGCGATGCAGGTATATGGCGGGTACGGCTACTGCCAGGATTATCCCGTTGAGCAGTATGCCCGCGACAGCAAGGTTTTCTCGATTTATGAAGGAACCAACGCCATTCAGTCCCTTGACCTCCAGATGCGAAAAATTCTCATGAATCGTGATCACTACAATTATTCGATTCTTAAAAAGCGCATCGCCGAAACGGTCAAAGCGGCAGAGGGCAGGGTAGCCGATAAATACATTACTCTGGTTGTGAGGGGCATGGAGAAACTGGATGGGGTCATTAACATGATGAAAACACAGATGCAGGAGGGCAAATTCCTTGCGCTTGTGTTGAATGCAACGCCGCTGCAGCAGGCCATGTTCCCGCTTGTCCTCGCGTGGCTGCATCTGTGGAGCCTTACAATAACCACGCCCAGGATGACGGGCATTCTTGGTGATGCCAGGGGCGAAAAGCGGCAGAAGATCTTCTCAGAAAACAGCGAGGCGGCATACTACGGAGGCAGAGTGCTTTCATCGCAGTTCTACATTGGATCGGAGTATCCCAAGTATTTCGGCAGAATCGAATGCATCCTGGGCAACGAAGCGGCCGCAATTAAAGCAGTACCGGAAAATTTTACAGGGGCGCTTAAAGAATAACGTACGGTAAAAAAACAAGCACCAGGGGACTGATCCCGTAAAAACCGTTTTCTATTGATGAAACCTGTGAGATTTAAGCCAACGGATTCCAATGAAACAGGATAGAAAGTATATAGCGAACCTTGAAAAATTTAAGGAGGTATGATGAAAAAGTCTTTTGGTGCCAAAACATTAATTTACCCCACCCCTCTCTGGGTCATTGGGACATACGACAAAGTCGGGAAGCCGAATGCAATGACGATAGCCTGGGGCGGTGTCTGCAGTTCAAAGCCCCCCTGTGTGGCTGTTTCGATAAGGAAAGTTACCTATACTCATGGCAATATCATGGAGCACAAAGCATTTACGGTCAATGTACCTTCTGCTTCACAGATTAAAGTAGCCGACTATTTCGGTATGGCTTCAGGAAGAAACGAGGACAAATTTTCTAAAACAGGACTTACGGCTTTGAGGAGTGAAGAGGTAGATGCCCCTTACATTCAGGAATTCCCGATGATTTTAGAATGTAAACTATTCAGCACCAGCGAGATCGGCAGTCACACACACTTCATTGGCGAGATTGTGGACGTTAAAGTGGAAGAGTCTCTGCTCAGAGAGGATGGTCTGCCGGATATCATAAAAATAAGGCCGGTACTTTATGGACCCGAAATACAATCCTATTACGCTGTTGGAGAGTTTCTGGGAAAAGCTTTCGCTGTTGGAAAGGAAATCTAAGAGGAATGAAGGGAGACGCTCTCTTATGGAAAGGCCTGAGATGAATCCAATGATCACACGAAGGAAAAGATAGACCATGTCAAAAGTAATGATCCATCCTGCTACCTATGAAAATGTCCGGCCGGCCGTAGACCGGGCCTTTGAAATTTTCCCCATGGAATTGCGGGGGAAAAGGATCTTGATAAAACCTAATTTGCTGAGAGCTTCAGAAGCAAAAGAAGGCATCGTAACCCATCCTGCGGTGCTCCGCGCCGTGGTGGAAAAAGTAGAAACCATGGATCCTGCCTCCATTGTTGTGGGTGACAATCCGGGCCTTTTCGGCTATGGGGAAAATGAGGAAAGCTTCAAAATAACAGGCCTGATGGAAGCAGCCAAGGGCTATTATCAAAACATAGGAAACGACTCACAGAAGGTTGATTTTAATGCTGAGTTCATGCCCACAGTGAGCCTCTCAAAAATTGTGCTGGATGCAGATATTATTATCAGCATGCCTAAATTCAAAACCCACGGTTTAACCGTTATCACCGGAGCGATTAAAAATAGTTACGGCTTTTTGCCCGGCGCCCAGAAAGCCAAACTGCACAAAGCAGCAGGCAGCCCCGAACGATTCCATGAAGTGATCGTCAACGTGTTCCGGCTTCGGGTACCTGACCTGTTTATCGTTGATGCTGTGGTCGGTATGGAAGGCAATGGCCCGGCTTCTCCAGATCTAAGAAGCATCGGCCTGATCTTAGCTTCCAGCAACGCCGTAGCCCTGGATTCCGTCATGGCAATGATGATGGGATGTGACCCAGGTCGGCTGAACTTTCT
>Ga0208103_1000700_pt1 | contig 9731 bp, 8 predicted proteins | sample CryBogmetaGMA75M_FD_184550 | JGI IMG/M metagenome (GOLD analysis project Ga0208103, IMG submission 184550) | Freshwater microbial communities from Crystal Bog, Wisconsin, USA - MA7.5M (SPAdes) | ecosystem: Environmental > Aquatic > Freshwater > Lake | place: Crystal Bog, Wisconsin, USA | collected... | reverse complement strand
CCGACGATGCCTGCCACGGCGTAGTTTTCCTGATGGATTGCTGTCACCGTTCCCGCGATGAAGAGCCCGTTGATGAGAAACGCCGTGATTCCGTCCCCGTAGTGTTCGGCATAGATGTAGCCCGATCCGGGCAGGATGGCTGACAAGATCCCTGCCAGCACAGGCGATTTCTCGGGAAGCTCCTGGTACCGGTCGAGCTGCACGGCGGCTTCTTTGACGTTCTCCTCGCTAGGATGTCCGGGGTACCAGTCTAGAAATCGATCCAGTACTTGGCGGCTCACCTCCACCTTGTTTTCATCGAGAGCCGCCAGGCAGATCACCACGAGCGCACGGGGGGCATACTCCGACTCGGGGTGCTGCTCGACGAGAGCCTCCAGCGCCCCCCGCGCCCTGTCGTAATTCTTCATTTTCCATTGGCTGGACCCCTCGAGGTAGCTGGCCTGGATCGCGTAACCGCTTTCGGGATATTTTTCGCGCAAGGCCAGGAAGGACCGTGCGGCCGCCCCATACTCCTCGCCGTTGAAATAGGCCAAACCGATCTTGAAGGAGGCATAGTCCGCCCTTCCGAAATCCGGGAAGATGATCAGGAATTTCTTGTATTCCGTGACCGCCCGGTAGTACTCGCCCTCCTCCATGAAGGAGTCGGCGATCTTCAACTGGACATCCCCGGCGAGAAGGATGACCCCGTCGTCGGCATGAAGCGGGGAAACAGAGGCGAGAACAAGGAAAAGCAAATAGGGGATCGGCAGGAGCCGATGCAATGATTTCATTTTTCGAAGAGTAGGTTGTTCGAAACGGGATCGTAGAGCTTTCCGTTGGGGAGCAGCGGGTAATCCGGTCCCGGTTCCTTGAAGATGTTGCACCGGGTCTGCCGGTCTCCTATCATCATGATCCCCACGATGGGCCCCTGTTCCTGTATGGCCTGGTAGCCGTAGCGGGAGCAGCTTGGCCGGAAACCGCAACGGTCGATTCCACCGATAGGTGACGCGAAGCGCTGATACATCCGGATCAAACCGAGAAACGTGACACGGACGGACGAGGTTTCTATTCCGACACCCCTTTCGGGAACGCGCAGCTCATCCCTGGGCCCCTTCATCATGAAGTCAGACCCAGATACAGTGGCGGCCGTGCTCAAGAGGCAGAAAACAATCAATACAAGCAGAACGATCGGTGTCGCCTGCCACTTGATGCCTTGACCGATTTGATCCGTCTCTGCCACTACTCTTCGTCGAGGCCCTCGAATGTCCAACGTTCTCATACGGGAAGAAAAAATCCTGGAGATTCGACTGTCCACCTTTCATCCCGGGGTGATGCTCACTTGGACTCCGCGGCCTTATTCATGATGTCTTTCTTGAGCCTGTCGTATTCTTCCCTTGTGATCGAGCCGTTCCTGTATGCCTTGTCGAGATCCTCCAGTTGCACTCCGACGGTCGGCGGGCTGATGATTTGTTTCTCTTGCACGGTTGTGGTGCCGCCGCCGCAGCATGCGGCGATGTTCAGCCCGAAAACAACGACCATAAGCACTACGCATAGTTTCGCGAATCGCATTTATTTCCCCTTTCTGAATGGTTAATTGTACATAATTTATGATTAATTGACCATCACGGCAATAATGTAAAATGTGAAACTTTGTATCCCCTTCTGTTGTGAGGAGCCTCCTTCCTTTTTCCTCGCCTGTTGTGGTATGAGAGTGCCCTAATGTCCAGTTATTGATAAGAAGTCCCTTTGGGGGTGGTGAGTATAAAAGAAATTTTCCTTCTATGTCAAATCAATTTTTTACAAAATATGGCAGGTATCCCAAGCTTTCATAAAGCTTCCAGGGAAGGAGATCTTCGGTAACCGATATACGGGGGAGGACGAGGATAGGAATGACTCCCAGCCCGAGTTGGGCCTTGATGATTGGTCCTGGATTTAAAAAGCGCAGGATCCTGCGCTTTTCAGGGAATATGGTCCTGAAGATTCCCGCAGATTTCATTCTTTCTGATGCAATCTCTTATCAAAGACCATTAGCAGACGCGGCTGTTTCTTTATCCCAACAGCATAACAGTGGCTACCTCATGGTGTACCCGCGACCGTCAAGGCAGGCATCCATCGCCCGGTGATAATCTGTACGCATCTGATTCCGTTGTGCTTCCGGCATGGATTTGATAATAAAGGTCCATTCCTCCATACTAACTTTTCGAGGCTCTCGCCATGTCTGACTCACAGCCCAGCTATGGCATTCGTAACGATCCTTCGCCTGTAACTCTTCACTCTGGCCTTGCCGAGGATAGACAAAGATTCTTTCAGTCGACGGTGGCGTTACCGATGGCGCTGGCTGAAAATACACCGGGGGCTGTTCTTGGATGACCTCCGGTGGAGGTGCATAATAGGGCGCATAAAAATAAGGCGCCAGCACTGCTGCACCGCCTAATACCGCCCAAGGTACCCACCAACCACCACCCCAATGGCCGCCTCCATGGCCGCCTCTTGCGTCACTGGACAATGGGCTTATGAGAAAGATGACCATTGTGAGAATAACAACCGCGCAGGCAACTTTCTTCATATTTCACCTCCTGATTGCTTCGGCAAATACGGTTTTACCTTTATACTCCTCTTTTCAAGTTGTTTCCATGGTTTATTAGCAAGAAGCACACACCCACAAGTTCTTACCATCCATGCACTATGCAAAGTAAAGACTCCAGTTTGAAAGCAGTAACTCTTAAAGGTAAAGGCCATAAGATATTCATGGACGCAGTCTTTGAATTTGGCACGCACAAGGCCGTTCCGGGCACAACAAAATTTTCAAATGCCGCAAACACATTACCACTACTTCCTTGATACATCTAATTTCCTTCCATTACATCTGATTGCTACACGCCGTGCTTCCCACCAGGATGCCCATCGCCAGGATGCCCACCGCCGGGCGTCCCACCAGGCTTCCCACCAGGCTTCCCGCCAGGCTTCCCGCCAGGCTTCCCGCTAGGCTTCCCGCCAGGCTTCCCGCCGGGCTTCCCACCGGGATGCCCACCAGGCTTCCCACCGGGACGTCCCCATCCATGGTCAGTACGCCAATGACCACCACGCCAATGCCGATTAAGATCACCATGGCGAATGTTACGGGGATTCCAAGGATGTCCACCCCACATATGGTTGCTATAACGATTTCTCCAATCATTAGGAATTCTTTTATGCCAAGAGGGATAACCACGATAATAACCCCATCCGTGATCATGGTATCTTGAACGATACCAATGTCCACCGTGATGCCTCCACCACCAACCTTGTCGGAAAAATATATCTTCCTGAACATTAGGAACTGCATATACATCAGTCCCGGGCAATACAACCAAATTCGGTGGTCCAACAAATGGAATCGGCGGAGGTGGCGGAACAGGAACATTTACCTGAACATTGACCTGTGCCATTGACATGATAGGAAACACAATTAGCCCCGCCAGAAGAATTGTTCCAAATAACAATTTCCTCATTTTCTTATCCTCCTTTTTGTTTTGGTAGCAGAGATGGGATTTAAACCCACATTAATATAACTGGCATCTAACAGATGTAGGACATATACAGTTGCATAAACAATCAATAATGAGACTATGCAAAAAAAGACCCTGCGAAAATCAAGCATAATTCCTCCAATTTCCCCTCCATGGCCATTCACAAAACAACTTTTGCATTACTGATAGGCTTGAGTTCGCAGGATTGAAGATCATTTTGGGAGAAGTACGACCAGCTAAGATAATGACTGCTATTAATATTACCGCGTTTATCCGCATATAGCCTCCTTAAATGCGATATTCGATGGGCTGTATTACGTCCTCAGAGGCATGGCGAGGTCGTATTCCTTCCACGTCCATCGTCCCTGGTAGATGAAGGGATGGAGATTCAAGGTCTTGACGCCCCGGCTGACCTTTTTAAAAACCAGATAGGCTGTGACGGACTCCCCGGGAGCGATGTGAACCCCTACGGTTCCGGCAGCGGACGCGGCGATTTTTTTCGAACCCTTCGTGAAATTGACCCGGTTGACGTTGTGGTTTTTCCCGTCGCCATCTGTCATTTTCGACTTTTCCCATTTGAAGGCATCGTCATACAGGGCAACGCTCTTCTCCACGCCGGACTTGTTTTGAGTCCGGACAATGAAGATGATTTCTTTGCCCGATGCCTTCATTGCGGTAATCGTGAAAATAATGTCTTCGGCTCGGGATGACACAGCCTTGAAGGCCTCTTTTTTCGTTTCGATCGTTTGTTCCGATGCCGTTCCCGGGGGTGTCGTTTCCGTGACCGCTGCGGCAGGCGCTTCCGCCTTCGAAGTCCGCGCCGATAGCGACGTTGCGGCGGCTTTGCCCTCTACGGCGGCCTTTGTGCCGTCCGTCGGCGCCTTGCCTTTGGGAATGAACAAAACGAGTGCAAGGATCGCAGCGGCGGCCACGGCCCCTCCGATGACCAACCCCATTTTATTCTTGCCGGGTTTTGTCGGATCTGTTGCCCGCTCCGGCCTAGCACCGGCTGATTCTTTCATCGGCGGTTTTGCGGGGACGGCGACTGCGGCAATCTCCGTAAAATGGGTTTCCGGTTTTTTCTCCGGGGCGTGATGAACAGGTATGGGATTGAGTCCCGTGTGCTCGACGGCATAGATGTCATGCTCACGGACATGCTTATCGGCCCGCGCGCCCCGATATTGAAAGAGTTTGGCATATTCCTGCGATAGGCAGGACACAATGTCGTAATAGGATCGTGAAACCAGCAGTTGCCCGGGTTCAGCAAAGCTCATGATGCGCTGGGACACATTGATGCCATCGCCGATCAGATTCGGCTGATTGTTGATGTCCTTCAGAAGTTTCACCGGGCCGAGGTTGATTCCCATGCGGACATGGAGGTCGGGTGTCGCTTCGTCCTGATCATCCTTGAGGGAATCCCGGAGGCTCATGGCCACAAAAAGGGCATCTTCCGGGTCGCCAAGGAAGCCTATGGCCGCGCCGTCGCCCGTGTCCAGGATGATCCGGTCGCTGACGGAGATGTCTTTGATGGCCTCGGAAAGGAGGATATTGAAGCGTTCCTTGATCCGAATCTGATCATTGACCGATTTCTTCGTATATTCAACAATGTCGATAAAAACAACACTGCAAATGAACGTTCGATTCGGCCGTAATTTCAGATTTTGGGAACCGTCGGGGGGTGTCGTCACAGGCATTCCTCATTGTTAAGGCATGTTAACCAATTTAGTTGTAAACAGTTTTGTTCATTATTACAAGGATTAAGTAAGACACGTTTTCATAATATCTCTATCCTAAAACAAAAACCCCGCTCTCTTTTGAGAAACGGGGTTTCAGTAATCTGGACTGCACCCCTGCGGTTAGACAGATCCGGTTAGTGTAATCGGACAGTGGTTCTGGTTTTTAATAAACAGTTCTTCAAATTCCACCGGCGGTCTGTATCCGAGAGATCAATGCAGACGCTTGCAGTTGTACACTTCTTGGATGAAAAAGGGAAGTCGAATCTGAACATCTGCCAGCGTTTGGTATTCCCAGAGATAAACTTCCTCGACTTTGACCGTTTTAAAGAAGCTTTCGGCAGTGGCATTGTCATAGGGATGGACATGCTGATCAGAAAGCCGTGTTTCAGGAGCGTCCCCACGTAGTCGTGAGAGGCCTACTGGACTCCCCGATCGGAGTTATGGATAACCCCCTTCCTTCTCATTCGCATGTTCTGCAAAACAACAGATAAACGGTATTATTATCTTCCCCATATAGGGCCACTATGGGTTACAGGCGATGCATGAATAATATAACCATACTTCCGTGCCCAATTTTTTACAGCTTCTACCAACAGATCATTACCACAACTTAGAAAATCTTGCGCCATCCATAGAGTACGAGTACCATATTTATCTAAAGCATTAATAAGAAGAGCCTCTGATCCTGAGGCACCTTTTTGAATAAAAAATGAGTAGGCGCCAGCTATTATCTCTAAATTTTCATCCTTCAGGGCAGCCATCAAGGGCTCAACAGCACGGGCATCCTTTATCGATCCGAGGGCACCTGCAGCCCCACTTCGGACAGATGAGTCTTCATCCTTCAGGGCAGCAATCAAGGGTTCAACGGCACGGACATCCTTTATCGATCCGAGGGCACTTGAAGCCCCACTTCGGACAGATGAGTCTTTATCCTTCAGGGCAGCAATCAAGGGCTCAACGGCAGGGATACCTATTCTTACGAGGGCATCTGCAGCCCCACTTCGGACAGATGAGTCTTTATCCTTCAGGGCAGCAATCAAGGGCTCAACTATCTTTCCGAGGGCACCTGCAGCCCCACTTCGGACAGATGAGTCTTTATCCTTCAGGACAGCAATCAAGGGCTCAACAGCACGGGCATCCTTTATCGATCCGAGGGCATCTGCAGCATTCCTTCGGACAGATGAGTCTTTATCATTCAGGGCAGCAATCAAGGGCTCAACAGCAGGGGTACCTATGCTTCCGAGGGCATCTGCAGCCCCACTTCGGACAGATGAGACTTCATCCTTCAGGGCAGCCATCAAGGGCTCAACAGCACGGACATCCTTTATCGATCCGAGGGCATCTGCAGTATTCTTTCGGACAGATGAGTCTTTATCCTTCAGGGCAGCAATCAAGGGCTCAACGGCACGGGCATCCTTTATCGATCCGAGGGCACCTGCAGCCCCACTTCGGACAGATGAGTCTTTATCCTTCAGGGCAGCCATCAAGGGTTCAACAGCACGGACATCCTTTATCGATCCGAGGGCATCTGCAGCCCCATTTCGGACAGATGAGTCTTTATCCTTCAGGGCAGCAATCAAGGGATCAACGGCACGGGTACCTATTCTTCCGAGGGCACTTGCAGCCCCACTTCGGACAGATGAGTCTTTATCCTTCAGGGCAGCAATCAAGGGCTCAACGGCACGGGCATCCTTTATCTTTCCTAGAGCATCCGCAGCCCCACTTCGGACAGATGAGTCTTTATCCTTCAGGGCAGCAATCAAGAGTTCCACGGCAGGGGTACCTATACTTACGAGGGCATCTGCAGCACTCCTTTGGACACTATAGTTTTCATCCTTCAGGGTAGCTATAAAGCGTCCAACGGCAGGGGTACCTATTCTTACAAGGGCATCTGCAGCACTCCTTCGGACAGATGAGTCTTCATCCTTCAGGGCAGCCATCAAGGGCTCAACAGCACGGGCATCCTTTATCGATCCGAGGGCATCTGCCGCCCCATTTCGGACAGATGAGTCTTTATCCTTCAGGGCAGCCATCAAGGGCTCAACGGCACGGGCATCCTTTATCGATCCGAGGGCACCTGCAGCCCCATTTCGGACAGATGAGTCTTTATCCTTCAGGGCAGCAATCAAGGGCTCAACGGCACGGGCATCCTTTATCTTTCCTAGAGCATCCGCAGCCCCACTTCGGACAGATGAGACTTCATCCTTCAGGGCAGCAACCAAGGGCTCAACAGCACGGGCATCCTGTATCTTTCCGAGGGCATCTGCAGCCCCACTTCGGACAAATGAGTATTTGTCCTTCAGGGCAGCCATCAAGAGCTCAACGGCACGGGCATCCTGTATCGATCCGAGGGCACCTGCAGCCCTACTTCGGACAGATGAGTCTTCATCCTTCAGGGCAGCCATCAAGGGCTCAACAGCACGGGCATCCTTTATCTTTCCGAGGGCACCTGCAGCCTCACTTCGGACACTATAGTTTTCATCCTTCAGGGCAGCAATCAAGGGCTCAACGGCACGGGTACCTATACTTCCGAGGGCATCTGCAGCCCCACTTCGGACCGATGAGTCTTCATCCTTCAGGGCAGCAACCAAGGGTTCAACAGCACGGGCGTCCTTTATCTTTCCGAGGGCACCTGCAGCCCCACTTCGGACCGATGAGTCTTTATCCTTCAGGGCAGCCATCAAGGGCTCAACAGCACGGGCATCCTTTATCTTTCCGAGGGCACCTGCCGCCTCACTTCGGACAGATGAGTCTTCATCCTTCAGGGCAGCAATCAAGAGTTCAACGGCAGGGGTACCTATTCTTACGAGGGCATCTGCAGTCCCACTTCGGACAGATGAGTCTTCATCCTTCAGGGCAGCAATCAAGAGTTCAACGGCAGGGGTACCTATTCTTACGAGGGCATCTGCAGCCCCACTTCGGACAGATGAGTCTTTATCCTTCAGGACAGCCATCAAGGGCTCAACTATCTTTTCGAGGGCATCTGCAGCATTCCTTCGGACAGATGAGTCTTTATCCTTCAGGGCAGCCATCAAAGGCTCAACAGCAGGAGTACCTATGCTTCCGAGGGCATCTGCAGCATTCCTTCGGACACTATAGTCTTCATCCTTCAGGGCAGCCATCAAGGGCTCAACAGCACGGGCATCCTTTATCTTTCCAAGGGCACCTGCAGCCCTACTTCGGACAGATGAGTCTTTATCCTTCAGGGCAGCAACCAAGGGCTCAACAGCACGGGCATCCTTTATCTTTCCGAGGGCACCTGCCGCATCACTTCGGACACTATAGTTTTCATCCTTCAGGGCAGCAATCAAGAGTTCAACGGCAGGGGTACCTATGCTTCCGAGGGCATCTGCAGCCCCACTTCGGACAGATGAGTCTTTATCCTTCAGGGCAGCCATCAAGGGCTCAACGGCACGGGCATCCTTTATCGATCCGAGGGCACTTGCAGCCCCACTTCGGACAGATGAGTCTTTATCCTTCAGGGCAGCCATCAAGGGTTCAACAGCACGGACATCCTTTATCGATCCGAGGGCACCTGCAGCCCCATTTCGGACAGATGAGTCTTTATCCTTCAGGGCAGCAATCAAGGGCTCAACGGCAGGGGTACCTATGCTTCCGAGGGCATCTGCAGCCCCACTTCGGACAGATGAGTCTTCATCCTTCAGGGCAGCAACCAAGGGCTCAACGGCAGGGGTACCTACACTTACGAGGGCATCTGCAGCATTCCTTCGGACACTATATTTTTCATCCTTCAGGGCAGCAATCAAGGGCTCAACGGCACGGGCATCCTTTATCTTCCCGAGGGCACCTGCAGCCCCACTTCGGACCGATGAGTTTTCATCCTCCAGGGCAGCAATCAAGGGCTCAACGGCACGGGTACCTATACTTACGAGGGCATCTGCAGCACTCCTTTGGACACTATATTTTTCATCCTTCAGGGCAGCAATCAAGGACTCAACGGCAGGGGCATCCTTTATCGATCCGAGGGCATCTGCAGCATTCCTTCTGACGATCGGGTCTTTATCATTCAGCTCCTGAATTAATCTGTCTACATATTTTCCTTGTGAAAAACAGGAACAAACGGAGAATAATATTAGTAAAGTTAGCACCACTACTTTGAAAATGTTACTTAACAACTTAGCACTATAATATCTCATAATAACCTCCAGAAATTGTGCCAGGCAAAACGTCGCCTAACGGTTCTCATTAACAAGTTCCGCGGGCACGATCGATAAGCGCCGATACAAAGCCCGATGGTTTTCTGAAAAGGGAATATGAGGTTAAGGTCGTTGACATCCTTGACAGCGCCATCAATGAAACGCCGAATATACGAAAACTATACAAAATGAAAGAGGCCACGAATGGATAACACTCGTGACCCTTTGATTTTCCTGGTGGGCCAGGGCAGAATTGAACTGCCGACACTCGGATTTTCAGTCCGATGCTCTACCGACTGAGCTACCGGCCCGCCGCATATTCATTTTGTCCAGACGATATCGAAAATGGG
>Ga0208103_1000694_pt1 | contig 9832 bp, 8 predicted proteins | sample CryBogmetaGMA75M_FD_184550 | JGI IMG/M metagenome (GOLD analysis project Ga0208103, IMG submission 184550) | Freshwater microbial communities from Crystal Bog, Wisconsin, USA - MA7.5M (SPAdes) | ecosystem: Environmental > Aquatic > Freshwater > Lake | place: Crystal Bog, Wisconsin, USA | collected... | reverse complement strand
CGTCTCAGCGAAATTGCCACTTCAACCAAAACAACATTTTAAGTAATTTTTCAAGCTATCCAAAAGCACCAAGCGGTATAATTCGACCATGATTTACCACTACCGTCCGCTTGGAATGTCCCTTTTGCTTCATGCTGTACTGCTTGGACTTTTTCTCTTTTGGCTCTCGATGTATGTCCAAAAAAAACAAGACGAACCTCTAAAAATCCACCTCTCCTCATTTGCAACCCCTAGACAACAAAACATTCAGCCACCACTGCCACCACAGCAACAAACACCAGTACCTATCCCAAAAAATATTCCGCTACCACCTGTCATCACTACCCAAGTAAAACCATTACCCGTTGCTACTCACCCAACACCTCTACCAGTCGTACCAGTAATTCCTCAACCCATACCCGTCTCTACTCCTGCAATCCCAATAAAAACAGTTATTCCAACTCCTCAACCACCCTCTACCCCGCCAATAAATGTCGAAAAAGAGTTTATAAATGAGCATTTAGGGGAAATTCGAGGGTTATTACTTCAAAATCTTAAATATCCAAAAATGGCACAAAAGTTAAAAATGCAAGGGGAAGTTCGGATTGCGTTTTCACTTAACAGTGATGGAAGTGTTGAGGATATTAAAATTATCGAGAGTTCAGGGTTTGATTTATTGGACGAGGATGCGCGAATTCTGATTGAAAAAACAGCGTCTCGCTTCCCGAAACCTTCCAAATCGGTTCGGATTAGCGTTCCGCTGAGTTATGTTTTACGTTAGTTAGGCTCCGTTCGCCCTGAGCTTGTCGAAGGGTTATGGTTCGACAGGCTCACCATGAACGGGGAAATTAAACTTCCAAAACCTTACCAATACTGTACTTCATATCTTCGTCGAGATTTTCCATATTAGCGAGCATCCATGACAAATATCCTTTATCCGACATCACAATCTCACTGAGAGTTTTACCCTTATGTTTACCAAACTTGAGAGGTTTTGTGATCAATACGGGAGTTTGAGTCAATTCGACCATCTTATCGATGGGATTTACATTTCCAAAACGTTCGGTGAGTTTTTTGCGAAGTTCAGTGAGAAAAAGCTTTAATACCAACACATCCCCGATAGCATCGTGCGCTTTAACCACAATTCCAAGTGCATCCGCTTCCGCTTGCTCTTGTTTATACAGTCCCAATCGATACCGGAAAAACTGCAATCGGTGCGCTTCCTCTTCATCAAAAAGGTGTTTGGCGCAACGCAGAGTATCGATCAAACGCATTTTTGAGGTGAAATTTTCTTTTGCCAACATTCCCAAATCAAATGGAGCATTATGAATAATCATCACGTTATCAGGGGTATTTAACGCTTCCAACGCTTTAAATGCGGAGGTTTCGACGCAAGAAGGCTTCCCTTCGATTTGGTCAGGGGTAATACCGTGGACTTCCATCGCACCGTATCCGATCGGAACAATACTGGAACACAAATCATTATAAACCTGAACGTTTTTGCCATCCAGAACCATAAATCCCAGCTGTATCACGCGATCATTTTCTCCTGCACCTGTTGTTTCGGTGTCTAAAATGATGTATTTAGCCATTAATACTGGTCATCTTCTTTGTCAATATCAAACTCATCGTAATCGTCTTCGTCCTCTTCTTCCTCTTCATCGTACCCAAGATCATCTTCGTCCTCATCGCTCCCCTCGCGCATTGCGGTCAATTCGGTATAAAGCTGTTCTGCCTCTTCTTCGTCGATGTCACCGCTTTGGAGCTCTTTGAGCAACTCTTTGTACTCATCACGAAGTGCTTGCATGTCTTCGAGTTCTGCACGCTCTTGCACGGTTGCATCTTTCGCCGATGCAATCCCTTCAAACAATTCGTCAATATGATCTTCAACATCAGGTATGAGTTCGGTTTGAATCAAATGTTTTAGTTGTGTAATGTAAGCCATGATAGTTCCTTGTAATATAATGTCACAATTGTAGCAAAAGAAAAGAAAAATAAATGCCTTTACGCAGATACCCCTCCCTCATCGAATCGGCACACCACGCGGAAGCTGTTTTAACGAAGCCCTTTTAATAACACTCCAATACTGTATTCATAAATCGCTTCAAGATTATCGCTCATCATCAAATGTCCGTCAATCAACAGTGATGCGAGACCGTGGATTGACGCCCATACTGTCGCCGCCTGAACCATCGGATTTTCTTGTGCGATAATCCCCTCTTCTTGAGCTTCTATGAGAAGTCCGATCAGGGCATACAACCCCGTTGCCTGATTTTCATCTTTATAGTCGCATAACTCTTCACGCTCTTGACGAAAATTTTCACCGAACAGTAATCGATAAAGATTCGGATGTTCTATCGCAAAATCAAGATAGGCTCTCCCCATTGTCTCAAAACGTACATCTACACTTCGGATTTTATCCTGAAATATAGGGGTAAACAGCAAATCAAGCTCTTCGTACCCTTTCTCAATCACCCCGAGTATCAATGCCTCTTTACTTGCAAAATGGCGATAAACCGCCGTTCTCGATGTCCCAAGTCGTTGAGTCAGATCACGCAGGGTAATTGCATCAAGCCCCTGGGTATCAATCGTCTCTAAGGCTGTCTGCAACAACGCTTCTTTGAGGTTTCCGTGATGATAGGGGGAGGTCTTTTTCTCTTTCATAACGACATTGTAACATGCTCGATGCGAAAATAGGACACATGATATTGACATTGTCTACATTTAATGTTAACATTGTCAACATTAAACTTTCATACGAATTAAAAAAAGGAACATACCATGAGGAATACGGCTCTTTTACTCCTCGTCTCCCAATCGCTCATGTGTGCCGATCTTGCATCGCTCCTCCCTAATGCCAAAGCAAATTTGCGAGTTCAATCGGCACGGTTGGAAATCCAAAAATCCCAAGAACAGCTCGATGAGGCTAAAACGGCCTATTTTCCGACAATCACAGCGACTGCCCTTTATAAGAAAAAAGATAAAACACCCGCCTTCGAACCCAATAAAATTCAAGGTGCCGAATTAGGCGCTCGAATCAGCATTTTTGACGGATTTCGACGTGAAGCGCTTCTCGATGCACTCCATGCATCCATGACATCTGTAACCCATTCTCTAGCACAAGAAGAGCAAAATGTTATTATGGAAACCATTGCGGCGTATTACGACTATCTTGATACCCAAGACCGACTTAGCGTCATTAAAGAGAAAAAAAATGAGATTCTCTCCGAAGTACAACGGTATGAAATACTCGTTAAAAACGACCTTGCCACGACCGATATCCTAAAATCACTCATTGCATCAAAACTAGAAACTGATTATGACCAACAAAATCTCAAAATTCTCCTCGAAAAACACCGTAAACGTGTGGAACTCCTGAGTGCCACATCAATTCATGAGCCACTCGTCTACCGAGAGCTTGCATTACCGATATTAACAACGCTAGAGCGCCATGACCTGCAAAGTGATCGCTCAAAAATCGATATTTTACGCAATACCGAAGATCGTTATACCTACCTTCCCTCAATCACTCTCGAAGCAAAACACAAATACATGGAATACAGCGGCTACGATACGATGAGTGGAAGCAATCTTCAACCATTGAACCAAAATGAAATAACCGCCTCACTTTCAATGACACTTTTTGATATGGGACGAATCGAAAAAGAGCGTGAACAAGCCCATATCGATACCCTAAAAGCCAAAAATATCTTGGATTATAAAACCCAAAGTCTTAATAACGATGCCGAAATAGCCTTTATGTCAATCCAAACCTCCCAAAATGCTTATGAAGCAGCAAAAGCCGAAGAAGAGGCACGAAGCGAAGCGTTTTCCTTTATCAAAAAGCGTTTTGAGGCGGGGTTAGTCAATACGACAACGTATCTCAGTGAACTCACCAACCTCACGCAATCACGTGCAAAAGCCCATAATGCCCTTAATACCCTCCAAGTTGCAAAAGCCAGTGCTGCTTATGCCTATGGAATCGATCTTTTAACACTTCTTGAGGAGAAAAAATGAAAATACTATTAATATCAACACTAACCGCACTCTCCCTCTGGGGCGATGTTTACGCCACATTTGAATCTCAAGCCTACCGTGAAGCATCACTGGGGATGAACGCATCGGGCATTGTCAAAAGAGTCACCGTCGATAACGGCTCTCCTGTCAAAAAAGGTTCACTCCTCCTCGAACTCGACAGCACCGAAGAACAACTTTCCCTTCAAATGGCAAAAGCCGATTTGGATGCTCTCACCAAAGAGTGCACCTTTTTGAGTGACCAATACGCCCGCTACGAGAAAAGTGCACAGGTATTCGATAAAAATACCCTTGATAAACTCAAAGCCGAACTCGGGACGAAACTCGCGCAACGTGAACGCGCCCGATTAGCTGTCGCATACGCCGAGCAAAAAATCTCTAAAATGCACCTCGTCGCCCCGTTTGCGGGAAGCATTTCCGAAAAAAATATTGAAATGGGGAATATGGTCTCTTCAATGGGAGGGACGCCTCTCTTTAAACTCATCAGTGACCAAACCAAACTCCTCATACAGTACGATTCAAAATTCGCTTCTCAGGTCAAAGTTGGGGATCGTTTTTGCAGCTCTATCGATGGTAAATCAACAGGTAAATGTTCCAAAATCACCCGAATCTACCCCTCCATCAATACTAAAAATCGTCAAATGACCGCCGAAGCTGACGGATCAGGTCTCCGTCCCGGCACGTTCGGTGATGGCATGATCATGGCTAAATAGGACTTATCATGCACAAATTTGCCATCACCCGCCCTATCACGACCATCATGTTCGCCCTCGCCCTGATCTTTTTTGGACTGGTCGAACGCGGTGGTATGCCATCCGCGCTCTATCCAACCGTCGATTTCCCCATCGTCATCGTCACCACCACCTACAAAGGGGCAAACGCTGACATCGTCGAGAGCAAGGTGAGCGACAAAATCGAAGAGGCGGTAAGTGGAATCTCAGGACTCGATACCCTCAGCTCGGACAGTTCCAAAGGGATCAGTGTCGTCGTTGCCCAGTTTAAACTCTCCAAAAACCTCGATGAAGCAGTCAATGACGTCCGTGATAAAGTGTCCAGTATTCAACTCCCCAACGAAGTGGATAAACCCTCCGTCGATAAATACTCCCTCAACTCCTCTCCCGTCATCACCCTCTTTTTAGCAGGAAGTGATACGCAAAAGGTGATGAAACACGCCGATGAGATTCTCAAATCCCGTTTACAGCGGATAGAGGGTGTCGGAGGGGTAACCATTGCGGGACTTCGTAAAAAACAAATCCGCATCACCCCTGATCCGGCACTTCTCGCCAAATATTCCCTCACGATGAGTGATCTAACCGGAATCATCCGCGCTCAAAACATCCGTATGGATGGAGGAAAAACGGTTGATCCTACCCACGAATATCAAATCCTTATCGACAATGACAGCAAAACGGTAGAAGCTTTATCGTCACTTCGGATACGGGAAGGGTTGAGCTTAGGCGATGTGGCAACGGTGAGCGATACGTTAGCCGAAGAGCGGAGTTTTGCTTCACTGGACGGAAAATCAGGCGTTTTGTTGATGGTCAAAAAAATGACGGGAGCCAATGATATTGCCATCGCCGATGCCGTGCGCGCTCAACTCCCCGCCCTCCAAGCGCTAGAGCCGACCATGACCCTCACCCCCTTGCAAGATGCGACCCAATATATCCGAGATACCCTCAGCGGCGTGCAGTTTGACCTTATTTTGGGCTCGATTCTCGCCTCACTCGTCATCTTTTTGTTTTTACGCAACTTCACCTTAACGATGATTGCCGCCGTTTCACTTCCGGTATCGATTTTCGGCGTATTTGCGATTATGGGATGGAGCAGTCAATCGTTTAACCTCCTCACCCTCACAGCCCTCACCCTCGCCATCGGGATCATTATCGACGATGCTATCGTCGTCATTGAAAATATCTTCAAACGGCTCGAAGCCGGACGTGACCGCCTCAATGCCGCCATCGAAGGGGTGAGTGAAATACTCTTCTCCATCGTCGCTATCTCGGCAATGCTCCTCGCTGTTTTCGTCCCAGTGGCAAAAATGAGCGGGATCGTCGGGCGGTTCTTTACCAGTTTCGGGATAACAATCATCGCCGCTATCGGGGTCTCGTTTGTCATCGCAATCACCCTCATCCCGATGATCGCTTCGCAGATCGCTAAAGGTGAACATAGCCGCTTTTATCACAGCACCGAACACTTCTTCGTCCGTATGGAGGAAATATACCGTTCTCTCATTCTGAGCGTTTTGAAATACAAAAAGACCACCCTCTTTAGTGCATTGGGTATTTTCATCGTCTCCATCATCCTCTCGGGGACACTGGGGATGGTATTTATGCCAAAAGAGGACAAAAGCCAGTTCGACATCACCCTAAAATCCCCTGCCGGAACCAGTATCCATGGGATGAAACAGCTCTCACTCGACGTGCAAAAACGTATTGGCAAAATAGCCGAAGTGGAATATTGTACCCTCTATGTCGGACGGGGAAACGATCAAAAAGCGAACGAATCGGCACTCTACATCCGTCTTAAACCTCTCAATCAGCGTGAACGAAGCCAAAGTGACGTGATGAAAGAGACTCGCGCCATGTTAAATAGCCTCAAAGGATTCACCATGACCAGTGTCACCGAGGTTAACGACATCGGCGGCTACGAAATCAACACCCCCTATCAGGTGATCCTAAAAGCCCAAAGTGCCGAAGAGGCGGAAGCCTCCGCCCAAAAACTGATGAAACTGCTCAAAAGCATTGAGGGGACAACCGATGTGCAAAGCAATATCCAACCCAAAGCACCACAGCTCAGCATCACCGTCCTCACCCAAAACGCCACACGCCTCGGAGTCAATGTCGATGAGATCGCCCGCGTTATCGCCAGCGGCTATTCGGGAGACGGAACTATCACCTTTATCCGCGAACGGGGGAAAGAGTACGATGTCGTGATGCGTCTGGATGACACGAAACGCGAAAATATTGAAGCGCTTAACAGTCTGAATGTTCGTACCTCATCAGGGGAAACAGTGCCACTCTCAGTCGTCGTATCGATCACGCAAAGTCAAGCACCGACCACGATCAAACGGTTCGACCGCCTCAAAAAAGTGATCGTCGGTTCCGACATTACCAAAGCTTTGCCTCTCGATAAACTGGTCAAAATCGTCAATGAACGCCAAAACGAATGGTTGGATAAAGGGGTAGCCTTCGAACTCGACGGCGATGCCAAACACATGCAGGAGAGTAACGAAGCGTTCGGCGTAGCGATCGGTGCGGCACTCGTGATGATCTATCTCATCCTAGCCGCATTGTACGAATCACCGCTTCAGCCACTTATCATCATGAGTGCCTTGCCTCTGAGCTTTACGGGAGCGTTTATCGGTCTGTGGGTGGCAGGGATGAATATGTCGCTCTTTAGTATGATGGGGCTAATGCTCCTGCTGGGACTGGTCGGTAAAAACTCCACCCTCGTCGTCGATGCGGCAAACAAACTCCAAGATGCTGGGAAACCACTCGACGAAGCCATCGTTGAAGCGGGACTATCACGCCTACGCCCGATCCTCATGACGACGACAGCTATGTGTTTCGGGATGCTCCCTCTCGCCCTCTCCGTCGGGGAAGGTTCAGGGGTTAAAGGACCGATGGGGGTTGCCGTCATCTGCGGACTGCTCCTCTCGACGCTCACTAGCCTCTTCGTCGTTCCAGCACTCTACAAAGTCCTCGCACCGTTGGATGCGTTGCTACGTCGTCATTATGAAAGAGAAATGCTATAAAATTTACGATTTAAAGACAACTTTATTTCGACCTTCTTCTTTTGCACGATAAAGAGCTTCATCCGATCTGCGAATACTTTCTTGAATAGATTCATCACTATGAAGTGTTGCTACACCAAGACTTATGGTTATATGTTCTACCAAATCAAATACGCTCGTAGCAATTTTATGACGAAGATTTTCAGCAATCATCTGAACTTCTTCATTGGAAGTAACATTTGCAAGAATAATAAATTCTTCTCCTCCCCATCGAACAATATTATCTTCTTGACGAATTGAATTGTTGATTATTTGAACAAACATTTTTAAAACAGCATCTCCCGTTTCATGCCCAAAAGTATCGTTAACATCCTTAAAATGATCAATGTCAATCATGATAATTCCAAGTATTTTTCGATTTTGACGTGCTTTTTCCAAAATTTGATCAAAGTAATGATCGAAGAAAGAGCGATTATGCGCTCCAGTTAGCGGATCATGTGTCGCTTTTTTCTCCATATTGACATACTCTAACATAGTAGAAGTAATATCAGTAAAGCTTAAAATATAGCGCTTATCATCAAACGGTGTAATAGAAACTGTGAAGGTATGTATTATCCCTTCACTATCCAACATAGCAACAATTTGCTTATTGGTATTTAGTCCCATAAGAGTATCAATCCAATGCTCACTCTCCGTACATAAATGACTATCAAAATATCCATCTATCGTCATAAAAAAGCTATCGACAGCTTGAGGTATCTCCAAAAAAATTTCTAGTGAGTCAAATCCTATAAAAGTATAAAAAGCTTTGTTTGCATATTCTGGTCGTTCATTATTTGTCAATACAATCATATTTTGCTGCATTTCCATCAAACGTTCAAAATGCTGAAAATAGGATTCAAGTTCCTTAACTTGTTCTCTAACTAAAAATTTCAAACGCTTATTGTGAAAGTATAACAGTAAGGCTATTATGCCCAATACAACAATTCCTCCCAAAAGTGGATAAATATATTTTTGATATTCATTTTGTTTTTGATTAGGGTTATAAATAAGCTCTTTAAGTGCAGCTTTTAACTCCACATCTTTTGCCATGCCAAGAGATAAATAGAGATTTGAAATCACTTCAAATCTCTCTTGACTTGTCGTTCCAATAGGGATTACTTTTGGCATAATAAGCTGTTCGGTCTTAACCGCTTCATACCAAAGAGAATCAGTATCAAGCTTTGGATTAAGCTTTTTAATGGCTAAAATAGCTTCTTCTTTATGATCAAAAGCATATTGCCATCCCAACATTGTTGCATCGACGAAACGTTTAACTCGATCAGGATGATTAATAATTTCCTCGTCAGTCGTGATGATATTATCACCATATAAATCTATTCCATAGCTCATAGGATTGAGAATGTTAATATTATGACCACTTTTTTTGTATTTAAATGGCTCATTTGTAATATAAGATTCTATAGCATCCACTTCACCACTAATTAATTTTTTGTGAGTAAAATCGTGGGGCACATGAGTATAATCACTCGACTTTAAACCAGCAAAACTTAACATAGCAGTAATAGCGGCATCATCAAGTCCTGCTTGATATGCAACAATTTTTCCTTTAAGTTCATAAGGACTAAGAATACCAGAATCACGTCGAGTCAATAAAACCAACGGATTGTGCTGAAAAATGGAGGCTACTACTTTGAGATGATATCCTTTTGCTCGGTATAAAAGGATACTAGAATCGGCAATCCCATATTCAACTTCTCCATTTTCTACCTGTAAAACATTATTTTTAGCAGGATTACGTTCGATGATCTCAACATCTAAACCTTTTTTTTCATAAAATCCTTTTTCTTTTGCCATGATAATACCAGCAAATTGGTATTGATAAAACCATTTAAGTCCTATACGAATTTTTTCATGCTCCTGAGCTTGAATATTTATTGCTAAACTCAGGAAAAAAAGAAGAAGAAAATATTTCAGAATGCACTCTTTCTATTTGATCATAACTATTAAACTTAATTCTATAATTTTACCCCTAAAAAGTGCATGAAATATAATAAAAACATCATGAGCATGAATATCTTTATC
>Ga0208103_1000692_pt1 | contig 9862 bp, 14 predicted proteins | sample CryBogmetaGMA75M_FD_184550 | JGI IMG/M metagenome (GOLD analysis project Ga0208103, IMG submission 184550) | Freshwater microbial communities from Crystal Bog, Wisconsin, USA - MA7.5M (SPAdes) | ecosystem: Environmental > Aquatic > Freshwater > Lake | place: Crystal Bog, Wisconsin, USA... | reverse complement strand
AAAAGAAAGAAAGCGTGCCGAAGAAGAAACCAAGCGTTTGTTGTATGTAAGTTTTACACGCCCGCGTGACTGTTTAATCATCGCTTTATCCAGTATGAAGGGGGAATGGTTAACCAGTTTAAAGCCGCAAGATGCAGGAAAAAATTGGAATTTGTCTTTGCCGATGTCAGTAGAAGATACGCACTTAAAAGTGTCTGATGGACTGGATGATATTCCGGTGCTTTTTAAAAATCTGCAACAGGATACAGCGCCTGCATTTGATAAGCAGGGGATTATCGTACCGCATTGGTTTAATGACATCATTGAAAAAACGCCTAAACAAGCGTTAGCCATTTCACCTTCTTATCAGCCTGCGATTGCATCAGCAAAAATTGCAGAAGTAATTAAGTTAGGTGAGAGAATTAGTTTAAAAGGTACGCCAGAAATGGGGCATTTAGGTGAGGCGATCCATGCGTTAATTGCCACTTCTGTGATTAATCAACCAAAAGAGCCACGCACATTAGCAGAAAAGGTTTTGAATCGGTATGCGGTTTCTGAGCATATCAGTGTTGAGGAGGCTTTGGTGTGTTTGGAGCGCTTTACTAAATTTACGCAGCAATTGGGTGCTCAGCGTATTGTTGTCGAATATCCCATTGAATATCGCTTGCCTAATCAACAAATAGCCACTGGCTGGATTGATGTGCTGATTGAAACTGAGGCGGGTTATATTATTGTGGATCATAAATCCAACCCTAAGTCTCAGGCAGAATGGCAAGAAAATGCGCTGAAATATTCGGGGCAATTGGCGTTGTATAAATCAGCCGTAGAAGCAAGCACTAAAAAACCTGTTTTGGGCTGTTGGGTACACTTTGCCGTAACCGGCGGTTGTTTAAGAGTTGAGTTTTAAAGCGGGGATTATTTTTAGACTGATTCAGCTCATTGTGTAATTTGTTGCGATTAATAAATGAAAAAAAATAATCGCATTTCTCATTTTCAAAATGACCTATTTTGTCGTTTTAGTTTGGTAAACTGCTTTTTTTATAATTTATTGAGGATGTAAGATGCCTAATGTTTTAGTTTTTGATGATTTATTGATTAAGCATTTACGGGATGCTGAAAATGTAGTTTTTTTTACTGGAGCCGGCGCTTCGGCTGAGAGTGGTGTTCCTACTTTTCGTGCGAGTGCTGATAGTATATGGGTGGACTTTGATGTTGAGGTGTATGGTACTTTAGACGGATTTATGAATAATCCCGAAAAGGTATGGCAATGGTATAGAGATCGTCGTCAGGATATGGCCGCTTTACAACCCAATATAGCGCATCACGTTATTGCAAGATGGCAAGAGAAAACTCCGAATGTCAGAGTAATCACTCAAAATATTGATAACTTTCATCAAGATGCAGGTAGTGAACACGTGATTGAGTTGCATGGAAATATTCATCATTTTAAATGTATGAATGATCATCCTGTTGATCATTCAATTGATGAAAATCTTAATGAACCGCCCTTGTGTAAGGTGTGTGGTAGTTTGATCAGACCCGATGTGGTTTGGTTTAATGAGCCCTTGCCGGAAGAAGCATTTGATCTTGCAAATGTAATTAGCCGGGAAAGTTCGGTATTTATTACCGTAGGTTGTTCTATGGAGGTGCATCCAGCCGCTTTTCTGCCAATTTTTGCTGCCAATGGTGGGGCATATATTGTACAAATTAATCCAGAAGCCACTTCTTTTGATAAATATGCACATACGTTACAAGGCAAAGCGGGTGAGGTTTTGCCGCAATTATGGGAAGCCGTTTGGGGTGAAGCTTTTAGTTAAGCCACTCTATTAGGGGCGGTAGTTAATGAACTATCGTCTCTAGCGCTTTTAGCATTAATACATCGTAGATACTTGTTATGATTGTTGTAGAACAAAGATACGGCATAGATGGTCTGGTTTTGTTGAACGATATTTTAGCGATTTAAAAAGGATATAAAAATGTCCAATAATACAGTTGCTTGTTTGCCTTGTTTAGATTCACCTGAAATGGGTTTAGCTAGACAGCGCGTTTTAGATATACCTCGCCATATTGCAAGAGCACTTGGGGAGTCTGCGGTAAAAGCGGTGACTTTGGGTGAATATCAAGTTGCCGGTAAAGGGACGCCGGTTGATTGGTCTGCGTTGGTTAAAAATGCCTATAACAAGAAAAAAAGTATCTCACCTCAAGCTGTTTTGCCTGATTTTAAGGCGAATGATTTTCTTGAAACACGAATACAGGTGACTAATGAAACGACTTTATTGGCAACAAAACGTTTTGTTGATGCGGGTCTTAAGCCTTTAGTGCTTAATTTAGCGAACGGGGTTAATCCGGGCGGTGGTTTTTTGCATGGCGCGAGAGCACAAGAAGAATCTTTGTGTCGATCTAGTGCGCTTTATCATACTTTGTTGGGTGACGCCATGTATGAAGCGCATCGAAAAAGACCTTTACCCGATTCGACTGAGTGGGCGATTTATTCCCCGGAAGTCCCTGTATTTAGAACCGATGACGGTATAACTATAGAGCAACCTTGGTTGATGAATGTGCTCACTTGTGCTGCACCTTATGCACCGACAGTAGGTCGGTTACAGTCAGCAGAATTACTGCGCTTACGCATCAGTAGAGTATTGAGTATTGCCAGGGCATACAGTTATTCTTCTTTAGTTTTGAGCGCTTGGGGATGTGGTGCCTTTGGTAATGATGCCGTACTAACGGCACAACATTTTAGAACAGCACTTGAGGGTGAATTTAACGGAGCATTTTCAGATATTGTTTTTGCTATTACCGATTGGTCACCTGAACGTAAGTTTCTTGGGCCATTTAGTGAAGTATTTAGAAATTAGCAGGGTATTGAGGCGGTTTGATGAGTTCTATAAATAGTCATGTGGTACGCTCGTATGTTATGTCTAAATTAGATGTCGATAATTTAGATCATTGTTTTATTTTACACGGAACATTTGATACCCCGGAAAAAGCTATTAATTGTGCAAAGGCTATTGTTGATAAATGGTGTATTGAAAATGTAGAACGGTTTACTTGTTGGAATAAAATGTTCGCCGATTTTGCAATCAATGCTGACATTCCAGGAATTTCAGGTGTTAAATATTCTGTATTTTCTCCTATAAAGTACGCAGAACAGAAAATAAAGGACTACTTTAAATAGTTGTGATTTAGAAAAGGCTCTGATTTAGCGATTTTTAATGTGCGGAGTATAGATGAAGGTTTTTGTTTACGGGACTTTACTTAAAGGTATGAGTCGATCACATAGTTTGAGTACTTCAAGATTTGAAGGCTTTGGAGTTATCCGTGGCAGCCTTTATGATTTAGGATCATATCCCGGAATTGTCGATTTTGACGGTAGTGTTTATGGCGAAATTTATGATATTGATTCGTCAACGTTAGTCGCTTTGGATCATATCGAGGGATATGACATAAATTATCCTGAAAGTTCGTTATATAGTCGTAAAGAAGTTAATGTCACATTGTTAAATGATGGTAGTCACTTGAGGGTGTCACGTCCGCCCCTATTTAATCCTCAACACCACCTTTTATCCCGATGTGATTCAGGGATTCTGTCTGTAGATTCCCTTCCTAAATGCGAGACAAATTTGGTATTTAAAAGGCTGGCACTCCTCTGTTATCGTGGGAAGCTTCGAAACCAATCACGCAGAAAGAGGCCAGCCTATGTACCGAATTGTCGCATCAATTATCTCTCTTCAACAACATCTCGATTCATTAGCCAATAATCCGATTATCTATCGACCAAGAGTGTGTCCGCATTGTTCTTTTGGACAGCTCTGGAGTCATGGCTGTTATGAGCGTAAAGCGGATCGGACTGGCTCAACATCGGACTCCTTAAATCCGATTCCTATTCCGCGTTTTCTATGCCAGGGTTGTCATCATACTTGTTCCCGCTTACCGGAATGTATCGCGCCCCGTCGTTGGTATAACTGGACGCTGCAACAGATCGTCATATTGACGCTGTTAACCAACTCTTCGTTACACCGTTGTTCAAAGCAATGCAGCCTGGATCGCCATACCGTTCGTCGCTGGTGGCGTGAGCTGAATGAGCATCATCACGCGTTCGCCTTGTCTTTACGCATGCGTTTTCCGGAGTTGGGGCGGTCTGTCGATTTTACGGATTTTTGGCAAAACTGTTTGCAGATGATGCCCTTGAGTGAGGCGATGGCGTGGCTGGATCGGGAGGGTGTGATCGTCCCATGATCAGTTGAGTTTAAACGGGCTTGGGACAGGCATTTAGCTTACGTTTCAACAACCCACACACTTTGCCCACTGGCGGATTTGGGTATTATCGGGTTTCATAACGGCTCCTATCAACTATCTGGAGTTTGACATGAAAGAGTTCAATACCATCGCCCTGTTTCGCCTATCGGTTCTGGGCCCCTTAGTCAGCCGCGAGCGTTTGGAGCGCGGTGAGCTGCAAACCATCATTCGGGGCTTAGCCAGCAAGGAGTATGCAATTCCCGGCTCAGATCGGCACTTTCTGGGCGAGAAAACCATTGAAGCCTGGTATTACGCCTGGCGTGCTCATGGCATCAATGGCTTGATACCGCAACAGCGCACCGATCGAGGTGTGTCCAAGTTGCCGGTGACGGTTCAGGAAGCATTGCTCGCCGCCAAGCGGGAAAATCCACGCCGCTCTATCCGGCAATTGAAAATCTTGCTGGAAAACGCAGGTCTGGTGCCGCGCGACACCTTATCCCGCTCAGCAATCCATCGTTTTTTGCAGCAACAAGGCCTGTCGCGTCCGACCGGTTCCTCGTCAATCCCCGAGGAACATCGCCGCTTTGTTGCTGAATTTGCCAATTCCATCTGGTATGGCGATGTCATGCATGGCCCCACGTTGACTTTAAAAACGGGGCGTTGCAAAGTATTTTTGGTCTCGCTGATGGACGACGCCTCCCGTTTGCTGGCCCATAGTGCGTTTTGTACCAATGAAACGGCGCTGGCTATCGAAGGGGTCTTAAAGCAAGCAGTACTCAAACGAGGGTTACCCAAAAAACTGGTGGTTGATAACGGCGCGGCCTATCGCGCGGCCACCTTGCAAGGCATTTGTGCGCGGCTGGATATCCGGCTGATTTATTGCCGCCCCTATGCGCCCGAGGGCAAGGGCAAACTGGAACGCTGGCATCGGACTTTCCGCGACCAATTCCTGAGTGAGCTGGAGGTCTCGCGTATCCATGATCTGGAGGATCTCAACGCCCGGCTCTGGGCCTGGATCGAGCAGGTTTATCACCGTACCGTCCACAGCAGCCTCAATGACAAAACCCCGTTGGCCCGCTTCCAACAGGACTTGGTACAACTACGGCAACTCGGCCAGAAGGCCGCGCAACTGGATGCGATTTTTTATCATCGGGTAACGCGTAAGGTCCGCAAAGATGGCAGCGTGTCTTACCAGGGCCGTGACTTTGAAGTGCCCTATGAGCTGTCGGGCAAAACGGTGCGCCTGGTGGTCGACCCGCATCTTCAGCAGGTGGTTAGCGTTGAAGATGAAGACGGGAACAGTCGTGGAGCGGCTACGCCACTTGATGCCCTGGCTAACTGCCAGCGCCGTCGACGCCAACCGGATGCCGCCAACACCGCAACAGCAACAGCAACAAATACAACGCCAGCCACCGCCGGCCCCAATCTGGTGGAACTGGCCTTTGAGCAGCATTACACTAAAACACCCGAGGAGAAACCCTAATGTATCGTCAACACTTTGGCATTAAAACCGCCCCGTTGGGCAAAGAACAAAGCGAACTCTGGGATGATGGTGCGCTGGCCCGCTTGAACGAACGCTTCCAATGGTTGTTGCAAAGCCCGGGATTAGGACTATTGACGGGGGAGCCTGGCGTAGGCAAGACCGTTGCTTTACGTCACCTCACCCAGGGACTCAATCCGCACCGCTATCAGGTTGTGTACCTCCCTGAAACCGATTTCGGTCGCACCGATCTTTACCGTAGTTTGGCTCTGGCGCTCGGACTTGAGCCCGCCTACCGGCGTGCCCAGCTTTGGCGGGATCTCAAGGCCCATATCCAGGAATTGGCCGACAGTAAACAACTGTTACTGGTGTGGATCATCGACGAGGCTCAGAATCTACCGCCTGAGTTCTTTCGGGACTTCCCCGCCTTTTTAAACTTCGCTTTTGATTCCCGCGAACTGATGACCGTTTGGCTGGTTGGACATCCCAGCCTTGCCCATGCCCTTAGTCGCGCGCCTTATGCAGCCCTGGCCGGACGCATTCAGGTTCGTCTACAATTGATGCCTGTCATCGAGCGCGAACGTTTTGCCGAGCTGATTGCCCATGCGCTCAAAGCAGTCGGTTGCCAGCACACCTTGCTGGCTGATTCCGGCATGGAGTTGCTACGACAGGCATCGCAAGGCTTACCGAGGCAGGCAGGACGTATCCTGAAAACCGCTATGCAGATGGCCGTTCCCAAAGGCTTGAATCATCTTCCCGATGATCTGCTGCAACAAGCTATTGAGGCCTTACGATGATCATTGATATAGATAATGAAACACTATTCCCGGAAGGGCTTTCCGATGAAGCCATCAGCGCCATCAATGATATTCTAGCTGAGATAGCCATGCAGTGGGAAAGCAAACACTATCACCAACTAAAACGATTTCGTGAGCAACAACAGATTGATTTCTGTGATCCCTTAAAGCCTTGGTGTAGAAAAAACTTAGCCTGAAATCCCGCATTTTGTCTTGCGCTGTCTTCGGTGTGCATTCTGCCGATAATAGCGCGGGACAATATCCATTGGCTCATCTCAAATAGGGCGGGATGAATCACCTTGAATACTGTGGGACGTAACAGAGGGCGTATACCTATTTTTATAATGCATCATCTTTGGATGAATATCACCACATAAGTTCAGGGGATTATCGTAGGTATAGACTGAATAATAAGCCGACTTGGTACCTTGCTTATGGTTCTAATATGAGCATTGAAAGGCTGACCTATCGAGTTGGTCAGATTGAAGAATTTACAACGGGATATTTGGAAGGGTTTGAGTTGGTTTTTAACAAGCAGGGCGATAATGGCAGTGCTTATGCCAATATAAAATATCGCGGAGCAGGTTATCGATGTCCTTTTGTGGCTTATTCAGTCACTCAGGAACAGTTAGAAGATCTTGATCATTATGAAGGTGAGCCATACCATTACATCAGGTTAGGTATTCCATTCAAAACAGCGAATATCGAAAAGATGCAGCTGGGTCACATTTATATAGCACAGCCCAATAAATTAACGGATGATGCTTTGGTTGATGAAGATTATTTAAATAAAATCAGGCAAGGCTATCATCAATATGGCTTTGATGCTGATTTTTAGATAGCCAGGCAGCTTCTGCTTTTTTCATTAAAAGACATTATAGTTACTCTTATCAGTATTTAATAGGAACTATAGCACTTAGATTTAAATGCATCAACATTAGATTTTTCTATATACTTTCAGATCAATAATTTCCAAATGCCGTACAGGACAATGCTGGTTTTAAAGAGGGGGTGGCTGAGTATACAAAAGGATTAATCATCGCCCCACATCATATAATAAGTCATGGCATATATCAAGATTGCGGCAAACACCATAATAGTATAAGAAAGTAGTGTGCCGACCTTAAGACATGCCATGATAATGGCAATCAGGAACATGATTACAACAAACTTTATAAAAAAATCTAATAACCAAAATGCTAATAAACCTAATACCGCTAATAAAATAATGTATACTGCATTAATCATGATTTTCTCCTAATATTTTATTAACAAAATTTGTCTTAATCCCATATAAATAAGCTTTTATTTATATGTCTGGCGAATAACTTACAGTCATTTCTTGCTTCGATAGTTATTTGTTTGTCGTTTGCTTGTGTAACTCGGTTATTTAAACGTCTTAGAGCAGTATTTTTAACCAGATAATAGGAGTTGGACAGGTTATTTATTGGCATAAAATAACCTGTCTGACGTTATTTTTAATGACTTTAACGTTAACTGGATTGTTTTTTAACCCCAATACGATTAATAACATCACCATAAAAACCGATACATTGATTGATTACTATGTCATGAAATTCAAGCCAAATTTGAGGATCCTCCAGCGTTTCATCTTCCCATTGGCAATTAACACTCAGATATTTTTTACCCGTTTCAGTATCATATTGGATGCAAGTATCAGCATCGTGAACAGGAAAAATACCACTGAAGGGCTTTGAGCCTTTAAAGGAAACTGAAGCACATTGAGTCGTGTTAATGTCATCGGCATGAATGTATTCGAGAATTTGAATTTCGACGTTAGTGAAATTATTTTGTGAATTATTTAGCATAGTCATAAAAAATATTTTAATTGGAATGAGATAAGTAAATTAGAATGCTGCAACAAGATTTTGCTTAGGCAACTTTTTTTAATGCTTCTTCATAAGCATTTTCGGTTGAGGTGCCTGACATAATCATTGCAATGATATTTTCGCGGTGTTTTCTTATTGACGAAGGTAGCTTGTCTTTATGAGCAATAAAGTATTCTGCCATTAACGATGTGGCATCAGCTCTCTTGATAGATACTTTACGTTTTACTATAGACGGCTGGCAATTTAATTTTGCCTGGGCCAGATAGTCGTTAAATTCTGGTAGTGTCTGGTTCCAGTCATGAGCATAGACAGCCGCACGCTCTATGTCAGGATTAAATTTTCTAAGATAACTATCGCCACAATCGCCACTGGAATGGTTAATAACCAAGCTTGTAAGGTCAGGTAGTTTATGGTTTAAGGTAAATATTCTGACAGCATTTCAGCGTCTACCGGCTGAAACGGCAATAGCCTTTTGAACGGCAACAATTTCAGGGTAATTGTCTTTTGCTGTATTTACCAATAAACCGTATGTAATCGTTGTTTGTTGTCTGGCTATATCTACCAGAATAGGGTAATAAACTTGTGCTAATTCAAAATCAGTTAACGTTAATGCGCTTTTCATGGTTAGGATCTCCTGATTAATGTTCATTAAAACGAATTATAAATGGCTGTCGCGTCGGATCGTGACGTCTTGTCAGGTATTTATTTATTCTCCCTATGGTTTGAAAAGCGATAGGGCTGTTGTATCCTTAAGTAAATTATCAATGCGGTTTAATCAATGATGTCATACAAAATGTTAATGCATTCTGCCGCTTACCAAAAAGCTGAAGCCTATCGTATAGAACTGGTTTCCATGAGTTTGAACAGATCGGGGCTGTTTTTACGGCATGAGTTATTGGGTAAGGATATAGAAAATCTCGATACTGAATCTTTTATAGAACATTTGGTTGCCACCAAACCTCCTCTTATTTTCGCGGAAAGCGCGGTTTACGGTAATGGCAAGGATTGGAATCAAACTGAATTATCGATACTGGGTGATATTGGCGTAGCAACTTCAGTGGAGGTTTATGATGATGGTAAACACGACAATCCTGACTTACATAAGACTCCCTTTCCGGCAACGCTGCTTTTTATCCCTGGTGCTTTATTGCGGAATGGAACCGGCAATATACCTGCTGACTGGGATGAAGTAACACAAGATGGTCAAATTAATCCTACCGCTTACCAGGCATTATATGAGCGGCGATTACTACCTCTCCTGCATTACGCCAACAATCAAGTCAAAGTAGCTGGTAAAAAAGCCTTGATTACCATTCCCGGTTTGGGTTGTGGTCAGTTTGCAGGTCCCTTTGCTGGGCAAATGGGATTACACCTGAAAAATGCTTTGTCCGCGCTGTTACAAAAACATGCCAGTCAACTTCCTTATATTAAAGTGGTGTATTACGACCCTTTCAGGGAATGTCAGAATGAACGTAGCGAATTCGGGGCAATCTCATATTTGGTCAGACCTTTTATGC
>Ga0208103_1000691_pt1 | contig 9892 bp, 10 predicted proteins | sample CryBogmetaGMA75M_FD_184550 | JGI IMG/M metagenome (GOLD analysis project Ga0208103, IMG submission 184550) | Freshwater microbial communities from Crystal Bog, Wisconsin, USA - MA7.5M (SPAdes) | ecosystem: Environmental > Aquatic > Freshwater > Lake | place: Crystal Bog, Wisconsin, USA... | reverse complement strand
CTTTTTGATCGGCTTTGAAATGTAGTCGTCACACCCTGACATAAGGCTCTTTTCCCGGTCGCTCGACATGGCGTATGCCGTTTGCGCTATAACAGGTAGCTTGGGACACAGTGCTTTAATCTCTTTTAGAGGTTCAAGTGCTTTAGATTCATAGGCAAAAGGATTTTTAACAAAGTTTCCTTCTACCGCATCTTGCGCTAGTATTGTAAAGTGTTTGTATGAATGGTCAAAGGTTCCCAATTTAATGGACTGTTCATCATTGTAATGCTGGATTGATCCATCATTATCAAAATAGGCTTGAGGCTCATTTTTTAAAAAGTTTTTTAATGTCTTAATGCTATTTTGCAGAGTAGAAAATGATAAATAATTTCCCTCTGAGCCATTCCGAAAACTAGAGGCATTCAGGTATAAAGGGCGTGCTCTTTCGTGTAAATTATACAACTCATTGCCAAGATACACTTTTTTTAGTGGAGCACGTTTCAGCCACTCTTGGAGGATAAAAAGTTTTTCAGGGTTATTGGCAACGTGTACCCCGAAGTTATAGCATCCCTTCGTAGAATCATTAGAAGAGGGACTAATCGACATAACACGTGAGCTTCCTAAAATAATACAATCGTATTTTTGTATATTATTTTGATTGAAGATAGCAGTGTATTTTTCACTCCGTTCGTGGACGATCGGTTTGTATTTTTTTTCCACAATCCAATTTCTATTGCCAAAAGGATCCACGGTAAAATTAATCATAAAAAGAGTTCCAACCCAGAGCATGGAACTAATGAGAAAAGTGGCTGACCACCTCTTGACTGCTATCATGGTTTTAAACTTTGTTTATAACGTAAACTATCTTTAATGGGTGCACCACGAAGTAAAAAAATAAAAAGCTGAAAACTTTGGCGTGAGCGAAACGACCGGCGTAATAGTTTGAATAATCTCAAAAATTTCATAAGTGAGGATTTCCATAGTGGAAAATGTTTTTCGAGCAAATGTACGTATGAAATATAAAATTCTTTTTCGATGGTTAGACTTCGTGTAGTGCTGGCACCTTCGAGATGGAGAATACTTGGTTCTGGGAGATAAGTAACTGAAGCACCATAATCCCAAACGCGTTTGGAAATGTCTTCTTCTTCGCAGTAAAGGAAAAATACCGTATCAAATCCTCCAATAGAATCGAAAATATTACGGCGAAAAAACATACAAGAGCCACTAATAACTCCCACTTCAGTAGGTTTATTTAAGATGGTTTTGTTACTGGGAAAATCACTGGATGTAAAAAATCGAGCCAGTGCGTTACCCAGTAAATTACTAAGAAGAGACGGGAATTTTTTATAGGATGATGTTCGGCTTCCATCACTATTTGAGAGATGTCCGCCAAGTAATCCGACGTCCAAGTGGGATTGGGCATAGGTGTAGAAATGGCTTAGTACATCATTTTGGAGCAGTGTGTCGTTATTGAGAAATAAATAATAATCCCCTGTTGCATAGTGAACACCGAGCATATTTCCCGATGCAAATCCGCTGTTTAGACGATTTTTGATAATTCTGACATTTGGAAGTGCTTCCAGTGTGGATAATTGCTCATACTCATTAGCTTCAGAGGCATTATCTACAATGATAATTTCATACGTAATATCGGATAAACTCATTTGATGAATGGATTCCACCATATTGATGGTATGAATCGATGAATTGTAGTTGATGGTGATGATGGAAATTTGCATGGTTAGCCTTTTATAAAAACGGAAAAAAGTGGTAAAGCTTAAAGCCTATTGCTTTTTTAAATGCGAGTATAAACGGATTACGTTTTGTAATTGCGAAAAGGGTGTTTTTATTTTGGAGTAATAGAGAAAACAAGGTGATGTTGAACCAGTGTTTTGGAAAAAAGAGATGCTCTTGTTGGAGTTTTTGTAAAAGGTCTCGTTCCTCTTGCGTTAAAGAAATAATAGACAATAAATCATTAATTATGTCAACTCTACAGGTGTGTTCATTCTGTTTTTTTTGTGTTTTTAAGGCTATTTTTTCTCTGAATGAAAGAGATGTTTTTTGAGTGATACTGAGAGTATTGGTACTGTGTTGGCGATATTTTACAAGGGATTGATCAAGGTAGTGAACACCATTGACAGAAGCAGCATTGGCGGTAATCCAAGCATCAAAATAAAGATGTTTTGGGAAAGGGAAAAGTTGAGGAAGCAATGAACGACTAAAAAGCATTGCGTGTGCAGATACGCAATTGTCATAGATAAAAGAGAGAGGAGAACGGGTTGAAATAAAGCTACTCTTGAGTTTGTCTGAGAGTGTTTTATTCAGCGAATTAGCATCAGAGTCGATCAGTAGCGAGTTGCTGTAAATGAGGCTGCTATCTCCTATATTAGAAAGTAAAAGTTCTAGTTTATTGGCTTCCCAAATATCATCTTGATCACAGATGGCGATATAATCACCGTGTGCTTGAGAGAGTGCAGATTCAAAATTGCGGATGTAACCGATATTTTTTTCATTGATTGTAAGACGGATAGGAAGCCGAGAAAGATATTTGTGGATGATAGAAACTGTTGAGTCATTCGAGCAGTCGTCTTGGATAATAACTTCAAAAGGCTGAATTGTTTGAGAAAGAATGGAATCAAGCTGTTCTCGTAAATATTGTTCACCATTGTAGGTTGCAATGATAATGGAAACAGAATTAGAAAAATTTGGCACGAAGTGTCTCGACTCGTTTTTGTAGGCTAATCATTATTTTTTTATTGCAAAGGAAATTTAGACATTTTGAACTGGATAAAAACAGCGGTGAGCAGGTAGTTCGAATAATCTTGGTTGCAAGGGATTTTTGATATTTTGCAATAAGTTGAGATTTCGCAGTAAAAAAACTTTCATTACAATTTCCACCACTTTTGTGATAAAGGTGAAAGTCAATAACATAAGCAGTGTAGCCAAGAATATTGGCAATAATACATAAATCCACACCATAAAAATGAAAGCCTATTAAATCATTCGAGATAGAAAGATTGGCATCTTTACGAATCACTAAAAAATTTTCATCAAGACTCTGAACACGTACAGGAAAATTTCCCTTTGATGCATTCATCTCGTATGGGTCACTGATTCGAATGGCTTTTTGAGTTAAGCCATTGTATCCTGCATTGCCTGCTATCGCCCAATTTGGATCGAGACGGTTGAGCTCTTCAATACATTTCGTCAGTGTATCAATTTTATCGTAAGAGAGAAGAATATCTTGATGGCAAATAATGATGTATTTTCCAGTTGCTTTGGTTAAAAATGTTTTTACCCCTTTAAAGCCATCATACTTATTCCCATTGCTGTTATCAGCGTATAAAAATTCACTTATTTCTTCAGTGAAGCCAGCGGATTGGAATGAAGCGCGCATCTGAGCATATTCTTGTTTATTTGTGACAAGAGAACAGATACTAAATAGTTTTGCGTCAGAAAGGGTGTCAATATCGATCATTTTTGATATTTTCCTAAATACCACTCAATCGTTTTAATGATTCCTGTATCGAAGTTTTCATCGGCTTTCCAGCCCAATTCAGTTTCAAGTTTGGTGGCATCAATCGCATAACGACGGTCGTGTCCGGCACGGTCTTCGACGTAAGTGATAAGGCTGTTATAGCTTTGTTTATCCTCACGAGGTTTCATGGTATCAAGCAAAGTACAGATACGTTCAACGATTTGGTTGTTGTTACGCTCGTTACGTCCACCGATGTTGTACACTTCCCCTGATCTTCCATTCTGATAGACGAGATCGATCCCTTTACAGTGGTCTAATACATAGAGCCAGTCACGGATATTTTTGCCATCACCATAGACCGGAATGTTCTCGCCATTGAGTGCTTTGCGGATAACGGTTGGGATGAGTTTTTCATTGTGCTGTTTAGGTCCATAGTTGTTGGAGCAGTTGGTGATGACGGTATTCATTCCGTAAGTATGGTGATACGAGCGGACAATCATGTCTGATCCTGCTTTGGATGCACTGTAAGGGCTGTTGGGTGCGTAGGATGTTTCCTCTGTAAAGAGTCCCGTCTCTCCTAGTGTTCCATACACTTCATCGGTGCTGATGTGGTGGAAACGACATCCCTCATAGCCACTTTTGAATAGGAATGGTTTTTCCATCCACGCTTTGTAGGCAACATCGATGAGGATAAAGCTTCCGTTGACATTGGTTTGTACAAATACTCCTGGATTTTTGATAGAGTTATCAACATGGCTCTCAGCAGCAAAGTGAATGACACCACGGATGTCGTATTGGGTAAACAGTGACTCGACGAGAGGCCGGTCACAAATATCTCCTTGGACAAAGACATGACGCTCATTTTGAGAAGCATCGGAGAGATTCGCCATATCACCGGCGTAGGTAAGAAGGTCGAGATTGATAAGGCGGACATTAGGATATTTGTTTAAAAAATGAGGGACGAAGTTACTCCCGATAAATCCGGCACATCCGGTGACTAAAATGGTTTTCATGCTTTTTCTCCTAGGTGTTCGATACATTCAGTGAGGCTTTGTTTCCAGTACGGGATAGTTATGCCAAAGTCATTTTTGATCTTTGCTTTGTTAAGTAAGCTGTAGTGAGGACGAGAAGCTGGGGTTGGATATTGATCTGTAGTGATTGGATTCACATTGCATTTTATATTTGACAGTTCAAATATGGCTTGAGCAAAATCGTACCAGCTGATTGCACCTTCGTTGCTGTAGTGATAGATTTCAGGTGTTGTATTGTTAATATTGGGTGCGATGTCCAAAATTGTTTTGGCTAAATCTCTTGCATACGTGGGTGTTCCTACTTGATCAAAAATCACCCCAAGGCTATCACGTTCTTTACCCAAGCGAAGCATGGTTTTTACAAAGTTGTTTCCAAAAGCAGAGTAAACCCATGAGGTTCTGATGATGATGGTGTTTGCGGGAGCTACTCTTAAAATAGCGCTTTCCCCATCACACTTCGTTCGTCCATAGACCCCTTGAGGATCCGTGGGATCGGTTTCGATATAAGGGCGATAGTTCTTGCCGTCAAACACATAATCAGTTGAAACGTGAATGAGTGAAATATTTTTCTTTTTAGCGATTTTTGCAAGCATTGAGACGGCGCGATGATTGATGGTATTGGCAAGCTCTTCATCGGATTCGGCATAATCTACAGCAGTGTAAGCAGCACAGTTGATGATAATATTAAAGGTTTTATCTTCAAAGTAATCTTCGAGGATACAAAGGTTACTTAGATCAAGAGCGGCCCTATCAACAAAGGTGAAATTGTGCTGGGGATAGGAACCGCTTAGGGCATGAAGTTCACTTCCCAACTGTCCATTGGTTCCCGTCACTAAAATTTTAAGCATAGAGATTCTCATTAAAGTTAAAGTAATCCGCATTTGCGAAGTTTGGTTGTACCGTATCTTTGGCAGAGAGCTGCATTTGAGCTATTTCGACTAACCAGTCGATATTTAAAGCAGAATCATTAAAAGCAATACCACGGTCACACTCTGGGCTGTAATAGTTGTCTACTTTATACGCAAAGGTGCATTTTTCAGAGAGGACGACAAATCCATGTGCAAATCCTCGTGGGATAAGCATCTGGCGTTTATTTTCACCTGAAAGACGAACGGCTACGTGCTGCCCAAATGTAGGTGAACCCTCACGTATATCGACAGCAACATCGAGTACTTCCCCCTCGATGACACGCACCAGTTTCGTTTGTGCAAAGGGTGGAAGTTGATAGTGCAATCCACGTAAAACACCATACGAGCTTTTGCTCTCATTGTCTTGACAAAAAGGGATGTTAAATCCTAGAAATGCCTCAAGCTTATCCGCACGAAACGTCTCGACGAAATAGCCTCGCGCATCACCATGGACTTTGGGATCGATGAGTATGACATCAGGGATGGCAGTACGTGTAAAAGTCATTCGCCAATCTTCCCTTCATTTGCTCTGCGAATCAAATATTGACCGTATTGGTTTTTAGAGAGTGGTTTCGCCAGTTCAAGGAGTTTTTCTTTGGTGATGTATCCCATTTCAAACGCTATCTCTTCGAGACACGCGACTTTGAGTCCTTGGCGATTTTCAATTGTTTGGATAAACATACTCGCTTCCAATAGACTTTCGTGCGTTCCAGTATCAAGCCACGCGTAACCGCGTCCCATGAGCTCAACTTTAAGAGCGTTTTTAGCAAGATATTCTTGGTTAACAGTAGTAATTTCAAGTTCACCACGGTCGGAGGGTTTAATATTCTTAGCAATTTCAACAACGCTGTTGGGATAAAAGTACAATCCGATAACGGCATACGAACTTTTAGGATGTAGAGGTTTTTCTTCGATGGAGAGAACATTTCCCTCTTTGTCAAACTCGGCAACACCATACCGCTCAGGGTCTTTGACCCAATAGCCAAAGACGGTAGCTTTTTTCTCTTCGGTGACATTCCGGACAGATTGTGCAAGCATTTTCGTGAGACCATGACCATGGAAGATATTATCCCCCAACACGAGACAGACATCATCATTTCCGATAAAATCTGCACCAAGGATAAACGCTTGAGCCAATCCATCAGGGCTTGGTTGCACACAATACTCAAAGCGCATCCCAATGTCACTTCCATCCCCTAAAAGCTCTTCAAAACGAGGTAAATCAGTAGGGGTGGAGATGATAAGAACTTCGGTAATTCCTGCGAGCATAAGTACAGAAAGAGGATAATAGACCATAGGTTTATCATAAATCGGAACGAGTTGCTTACTAACCCCTTTGGTAATCGGGTAAAGGCGTGTACCGCTTCCTCCGGCTAAAATGATACCTTTCATGGTTGATTCTCCTGTGTTGGTTTTTCGAGTCCATTACGACATACGTAACGTTGAGCGTCAAAATTTCGTTTTAGAATGAGATCATTTTCACGCAAAGTTTCGGTATTGAAATTTTTAGTGTGATAGAGATGATAGACGTTAGCAGCATTACGACAGGATTTTAGCTCAATCCCAAGCCCTCGAAAACGCCATCCTAAATCGATGTCTTCACCAACAGAGGGCTTCGTATAATCTTCATCAAGCCCATTGATTGTAAGCATGTCTTGTTTGTAGCATGAATAATTGCATCCAATCATATAGCGAACATGGCGCTCTTTTAGAAGGCGATAAAACCATCCGCTATAAGGGAGATAGACTCCCTCTTCATAATGGCGAGTCCCCGCTTGATGGTGCTTGATGATATTAAAGAGATAGTTTCCAGTTAAATTGGCAATAGAAAGAGTACCGCTATAAATTTGTTTGGTTATTTTCTCTCCCAATTCAGAGCGTTTACCACAACATACTTTTCTTGGTTCACTGCATGCGATATGCCCTTCGATAAAACGGGGGTGGGGAACGCAATCACCGTCAATGATGATGAGATAATCGCCCGTCGCTTTTTTGATAGCATTGTTCAAAGAACGCGCTTTACGCCATCCAGTATCTTTTTGTGTGAGGTGGATAAGGTTTGGGACAGCTTCAAATTCAAGCAAGGTACGCATTTCCTCAAACTCTCCATCTTCTGCAATAATGATTTCATCAGGTTGAAGTGTTTGAATACGAAGTGCATCCAAAAGAATTTTTAATGCCGCAATATTTTTGTAGACGGCAATGATAAGAGTCGTTTTTTTGGGTTTAATCATAGCGGTATTATAGCTAATTTTTTTGGGTTACGAAGGGCTTGATAGCTTCATAAACATCAGATGGCAAGATTTGTTTCATGCATTGATTGTCTTTACATGCTTTTATCCGTTCTGTGGCATTGCAAGGACTGCATTCAAGATTTTTAGTGATAATATGAAGAGAATTAAAGGGTGTAGGATAAGGACCTGTCCCTTTTGGATTAGAAGGACCAAAGAGAGCAAAAGTTCGTGTATTGACCGCTGAAGCAATGTGAGATGGTCCCGTATCGGCAGTGATTATTGCTTCGGCATTGCGGATAATTGTAATTAATTCCGGAAGATTTGATTTACCAACCAAGTCAATGACTGATGGCGGATAGGGAAGGAGTGAGTCAAAAAATTTCTCTTCTCCTTTTCCACCGATAATCACCAAATGATAGGTTGGAGCAAGTAATTCAAGCAGGTGCTTCCAATGTTCAACAGGCCATGCACGGTGAGTGAATTTTCGGTGGTGGCTTGTACTTGCATTGATAACAATATAGTGAGTTGGAAGATTGAATTTTTGTTGTACCAAAGAAGAATCTGTTCCATATAAAATTGGATAAGATTTTTGCATAATATCAGTATCTATGAAACTTTCATAAATTGTTTTGAGGCTGTCAATAACATGCGGGTTTGTCATACCTCGAATTTGATTGTAGGGCATTCCGTATTTATGGATTGCCACTATTTTTGCAACTAAAGGGTAAAAAATATGACCTGATTCTAGATTAATGAGTACATCATAGGGTTCTTTTTTTGAGTGTTTGATAATATTTTTCTTCTCACGGCTGAGAATGATGGGTAAGCGACGATGTTTGAGGTGAAAAATGTGGTTGATGCGAGGATCGAGTTTAAATAATGCCGAAGCCGCAGGTGTACCAACCCAGTCTATTTTTATGTTTTCACCATATTGTTGGCGGAGTGCCTCAAGCACAGGCAGAGCAAATATTGTTTCTCCTAATGCGCCACAGCGAAGGATTAAAATCCGTTTTACTTTTTCTAAAATCATATTATCTCAATTTTTATAGGATTGATACAGTTCAACCGTTGCTTGGACATAGCCATCAATGCTTCCGCAATCGTATCGTTTACCACGAAATTTATAGGCAATAACGTTACTGGCTTTAGCTTGTTCGAGTAGGGCATCGGTGATTTGTATTTCACCCCCTTTGCCCGGTTTGGTATGGCGAATAATGTCAAAAATATCGGGAGTGAGAATATAGCGCCCTATGATTGCCAAGTTTGTTGGAGCATCTTGCGGTGAAGGTTTTTCAACCATATTCGTTACTCGATAAACACCGCTCTCAATCTCTTCTCCTGCAATAATGCCATACCTATCGCTTTGTGATGGATCAATTTCTTCGATGGCAACGATTGAGCATTGATATTTTTCATAAAGCTTAACCATTTGAGTCAGTACTCCATTGGACTCATTGACGCATAAATCATCGGCTAAGATAACCGCAAAAGGTTGGTTGCCGATGAGCGTTTCTCCTGTCAAAATAGCATGACCTAGTCCCTTCATCTCGATTTGACGGGTATAAGAAAAAGTACATTTATCAATAATATGACGGATGTCGGCGAGCATTTTTTCTTTTGACGTCCCTTTGATTTGATGTTCGAGCTCATAGCTGACATCAAAATGATCTTCAATAGCACGCTTGCCTCGACCCGTGACGATTGCCATGGTGTTCATCCCCGCATCCATCGCTTCTTCGACACCGTATTGAATGAGGGGTTTAGTTAAGACAGGGAGCATCTCTTTTGGCATTGCTTTGGTAGCGGGTAAAAAGCGAGTTCCATAACCTGCTGCGGGGAAAAGACATATTGATATTGGGAATATTTTTTTCATTAAAGGTCCATGATTTTTAAATAATCTTTTGTTAAAAACTAAAACAATATTTCACATAAAATAAGAATGAAATAAAAAAGTATTATCCCATTAATTTGCTTAAGAAAAGTATTTGCATAGAGATGGAAAAAAATCGCGTTTTAGTCAATGAAACAAAGGGTTCATGGGATTTTTTTATGATTGATTTAAAGGGTGGCTCCGGATACTGGATTCGAACCAGTGACCAAGTGATTAACAGTCACCTACTCTACCGCTGAGCTAATCCGGAATGTTTAAGAGGTCGTAATTATAGTGAGCTTTGTCTTAATTGTCAAGATTTTTGAACAATTTCGGTCTTTTTCTTTCAATAATTTTGGGATGGGAGGTAAAAAACGATATTTGAGCGTTCA
>Ga0208103_1000690_pt1 | contig 9899 bp, 8 predicted proteins | sample CryBogmetaGMA75M_FD_184550 | JGI IMG/M metagenome (GOLD analysis project Ga0208103, IMG submission 184550) | Freshwater microbial communities from Crystal Bog, Wisconsin, USA - MA7.5M (SPAdes) | ecosystem: Environmental > Aquatic > Freshwater > Lake | place: Crystal Bog, Wisconsin, USA | collected... | reverse complement strand
GTAAAATGGTTTTTACCATACTTTTTTGTACACCGCCCTCAGGTTCTGCAACCATTGATCCTGCAACCGAACTGGATACGATATGCGTTGTGCTGACGGGAGCATGAGCAAAGTTTGCCAATAAAATGGTCATCATTGCCATTGCTTGTGCAACGGTAGCTTGCATATAGTTGATCGGTTGTGTTCCAATTTTTTCACCAATGGTAATAACGATTCTTTTATATCCTATCATTGTTCCCAGACTAAGCGCTAATGCAACCGCTATAATGACCCAAGTTGGGACGTATTCGGTTGCCGATACTAGAACTTTTCGTTGCGCTGAGATGTAATCGGATTTGTCTTTATCTATTAATAGATAAGTTTTTTCAACTTGACCAAAGAAATTATCTGAACATAAAATAGCCGTATGAACACTCCAGCTGTCTTGAGGTGAAAGTTGGGAATACGATTTAAGACCATTAAGTTTGGTCGCAATCAAAGAGGTCGTCTCGTATACTTGGTTAACGTTACATTCTGCAATCGTATTTTTTGTTTTAAGGGCACTGATGAGATGCTTTTCACTTACAAGCTTATTAAGGCTTTCATTGTTTTCCGCGTAAAACTTTGCTAAATTTTCAGCACTGTCTCTTGTTTGTTTGATTTTATACTGATGGGAATCCATATTGAGTGCATAATAGGTTGGCAATATTCCAATTAGGATAATCATTATAAGACCGATCCCTTTTTGCCCGTCGTTCGAACCGTGTGCAAAACTCACTCCAGCACCCGTTGCAATAATCCCCATGCGCATCCAAAAATTAGGACGTTTTCTTTTTGATTCACTGTCGGGAGTTTTAAAAAATTTTGGATTTGAAATAAATTTTCGTGTTGCTTTCATGAGTAAATAGGCAAAAACAAATCCTAAAAGAGGAGAAAGTGCCAATGCAGTTAATACACCATACAAGGCTTTCCAATTCACGCTTTGTGAAAACTCAAAACCGTGCATAACACCAAAAACGGTACTGACTCCGATAAGTGAGCCGATAAGCGAATGGGAACTGGAAACCGGTAAACCAAAATACCACGTTCCAAAATTCCAGATAACCGCTGAAATTAAGAGAGAATAAATCATTACCAGCGTCGCATTTTGATTGGATGCAACCATAATATCCAGCGGCAATAAGTGAACGATGACATAGGCAACACCGATACCGCCAAGGATGACGCCCAGAAAATTCATAATACCTGCCATAATGACAGAATATTCTGCTTTCATGGAGTTGGTATAAATAATCATGGCAACCGAATTGGCGGTATCATGAAAACCGTTAATCATCTCATAAAAAAGAGCGATACCTAACGATAGAAGTAGTAAACCAAGGGCGAGAGTATTGATGTTGTTCAGTGCTTCCCAAATGACAGACATAGAGTTATCCTAAGATTGAAAATATAAGATTACGAAACCATTACAAAACGGTTACGAAATTATTACATAATTATGCCAAGATACTCTTTTATGCGTGAATATTTTAGAACTCAAAGTTAAAAATTAAAAATAGCATCGACCTCTTCTTCGCTTGTTTCAACGGGAGGTTGCGTGATTGCTTTGATGGTTTCCATATCTGCTCTCATCGAACGATCCATAAAATTTATTTCTGCTCCGCCATGAATAAATAATATTTTTACCCATCGTTCAAAATTATGGGCAAAACCCTCAATAATTGCAATTTGATCACCGCTTAAACAGACAAAATCTTCTTTGTTTTGATTAATCATCATTGAAAATTCGCTCATAATAAGCGCCATTTCTTCAACTTCTTCATAATGATTTAATTTGACGGCTATCATTGAAAAATAGGATCTTAGTCGTATTAATACATCATTATTAAGTGAGGTAGTTAATGCTTCATACAGATGAACGTTCAAATCTTCTGCTAACTCTATGAGCTCATGCAAATCATTTTTTTCCATGAAGGTATAGGGTGGAATATTTACGAGTGATTCTGAATTGTGAATTCGAGAAATCAGTTGAGTGATTCGTGCATCTTCGTCTACTTTTTTTTCATTCTCGATGGGTTTGTATAACCTAACCGTTATCCTTTTGTCATCATAAGCGAGCTCAACTCCTCGCTTTTCCCAATGCTCGCGAACAAATTTGATAAACTCTTTGTTCCAAACCGTAAAATAGTAATATCCATCGCTTTGTTCAACGATGATTTCAAAAAATATCTCTGGAAAAGTAGCCAAAAAGCGCTCGGAGAGTTCATACAGACTAACGAAGAACGGATACGTTTTAGATTCTTCGTGGGCATGCGTGGTAATAATGTATTCCCACAGCTGATTGAGGTCTTCTTCATCGGTGATGGAAATGACGTGTTTGATTGCATAAATACTTTTGTCGTCAAAAACGTTAATAATTTTTTGTTTTTTACGCATGTTAATCGATTATGATGCAAAGATGGTCAGGAGATTTTTTGGCAGTTTTTTTCTCAACAGCAAATGTTTTTTGAAGTTGTTCTGTGGAATGAATGGATGAAGTATCCCTTCGATATACGATAACTGCGCTTACATTAAGCAACTCGAACTCTCTCGTTTTTCCCTCTCGATCCTCGGCAATTATACACCCGCGTTCACGATCTTCAGCGCTGTAAAACTCACGAACGTCTTCACTGAATTGGCGGATTAGTTGTTGTGTTCGAGTACAAAACTCCTCAAACATGATCTCATTTTTGATGGGTGTTCCTGCAAAAAAGTCATCTCCTCCGATGTGGCCGATAAAATATTCATTGAGAAAAATTTTGTGCATCAATTCAGCAAACAATACAATGACCCTATCCCCATTACGAAATCCATAATGATCGTTATACGGCTTGAAGTGATCAAAATCAAAATAACAAAATGCACTTGCGTTTTTTGAATCAAATGCATGGGCAATATGTTCATTGATCATAAAGTTTCCCGGAAGTCGGCTGAGGGGATTTTGATCGCGAGCACGAATTAAATTACGTTCATGTACCGATTCAATCAGTACCCTTGCACTGAGATAACCGATGTATTTGGAAGATTCCATCACCAGTACCCCTGGGGCATTTTCGTGAAGTGAAAAAAGTTCTACGATGGTTTCCAGCGGCATGGTTACGTTGACAATGGGGATTCTTTCTAAATAATTTTCTAAAATTGAAAAATTTGAAGAGCTGTTTTGAATCAACGATTGTCCAAAGGGGGAATAGATAATGGATTTAAGACGATGTTCATGAATAATTCCCATGGGGGCACCTTGATTATCGACAATGGGGATGAGGAAGAGTTCAGAGTCATCGTTAAATTTCCCCAATAGCGTCTCCATGGAAGCGTCAATGGTAACGGATGTTAAGATTTCCAATCGCTTTTTGATAATGGCTTGATCACCTGAAATCCGTTTTTCGTCCACAGTAAGGAGATTGATGTGCTCATATTTTAGGATTAATTCCCGACAATCACAGGTTGGGCGTTGGACAAAATATCCTTGTATCAAGTGGCATCCTATCTCTTTACAGACTAAAAGCTCGGCCGCTGTTTCTACTCCCTCGGCGATGACGCGGCATCCCATTAGCGTAGAGAGCTGAACCATTTGTCTCGCCAAGAGCTTTTTTTTAGGGTCACTGTCTACATCGCTTAGAAAGAATCGATCAATTTTTATAATGTTGGGGGTTGTGTGATAAAGCATTTTATATCCCGATTGCCCGATTCCAAAATCATCGATTGCAACACAAAATCCTTCACGTCGATAATGGCTCATTAGGGATAAAAAAGAATCTAAATTGCCGATTTCATTGTGTTCGGAGAGTTCAAAGACAATGCTTTTGTGATCCAATCCATACCGTTTTAATAATCGAGAGGTATTTCCTTTTGAAAAATCTGCCATTCCAAGAAGACGATTGTCGAGGTTGTAAAAAAGTTTAATTTGGGGATAAAAGCCAATGGTACAAAATTTCTTAATCACTTTTTCACGCAGAGCAAGATCAAAGGTGTATAAGATATTTTCTTCAAATAAACGATCAAAAAAAGACGCTATCGACTCAAATCCCAAGGTGTCTGTACCACGTAAAAGTGCTTCAACTCCAAACAATTCACCCGAGTGAATATCAACAATCGGTTGAAATGCTACATCTAAAACATCCAAATAGCGTTCATAAAAGGGGTGTAATGGTTCCATGAATAAGAGTATAAAGTTTCAATGTCACTGAGAGGTTACAGAAAATAGGTTTTGAAGGTATGTTTGTAGCTTTTTGGTAACAACCTTTTTCTATAGTTGCATCCAAAATTACTTTTAGGATACACGATGAAAAAATTATTTTTCCTTCTTCCCGTTGGTTTGCTCGCGGCTACGGGTATGTTTTGGATGAGTTTTCAAGACACTCAATCAAATATCTCCTCTGTGGCATCGGCTGCTAAGTATCCGCAGGAGTTTTTTGCACTTAGTGAGCATTCGTTGCGTCAAGTTGTTCGCTACGGAGATGAAAAATCGATTTTGGAGCTCAAAGACTCGTTGGATAAACTCGATTCTAGCCTTAGAAAATACAAAGAACGAGGGCTTTTGGTGGAGACAACCAAAGAGATGATTGTTCAGTACAGACAAGAGAGTACAGATGTCACGAAAGCGGCTTCTCCGTATTTAAAAAAGCTAAATGGCTATAGTGATTTTGAACGTGACAACGAAAAAGCGTTTGTCATAGCCTTGGACCAAATTGGTTTGTATGAGCTTAAAACTGCCAATGCCAATTTGAATAAAGGACGATTGGACTACATCAAAGAGCCTTCTGTGCAAGCAAAACAAAACTATGACGAAATAGCTTCAAAGATGAAGCAAATTATTGGTGAGCTTTATTTGGATGGGACTATCGAACATCCTCTTTTTGTTTACATTGACAATCATAATAACTATTTTAAAACGATAGTAACTGTCTATAATGAAGTGGGTACAGAACAAATTTGTCATTTACAAGAGAAAGGATATGCGATTAAAACCCAGCTGCAGCTTCTTCCGAAGTTGTAGACTCAGCGTAAAAACTCAATAAGACCCATCACGATTTCCACCATAATCAACACGATGATAATCCACTCCAAAAACTCACTTTTTTTATGGTTGATGATGTCCATGACCAGCACGACATCTTCTTTAATTTGAGAGAGCTTGGAGAGGGCGATTTCGTGGCGATCGTCGAGTTCTAATACAAATGCGAGGCGGTTATAGAGCGCTTCAGCTTCTTCTTCATCCCATAATATGTTGGGTTTATCCAGCAGTAACAGATTGCTCACCATATCATGGCGGGTGAGGGCGAGCTGCGCTGCAAACTGCATCAAATGGGAGCGTCTGGAGATCGAAAAGGTATGGATGGATTCGACAATACGTCGACTGCCTACAAAGAGTGTGTCCAGACGCTTTTCATAGTGCTCTAAGCCGACACTTTGAGAGATGGCAAGGGCAATGACGTTAAGCGTGAGAGGAGAGGTTTCTCGCAGGGTTATGGCTTCATTGCTCACATCAAACGTTTTTAACATATCGGGATTGATGATGAGGGGATAGTCTTGAGTAATCAAGTTTTCTTCATCCAAGGAGAGACTTAGGAGTTTGAGCGCTTCTAAGATTTCTTGCTTTTCTTCTGAGATAAGAGTTAATACACCAAAAGGGGAAAGAACTACATGATAGTTTTGATTGTGACCATAATAGCCGTTTTCTACGCCGCGATTGAGGGTTAAATCAAGAGAATATTCAATATTTCCAATAGTGAGAGGGTGAGAAAGATAGAGGGAAAGGAGATTCATGGGCAGATCACCCAAATTTCCCTGTAATGTATTCTTGTGTGAGTTTTTCTTTCGGGGTAACAAACAGATCTTCGGTGTTGCCCAGTTCAATGAGCTCACCCAGATACATAAAGCCGGTGTAATCGCTTACGCGTGCCGCTTGTTGCATGTTATGGGTAACAATGATGATGCTCACACGCTCTTTGAGCTCGATGACGAGCTTTTCGATTCCCTGCGTTGAGATAGGGTCGAGCGCTGAGGTTGGTTCGTCGAAAAGCAATACTTCAGGCTCTACGGCGATGGCACGGGCAATACATAGACGTTGTTGCTGACCCCCTGAGAGACCGTTAGCGTCTTGTTTAAGACGGTCGTTGACCTCTTTCCAAATAGCAGCATCTTTGAGTGCTTTTTCAACACGGTCGTTTAGTTCCGTTTTGTTTTTCATCCCTTGAAGGCGTAATCCGTAAGCAACATTATCAAAAATCGACATCGGAAATGCCGTTGGCTTTTGGAAAATCATTCCAATTTTGGTACGAAGTTGAATCAAATCTTCTTTAGGGGTTAAAATATTGCGCCCTTCAAATTCGATTTCACCGTTATAGACATTACCAGGATACAAATCGTGCATACGGTTGAATGCACGTAAAAGGGTCGTTTTTCCGCATCCTGATGGTCCAATAAGTGCCGTGATTGAATTTTTGGCGATGGGCATCGTTATTTTTTTTAAACTGGGAGCTGTAGCACCTTTGTAGGTAAATTCAAAATCCCGAACTTGGAGTGCACACTCTTCTTTAATATTGATAATACTTGCCATTGTTATTTCCTTTTTCCAGCGAATAAGATTACTCGCCCTAATATATTTAAACCTAAAATGAACATAGAGAGGATGAACGCCGCTGCCCATCCCAGTTGTTGCCAATCCTCATAAGGACTGATGGCATAGTTGAAAATCGTCACCGTAAGCGATGGCATTGCTGAATTTAAATCTGTAGTAAAAAAGTTATCGTTAAATGAGGTGAAAAGCAAAGGTGCTGTCTCTCCTCCTACGCGGGCAATTCCTAGTAGTACGCCGGTCAAGATTCCTGCTTTGGCACCGCGATAGACGACATCTTTAATCACTTTGTATTTTGGAGCACCCAGTGCAAAAGCAGCTTCTCGAAGTGTCCCTGGGACGAGCTGGAGCATATCATCGGTGGTGCGCAAGATGATGGGTATCATGATGATGGCCAAAGCAATTGCCCCAGCCCATGCACTGAAATGTCCCATGGGCATAACGATGACCGCATAGACAAACGCACCGATGACGATAGAGGGTGCAGACATCATGATGTCGCTGATGTCACGGATGGTATGCGCAAGCTTAGAGTTTTTGCCATACTCGCTCAAATACGTACCCGCTAAAATCCCCAACGGCACACCGATACCTGTGGCTAAGCCTACTAAGATGAGCTGTCCGACAAGAGCGTGCTTGAGACCGCTTTGCTCATATCCCGGAGGTGCTCCTTCATAAATAAAGATGTTCCAGTTAAGTGCGCTCATCCCCTTCATCACTAAAACACCTAAAATCCAAAATAAAAAGGCGAGAGCGATGATGGCACTAAGAGTTGAAAAGCTCAAAGCAATTTTATTGATAAGTATTCGTTTTTGTACGGCGGTCATTATGCTCTCCTAGCTTTACGTAAAAAGTAAAATTTCGCAATGGCGATGACGACAAAACTCATAACGAGTAACGTGAGTGCCAAACCAAAAAGGCTTGAAAAATACAGCGACGAATCGGCTTCGGTAAATTCATTTGCTAGAGTAACGGGAATCGAGGTCGTAGGATCAAGAATGGATCCGGGGACTTTGTGGACATTACCCATCACAAACGTAACTGCCATGGTCTCACCGATTGCACGACCCAAGGCTAAAATGAGAGAACCGATGATCCCTGCTTTCGCATAAGGGATGATAACGTCTTTGATGACGTCCCATTGTGTTCCACCCAACGCGTAAGCAGATTCTTTGAGAATATCAGGGGTAGTGTTCATCGCATCGCGGGTGACCGCTGCCATAAACGGTAAAATCATAATCGCCAAAACGATTCCAGCTGCAAGCAATCCGATACCCATTCCACCAAAGGTGTCACGGATGATGGGTACGAAATAAAACAATCCCCACATCCCGTAAATAACCGAAGGGATGGCAGCTAAAAGTTCAACGCTGAGTCCAAAAAAGCTTTTGATTTTGTCGTGAGCAATTTCGCTTAGGAAGATGGCAACGCCCATTGCAACCGGAACGGCAAGAATCATCGCCAATAATGTAGAGATGACGGAACCGATAATTGCGGCTTTTGCCCCGAATTTACCGAGATTTGGAGCCCATTCATCCTGTGTGATGAAATCCAAACCAAAGGTGTGCATCGCTTCGAGTGAGTGGTTAAACAACACCACAAAAATCCACGCTACGATTACGAGGATTAGAAGGGCACTGAAGCGGGTGAAGTTGAAAAATATTTTATCGATCATGCAATGCCTTGCTTAAAAAATTGTAAGCAATTGTAGTACAAAATGATTACGTTATTGTTACTAAGTAGATTTTTAACCATTCAACAGCCTCTTTATGGGTTAAAAACATTTGATGAAGTTGCGCTTCATAAGCGCTTTCTAAAATAGTTTTGAACTCTTCGGATGGTGTACGTCCAAGAAAAATCAAGTCACGCCCTTGAAGCAGGGGCGGTGGAGGTGTCACTAAAGATCCAAATTTATGAGCGTGGTCTATTACTCTTTTGGTGGCTCGAAGAAGAGAGCGTTCGGCAGTCATGCTTTTTAAAATTCTATCGGGCTCTTTGGTCTCTAAGAGCAATGCGCCAAACAGAAGAGCTAATAATTTTGGAGTGTTTTGGCTTAGTTTATCAACCCGTAGCAGCGCATCATTCCACGCTGTTTGGGAGGGAGGTTCAAAAAGAGGCTCACCCCCCATCTCTTTGAGGAGATTTAATCCGATAGAAGGTTTGGTGCTCAAAAGGAGGAGTTTTTTCAGCTCTTCGAAAACCCGCTCTTTGGGCAGCTCTTCAAGGGCGCCGCTGGCAATCATTTCTTTGCACAGATTTAAGAGTACAGGGTCGCAGGTTAGGTTAAAACGTCCTACAAACTGGACGGCTCGTAAGGGGCGAAGCGGATCTTCAATAAAAGTTCTTTTATCCACACACATTAACCGTTTGTTGCGCAAATCTTCTACACCATGATAGGGATCTAATAACGTTTTGGTTTGGGGGTTATAGCCTATGGCATTGATGGTAAAATCACGTCTGCGGGCGGCGGTAGCGAAGTCGAGAGTAAAATCATAACGGATTTCAAACCCTTTGTGTCCGCTTGCGTGTTTGGACTCAATACGCGGGGGAGAGAAGTCGATTTCCAGCTCTTGAAGCCGAAGTTTTATGACCCCGAAGCTTTTTCCTACGAGATTGAGTTTACCGAAGGGTTTGAGTATGGTTTCTAGCTCTTCGAGTGAGTGCATGTTATAAAGTTCAATGTCGATGTCTTTGGAGTGAATATCCAGTAAAGCATCACGCACATACCCCCCTACAACTATCGGGGTGATGTTGTGAGCCCATAACGCATCAAGAATTGGATAAAGCTTGAGAGGAAGTTCAATCATTTTTTTAGAATCAGAGTATCAAGTCCAAAACTAAACGTAGAGCCAACGCCCAAGGTGCTTTCAATGCGAAGGGTGGAGTCGTGAAGTTTTAGGATGTAGCTGACGATAGCAAGTCCCAATCCCATCGAATTGTCCCAGCTGTTTTTTTGGACACGGTAAAACTTGCTCGCGATGAGTTCGAGCTCATGTGGGGCAATTCCGATCCCTTTATCGTTAACTTCTATGGTGTGATCGGTTAGTTTGAGTGTGACGACATCTTCTGAATATTTTATCGCATTGTCGATGAGGTTTGTGATGACGAGATCGAGCATGGTTTTATCGGCGACTACCTCTTTGGGGTGACCTTCGTATACAATAACTCGTTTGGGATATTTTCCCTGAAGGGTGGAGGTGACATCACGACACAGCGTATCGAGATCAAAGGAGGTCGGTTTGATGGAGAGATCGTTGTTTTCAAGTTTGACCGAGAGGGCGAGGCGGTCGAGCATGGTGCTGAT
>Ga0208103_1000685_pt1 | contig 9955 bp, 8 predicted proteins | sample CryBogmetaGMA75M_FD_184550 | JGI IMG/M metagenome (GOLD analysis project Ga0208103, IMG submission 184550) | Freshwater microbial communities from Crystal Bog, Wisconsin, USA - MA7.5M (SPAdes) | ecosystem: Environmental > Aquatic > Freshwater > Lake | place: Crystal Bog, Wisconsin, USA | collected... | reverse complement strand
TCGCTCTTCCGGAAGAGCGCCAGTTCGATGGTGGCTTTGAGTTCCAGATCGTTAAAAGGTTTTAAAATATATCCATACGGATTAACCTTTTTTACCTCCCGTATAGTTTTATCGTCGGCATGGGAGGTAATAAAAATAACCGGGATATCCAGTTCTTTATAGATCGCCTTTGCCGCAGCGATGCCGTTGGTCTTTCCCGGCATGACGATGTCCATCAGTATAATGTCGGGTTTTGTTGCCCGTGCCTTTGCGATCGCCTCCTCCCCTGATGATGCTATGCCAACCACCTTATGCCCCATGGAGCTTAAGCGTTCTTTGAGCTGCATCGTGATGATCACCTCGTCATCAACGACCAGTACCCGTGCCATGACCCTATTCCCCCCAGTTTATTGGAAATTCTATCACTACTTCAGTCCCTGCTATACTTGTGATCGTTACGCTGCCGTGCAACTGCTGTTCAACGAGCGTCCTCATCAGCTTGAGCCCGAGCCGGTTGCTCTTCTCGATATCGAACCCTGTCGGCAGACCGACCCCGTTGTCCCGGACGACGAACCGGATCTGATCCCCTTTGACGGATGACGAGATCTCCACAAGCCCGCTCCTCCGCCCGGAAAAAGCATGCTTGTAGATGTTGGTGATAATCTCGTTTAACGCAAGAGCACTGGGAATTGCCTGGTCTACAGGAAGATAAATTTCGGCGCACTTGATATTTGTCGTGATATCAAGGTGATCGTGATCACAGAATCCCGATATCATGTCGACAAGGTCATGGACCTGTTGTTTCATATTGATCTTATCGAATCGTTTACTCTCGTATAATCGCGAGTGGATGGACCCCATGGTCTGCACTTTTATCATGATGTCGGTTAAGGTGGAGCGGACTGCCGGTTCCTGCGCCCTTGTTTTTGTCATATCAACAAGCCCGATGATCAGTTGCAGGTTGTTCTTCACCCGGTGGTGCACCTCCCGGAGCAGGAGATCTTTTTCATTTGATGATATAGTTAACTTTTTCTGGATTTTTTTGCGGTCTTCGATCTCTTTTTTTAGTTTCAGGTTCGTTGCGGAAAGTTCTATCGTGCGGTCATGTACCCGTTGTTCAAGGGATTCCTTGTAATTTTCCAGTTGGGTCTCGATCTCTTTCTGGCGGGTGATATCCCTTCCGACAGACTGGTATTCAATCACGGCACCCTCGTTGTTAAAAATCGCCCGGTCGCTCCAGCGCTGCCAGCGGACTTCACCGGAGGGCATCACTGTCCTGTGTGAGATCGATGCAACAGGATTTTCCGGCGTGAGGGCTGCGAAATGGTCTTTCATCTGTTGGGCATCTTCCGGTGGAAGAACAACAGAATGCCGTTTCCCGATGCATTCTTCCCGGTTCAACCTGAAATACGTACAATACGCGTCATTGATAAATGTGAGCCATCCATCCGGTAAAAACCGGCAGATGAACTCGGTCTGGTCCTCTACGATGTCCCGGTACCGTTGTTCGCTTGCCTGGAGCGCTTCCTCCACCAGCTCGCGCTCGGTGATGTCGCGACATATCGTTATAGTTTGTGTTTTTCCCCCGATTTCTATACAGGTTGCATTGATCTCAATGGGGGTGACGTTGCCTTTTGAGTCCACGTAGTCAATTTCCAGGTTTCGTATGGATCCTTTCGCAAAGCAGGTTTTGATTGCTGCTGCATTTTTTTCTTTTTCATAATCGGCAGTCCATTCTATGACACTTCTGCCGACGATTTCTCTCAAATCATGGTGTCCGGTAAGACGCACATATTCGGGATTTGCATCAAGCACTAAACCATCAGGATCAATAAAGACAAAGCCTGTGTCGGTTGTTTCAATCAATGTGCGGTATTTATCCTCGCTCTCTTTGAGTTTCCGGTCGAGCGCATGCTTGTATAACGCCATCTCGATGGTGGCATGGAGTTCGCGGCTATGGGCGGGTTTTACGATAAAGCCGTACGGTTCTGTGAGCCGTGCCTTTGTGAGGCGCGTGTCATCAGTAAAAGCGGTGAGGTACACAATAGGGATGTCGACAAATGCCCGGATCTTCTCTGCGGTTTCTATGCCGTCCATCGCCCCGGCGAGCTTGATGTCCATGAGCACAAGATCGGGTTTCCGGGTTTTTACTGAACGAATCGCGTCCTCTCCGGTGGCGACCGGCTCCGGTACCGTGTAACCGAGCGAGGAGAGGGCATGGACAAGGCTTGCTGCAATGAGGGCTTCGTCTTCAACGATGAGGATACTGTACTTATTCATCATTATTTCGCTCCTTACCTTCCGGCGCCGGGAACCGGATCGTATACACACTCCCCTCCGTGGTGCTGACGAGAAGACTCCCACGCAGCTGGTGCTTCACAATGAACCCGATCAAAAACAGCCCGAGCGAGGGGGATTTGGCAACTTCACTCCCTTCTGGTATCCCAATGCCGTTATCTGCGATTGTGAGGAGATAGTCGCTACCCTCGCGGTGCATGGTCAGGGCAATGGTGCAGGGCTCACCCCGGATTTCCATACAGGAGAAGTTGTTCGGAAAAGCATATTTTAACGAGTTTGTGACGATCTCGCTCATGACCATCCCGCAGGGAATGGCAGTCTCGATGGACATCGTGACATCTCCCATCTCGATCTTACACCGGATATCGGTTGCCGTCCCGTACACAGCGAACAGGTGTCGGATCAGGTTGTCCGTGTAACTGGCAATGTTGATCCGGGCGAGATCTTCTGATAGGGTGAGCGATTCATGAACAAGCGCCATGCTCCGGATACGGGTTTCCAGTTCCTTAAACTGGGAGATATTAACCGGATCGGTGAGTGAGCCGATCTGGAGGTCGATTAACGAGAGGATCCCGGCAAGGTTGTTTTTCACCCGGTGGTGGATCTCCCGGAGGAGGACTTCTTTCTCTGCAAGGGCTGCCATGATCTTCTCCTCTGCCCGCTTGCGCTCGGTGATGTCCAGAACCTGCACGAGGAACCCTGAGATCGAATCCGTACGATTCCCAAGCGGGGTGATGAGTACATCCAGCCAGATGATCCCATCCCTGCTGGTAGGATACATGTCCAGGGTTTTTACTTTTTCGAAATCAAAGGGTCCCTGGTAATGTATGGTCTCTCGCTCGTGCAGTTTTGCTTTATACTCGTCGTTGATATTCGGGTCTGCAAAAAGTGAAAAACTCCTCATCACCTGTAAATTCTCTACGCCAAACAGTTTCAGACACGCAGTGTTGGCGTGTACCAGTGTGCCAGCACTATCATAGAGTTCAATGGCAATAGGTGACTGATCATAAATTGCACGGAAGTGTTCCTTGCTCTCTACGAGTCTCTCCTCCATCTGCTTGCGCTCGGTGATGTCTGAGGCAATCTCAATGCGCACAATTCTGCCATCAGTCCACTGGATCGCGCTGTCATGGCATTCATACCACTGTCCGTTAATGGTGTTCTGGAACTCCCAGATAAGGATTCCAGCAGGATTGCCATCCAAATCCAGCAATTTTTTATTCGTGCAGAACGGGCAGGGACCTTTCTGATCCACCTGAAGTGATTCCCAGCAGATTTTCCCGGTAAGATCGCCCCAAATTTTCCTGCCGTACTGGTTGATAAACAGGATTTCGTAGGTTTTCATATCAGCTACGTACACAAGCGCGTCGAGACTGTCCATGACGATCTTAAATGTCGCGAATGATTCTGTTAACGCCTCCTCTGCCTGCTTACGGTCGGTAATATCATTATAGATACTGACGATCTCTCCGGTTGGCAGCTTGTATATCCAACTCTCCCGCCATGTGCCGGGATCACTGGCATCCCGGTAGACTGCCATGGGGAAAAACTCGGGTTTTCCTGTCCTCCATACCCGCTGGAAGACAGAGAAGATGCCGAACTCTTTCAAGCCGGGAAATACCTCAGTGACCCGCCTGCCGATAACTTCCTCTTTTCTCACATGTTCAATGGCTTCTCCTGCTGTGTTGAAATCCTTGAATACGAAGTCCTCACCATCATCAACCGCCTCATAGATCGCTACACCGCTCGGCATCCCGGAGAAGAGCGTGCGGTACTTCTCCTCGCTCTCCTGCAGCATCTCCTCCATCTTCTTGCGCTCGGTGATATCCCGCCCTACACCAAGAACCGCAGTTACGTTTCCTGTCTCATCCTTGAGCGGGGCAAGGGTTGTATCCTGCCAGAATTCCTGATTGCCGTATAGGTGTTTATCCTCTCCACGGGACGGTTCTCCGGTATCTAAAACCTTTCGCAGGTGATTTCCCTGAATATCTGCAATATCAGAGAAAAAGAAATTTTTTCGCGGCTTCCCGATGATTTCATCGATTGGGAAATGCAGGGTTCGAGCTGCAGATGAATTGACAAACTGTATCGTATCGTCCCTGCCGATGATAAAAATATTGTCAGTCGAAGATTCTGCAAGGGTGCGATATCGGCTCTCGCTCGCGAGGAGCGCCTCTTCTGCCTGCTTGCGTTCGGTAATATCAGTTAAGAAGTTCAACGTGGCGGGGTGTTCCTCCCAGTCTATCGCAGCAACGCTGATCTCGACCCATCGGGTGCTTCCATCCTTTGGACTCAGCCGGAAGCTGTAGCGGGATGGACTCTCCTCGCCCTTCATCCGCTTCTGGTACCGCTCCATCACCATGGCACGGTCATCAGGGTGAACGAATGTTGAGATCGACGCGGACAGGAGTTCCTGTTTCGAATGCTCGGTGAGTTCAACCGTTCGATGATTGACCAGCTTCACCATCCCCTCCTGAACCACGACAATTGCCTCGTCCGCGTGTTCGATTAAGTGCCGGTATTTCTCCTCGCTTGTCCGGAGCGCATCATCCACCCTTTTCCGTGATGCCGCCACCTTGATCTTGTGCGCAAGTTCCGCAAACTGTGCGCTCGGTTCACCGCCTTTCTGGAGATAGCCGTCAGCCCCCGCATTGAGTGCCTTGATCACCACTTCTTCCCTACCCTTGCCGGTAAACAGGATAAACGGGATCTCCCCGAACTTCGTCCGTACTTCAACAAGGAACTGGATGCCGTCCATCTCCGGCATCTGGTAATCTGAGACGATGGTGTCAAACGTCTCCTGTTCAAGCAGCCGTATCGCGTCGGATGCGCTGGTTGCTGTCGTTACGGTGAAATCTCCGGATTTTTCCAGGAACTTCGTGCCGACTTCGAGAAGAAGGGGGTCATCATCGACACAGAGAACACGGATTGCTGCTGCCATCAGGCACTCGTCCTCTCCTTCTTGACAGGTTTGTGTACCGCTCCCGGAGTGACTGACTGTGTGATTTTTTTCATCAATAAGAGAATGACCCGACTTGACTTGACCTGACTTGACTTGACTTGACTTGACTTGACTTGACTTGTTATCCTTGTGGGGGCTCGGTTTAATTTTTTCCATAGTTTCTCCGGGTGCGCCAGTCAGTGATGATTGGGGTATGTGTTCTTAATGGTTGTGTAGATGGGAGGTGCTCCCAACACTTCCATTTTTCCTCAAACTCCCCGGATTGCAAAACGCAGCACGCTTTGCGCTGCATTCGACAATGGCGCACAAATGCTTTAAATTCTCGTGCTGAAGTATGTTTACGCCCAAACGGGCGGGGAATCTACGACAACTATGGCAGATTTTGTACAGCAATCGATAACCAAGTCCGCAACCCGGGTTCTTACAAACCCGATCGCGGATGCGGACTCGTTTGAGACGATTGTGAACGCAGTCGTCACGAACAACCCGTTCACCTGCACCGCATATACTGTCGGCGGTGTGGCGATGGACCCGGTCACGATCACCAAGCGATCCTATGGATCCCGCCTGGTGTGGGAAGATACCGACGCAAAGAACGTCGGTTCCACGACCGAGAAGTACAGCACGAAGACCGGTTTTAACGCCGGTTCTGCGGTCATCATGGCAAACGCCCCGCTCGCAACTGCACACGTCGGCACGTGCATTCACGACCCGGACCTGGATACGTACACGGCGACAATCCGGTGCCACGACGCGAACAGCGAGGTCTATACCGTGACCGTCTCCCGCGACCACATCGATGTCACGTCCTATTCGGATGACGCGATTCTCGCAAAGGTCGAGACCTGGGCCGACGGCGTGGCGGCACTCGCCTGATCCTATCTTGACGGGAGCCTCGTGAGGGTGGAGACCCTCCGGTCTTCACTCTTTTCTCTGCTCCGTCACCTTGGAGCCTTTTATGGACGTTGAATTATTAGCAGTCGTTCTCGGAGCAGTGCTCCCGCTGTACCCGGCGCTCTTTGTCATTTACCAGAAGATCGGCAGGTATGACGTGATGTATGAGGAGTTTGGTACGCACCGGGACGAACATGAACGAATGAAGGAGACCTATCATGGAAACTGAAACGACAGTAAAACCGGTTGCAACGGTGACCGGCATCTACCGGGGCACATTTGACGGGCTTATTCCCCTGACCGTTGATACCCCGCTCACAGAAGAGGAGGTGCGCCGGAATCCGATTTTCTACCAGCTCGACCTGAACCCGGATACGGCAGACGAGAACTTGATCATCGATGTGATCTACGATGGACTTTCTCCGATGCGATTGCCGGACCTGCGCCGGGGCACGGATATGCCCCACGGTGTCCGGTTCTGGATGGACTGGTTCGATATCCCACCCTACGAACTGATGCACGACCTCGACGGGCGAGCGGTGTATCCCCGGATGCCGGGTATCCACACGGTCCGGATCATGACCGGGCGCCGGAAGTGGGCGCAGATAGGGCGGTTAAGGGACTTCTGGCCCCAGGATGGTGGCTATACAAGCGAGACGTTCCGGTTCCGGATTGCGGGGGCGTGACCGTGCTCGAAGATCCCTCTACCCCCACTTTTCTTTCACTTACCGCAATAGAGTGGCACGCTTTCGGGTATGGATTGAAGGAAGGGCTCTGGTTCTGGAAGAGGACACCGCTTGCATGGGACTCCATTAAGAAGATGGAGGTGTTGCCTGACGATGAGAAACCGTTGTCACCGGAACTGATCTCCGCTCTTAAAGAGAAATACCATTACTACATCATCGGATTTGCCCTTCCCGAAGATTGTGCGCTTCTCGGCTGCGTGGGGTATCTGGTGATGACGAATGCGGCAGGGCTTGTTAAAGTTGGGATGTCAGTGTTTGGGGGATCTGGGTGAATGGAATCGGAATGGTGTGGGTGGTGCCGGGAAGATGTGTATAAAATAAATCTCTCATTTCTCTCTCAACTATGATTTTAGAAAATGCTCGGAAATTGATGAGTGAGCATATTATGAGCATTACTTTCAACAAAATGCCCATGATATGAGCGCGAGCATTCCGTGAGCATTGTAGAATGAATTAATTTTTACTGACGACAATCTTGCTCTTGAATGCAAAATTTATGTAGGGGTATCTGAAAAGAAGTACTGTGCACCCCGGTTCTTTCCATCTTTTTTTATGGATGGATTCTCCTGCATCAACTCGTTCATAAGACGAGTCACCTGGTGCCGGTTGAGATGGGTTATCTGCCGCATTTCAGCATTCTTCAGGTACATATCTGTCCTGCCCTGTTTTTGCTGCAATACACTAAGGATCCGGGTTTTTGCAGCATCCCATTCAATTCGCCGGTCCCCATACGGATGACCTGAAAGATCTAACTCACGATGAAGTGATGGGACCAGTGACCAGTAATGACTCCTGCCTGAACCACCGTGTTCTAAATAACTTCGTTCGTGCTCCATAGCATGAAGAATATCACGGGCCTCATTTTCAGGTCGTTGGATAAGTTGCGCAGCAGTCTTTGTATCGATCTCCCGGGTTGACAGGAGATATTTCAGAATCAGAAGATGATCGACAGTCAGGCCTCTGCCCGATGCAACTTCCCGCTCGACAAATGCCCTGAACGAAGAAGACATCTCTCCACCTTTCAATGAGATCTTGACCGATTCACCCTGATCATCAATACTCGGGGGTTCCTTTCCTTCGATGAGCATTCCGCGAAACATCCGGGACATCCCCAGATTGCTCCGGTTTACCAGTCGGAGTTTGGTGAGAGCTTCGACAAGCAGAGGATTACGGGCAACAGGGACGTGATGGAGAATATTCTGTGGAGTAATCCCCCCGATGAATCCGCCAGGATTACCTATTTCGAGGTGATCGGGAAATTGTTTGATGAGGATTGGACTGTTGATCTGGAAATCCGCATGGCAGAGTGCGTTCATGAGTACTTCGCGCAGTACAATCTCCGGGTATCTACGATACTCGAAATGGAACATTCCATAGCTTACTGTAGTCAGGGGATTGTCCGCCATGATTCGGTCAGTAATACGATTGAGTGCTACTATGAGTGCTTCGGCCCCATCCATACGATTGGTATACTGCGTATCATCGATCATCCGAAGATGAATCCAGTGATAGTGCGGAAAATATTCATGAAGGGCTGCCTCTTTTCCAACAAGAAGTAATCCCGCACGAGTGAGCTGATTGTTTTTAACAAGTCCCAATGTCTTTAACAGATCAAGATCCGTCAATGCAAGGAGATCGGTAGGAGCCTTTTCTTTCACTGCCGCGTTTCTCACGGCTTCCATTGCTGCAGAGGAGATGTGGCTCTCGATCGCACCGGGTATTCGTTCAGAAGTATAATCGCTCTCACCAGTCTCCACGGTAATTTTCCGGCGCAGAGTGCCGGTTAGAGGTTTGCATTCCGTTCCGATACGGATTTTTCCCAATCCGCTGGTATCGGTATAAGGTGGCAGACCCCGATTAATTTGCATAACGAGGATTCGCCCGGTACCTTCAGGCACCTCAGCTCTTCGAAAACCGGAGTAATTTTGGGATCTGTGGAATCGTAAACCTGGCGCATGAGAATATTCTGATCTATTTCCGGAGGTACTCCGAGGATTGCACGTGCTCTGCCAAGAATTTTATCACTCACTCCAAAAACAACGGTGCCTCCGCCACCGTTCGCCATACAGATTGCCATCTCAATGACGGTTCTAAGGGCTTTTGGGAGGCTCTTTGTGTCCCATTCCTTGAAGTCGAGATCCTGATCTTCGAGATTGTCGGCTATTGTTGTATCAAGATCATTGAGCAGTCTGGTAATTTCAGCTATATTTCGCATGGTAACGCCAAGATGAAGTGAATGATTTTATTCGGAAATTCCATCCGGTTTGTATAGGTTACTCATCATTTACATTTTTAAAGTATTCATATCGTTTCGATTGCGTACAACGAGTGGAATCAAGAAAGAAATGGGAATAATTTTCAATTCATTATCCCTTATCATCACAGTGATACGATCCAATTGCCGGGTGATACCACCGGCACGATGATATAAAAATTCAGGTGCATACGGAAAACGCAATGAAGATACTCCAAAATGCTGACATTATAGTGTCCCTACGGGGACAACGTGGAGTAGACAAGCGGCGGTTCTTCCTTTCGCCGCCGCTTTATGCCATGAAATAAAACCTTCAGTAGCATTTCCTGTGCAGCAAACCCATAATTCACCTTGAGTGCGGCGGCAATCTTCCAAGACCGCCCCAACCTGGAGCCCGCCCCACCATCCCGAGGGACGGGACCACGGTAAGCACGACAAAACTAAGACGCCCGGTCAAGTTCACTCACCTCCGCTCTCGTTCGCTCATCGCTCGCTTCGCTTCGGTTCGCTTCACATCACCGTGCTGCTCTTTTTATCGGTGTACTCGTGAGATGATGACGCCCTCATCTTGTCACTCCGCTGATGCTTCACTCCTACGATGACGGCTGCTCTCACACGCTCGTCACGCCATGCTTCGCATCGCGTTCCTCACTGTTGATGTGACATGCAGGAATGGCGGTGTATTGTTGAGTGCCTTACGCTCAGTGACTCGCTCCCGCGACGCACAGGGGCTCGGACTCACCGCTGATGCGGCTCGTTACCTTCGCGCCCTGTTGCGGCGTCCGCTCGGGGCGCTGGCCCTGATATCCGCCACCCGTGCTT
>Ga0208103_1000684_pt1 | contig 9961 bp, 9 predicted proteins | sample CryBogmetaGMA75M_FD_184550 | JGI IMG/M metagenome (GOLD analysis project Ga0208103, IMG submission 184550) | Freshwater microbial communities from Crystal Bog, Wisconsin, USA - MA7.5M (SPAdes) | ecosystem: Environmental > Aquatic > Freshwater > Lake | place: Crystal Bog, Wisconsin, USA | collected... | reverse complement strand
ATCCACAGGTCTGTTGCGTTCCATTAAAAGAGCCTGGTTTCGGAATCGGCAGGTACAGCGGATAGTGAATGGCGGATGGCATTTTACCTGGATAGCGGATATTCCTCAAATTATTCGCAAACTGGAAAGTTTCGCCCACCAAGAATACAACACCTCGGAATACAAGGATCCGGCCACTATCCGGAGTAAAATAGAAGCTGGTCAGGATTTTCTCAATCCCCGTTGCAGTTGCCGGGCTCAATTTGTCGATCATCATTTTCCTAAGCAATTGATTGAAAACCAGAAATCATACAGGGAATTTCTATTGACGGCCGAGACTCAGAAATAAGCACAATTCATGCTATCGGGGCGGCTATATTTCAATACTTGATATGCACGAGGTGTCATTTTTGTCGAAAATTGGAGTTTTTGGTAATAAAAGATCTTAAAAACTGTTTTCGATGTAACAAAAAGCTCTGCTTTGTATAGGCTTGCTTTGTAATTTTAATCATAGATGATGTATATGTATTTTTTATCTTAAGAAACAGCTCAATTATGGAGTCATAAATAATTACTTCCTGGGAAGTCATTATCTCCGCATCCATGCAATCCAAATCAAATAAAATAAAAGAATCAACATGAATCCCATAGATTACGCCATCACCTTTGCTTGTTACAATCAAGTTGAATATACTCGCCAGTGTGTGAATAGCATGATTAAGCACGGAGTTGATCTTAACCGGTTGGTGGTGGTGGATAATGGATCTACTGATGATACGCGAAGTTATCTTGAAACACTTTCGCTAGGTGGATGTATTTTTAATAAAGATAATTTAGGTTGTGGTGTGGCCTGGAATCAAGGGGCTTTAGCCTTACAGTCCGAATGGACTATTATTATGAATAACGATGTGTTGGTATCTCATGGCTGGATTGAAAATATGATTAACGCCGCCGTGCAAAATGGTCTGAAAATTATCTCACCCGCGCTTATTGAAGGCCCTCTTGATTATGATTTTGATGCATTTGCTGTTGAATCCTCAGCTAAAATGAAAAATGCACTTCGGGTTGGTCATCGCCATGCAGTTTGTCTTGCTGTGCATAAATCAGTATGGCTGGAGATTGGTTATTTCCAACCAATTCCCAAATTATTGGGTTATGAAGACTCGATGTTCTTTCATGAGCTAGATAAAGCGGGTATTCCTTCAGGTATGACTGGTGCTGCTTGGTTACATCATTATGGCTCGGTTACTCTGTCGGAGATGAAGCAGGAACGAGGTTTGTCTGAGAAAGATGGCTTGGGATACCGCTATAATTACCGTTTGTTGCAACAGAGCTGGATGGAACGAAAATTCAAGAAAATAAGAAGAATTCGGCAGCAAAAGTTATGGTGTGAACAAGAGTTGGCTCAATACGGCATATCTATGCACGGAATAAGAGAAAAGGGTAGTTTTACATGGAGGTAGAGGCTTACCTATTTTTTGGCAAGACTATTTATAGGTATTATGCTTTTTTCAATCAATAATAATTTATTTAATATCTTCGGGCTAAAAGCACATTGGACTTTTATGCGCAACTATTTGCTTAAATTAGCTATCATTGATGGACAGCAAGATTTGATGCTTACAATTGCCCATGTTGAATATGCTAATTATAAATGTTTTAATTTTCTGAACCTACAAACTGGACAAGCGCATTAACAATGAATTTAATATCTGTTATTGTGACTACCTATAATTGGCCTTCTGCATTAAATCTTTGCCTGGAAAGTTTATTTGCCCAAAATGATAATAATTTTGAAGTTATTATCGCTGATGATGGATCTTCTTCATCTAATCTGAATTTAACGAAATCTTATTGTGCTAAAAGTGGAGTGCCTATTCAGTACGTTCATCATGACGACCAGGGTTTTAGAGCGGGTACTATTAGAAATAAGGCGGTTGCAATAAGTAAGGGAGACTATTTGCTGTTCATTGATGGTGATTGTGTTCTGCGGCCTGATTTTATAACGAGGCATCGGCAACTTGCAGAGCCAGGGCGTTTTGTACCGGGAAACAGGGTGCTGTTAAGGGAGTCGTTTACTCAAGAAGTTATTGAAAAAAAAATTCCATTGCATCAAAAACCACTCAGTTATTTTATTGCGCTTTGGCTGCAAAATAAAATAAATAGAATTTCTGCTTTTATTCGACTTCCTTTAGGATTTTTAAGAAATTTGCAACCTAAAAAATGGCAAAAAGCCATGACCTGCAATCTGGCTATTTGGAAAAGTGACTTTTTGCGAGTCAATGGTTTTGATGAGCTGTTTGAAGGTTGGGGTTTTGAAGATTCTGATTTGGTTATTCGTTTGATACATGCAAGCGTTAAACGCAAAGAAGGCAGATTTGCTGTGCCAGTGTTGCATTTATGGCATTCTCAAAATGATAAGAGTCAGCAGGATTCAAATTATCAACGCTTGATGGAACGATTGAACAATCGTGATTTTATTCTCGCCAAGAAAGGCGTTTCCCAATATCTTAATTAAAGTTATAACATGGCGCACGCTGTAATAGCTTTACTCGCTAATGAAACCTTCAAAAATATGAAAAAAAAATCCACACCAAGCGCTCAAATATATAGGCGACTTTTGACCTATGTAAAGCCATATCGCGGTCTCTTTGCAATCAGTGTTTTTGGCTTTTTGATGTATTCAGGCACTCAAACATTATTCGCGGCATTGATTAAACATATAATCGATACGCTACAAACTGAATCACGGGAGGGTATGAATTATTTGCCGTTATTGTTTAGTGGCTTAATTGTAGTTCATGGTATTGGCGCTTATATAGGTAATTATTTTCTGGCCAAAGTATCCAACAATGTTGTACATGCCTTGCGATGTGAGATATTTGACCAATATACGCGATTGCCCACTGCTTATTTTGACGCACATAACAGTGGTTACATGATTTCACGGATAACCAATAATGTGGGGCAGGTTACTCAGGCAACTACGGATGCTGTGCGTACTTTTGTGCGAGAAGGCTTTACGGCCATAGGGTTGTTAATTTATTTGTTTTATTCAAACTGGATGTTGTCACTGGTTTTTATTGCCATTGCGCCAATTATTGTCGTGTTGGTCAGTTATGTCAGTAAGCGACTTAGAACCATTAGTAAAAGAATACAAGAATCAATTGGTGATATGACGCATATTACCTCGGAGTTGGTGGGCGGTCATCGGGTCGTACGTAGTTACGGTGGTGAAGAGTACGAGCGTCGGCGCTTTTTGGAAAGCAGTTTATATAACCGTAGCCAATCGCTAAAGTTGTCAACGACTATGGCATTACATAATCCGATTATGCAGTTTATCATCGCGATAGCGTTGTCATTTTTAATGTATATGGCCTTGTTTTTTATGAAGCAAGCCAGTGTTGGCGAGTTTGTAGGCTATTTGACGGCGGCATTTTTATTACCGGGACCTATCAGAAGTTTAAGTGATGCAAATGGGGGTATTCAAAAAGGCATCGCGGCGGCTGAATCCTTATTTGAGATTTTGGATGAGCCGGGCGAAGTAGATGATGGTACGTATCAGGCGGAACGATGCCAGGGAGCACTGGAATTTAAAAACCTGACTTTTCAGTATGCGAGTTCAAATGAACCGGCACTTATTGATATTAATTTTAAGGTTGATCCGGGGCAAACTGTTGCCTTGGTAGGCGCTTCGGGTGGAGGTAAAAGCACACTCGCCAATCTGGTTTCGCGTTTTTATCCCCATGAAACCGGTGAGATTTTATTGGATGGCGTAGAAATAAATACCTATCAATTGGCAAATCTAAGAAAGCAGTTGGCGTTGGTTAATCAACAAGTGACATTATTCAATGATACGATAGCCAACAATATAGCTTATGGATCACTTGCGACGGCAACGAGAAATGAAATAACGGCGGCGGCAACAGATGCTTATGCAATGGAGTTTATCAGTAAGTTTGAGCAAGGACTTGATACTGAAATAGGTGAGAATGGCGTTAAATTATCGGGCGGGCAAAGGCAGCGATTAGCTTTGGCTCGGGCGTTATTGAAAGATGCGCCTATACTCATTTTGGATGAAGCGACTTCAGCATTGGATACTGAATCAGAGCGGTATATTCAGGCAGCATTGCAAAAAGTGATGCATAATCGAACAACGTTGGTTATAGCGCACCGGTTATCGACTATTGAAAATGCGGATGTGATTTTAGTGATAGATCATGGGCGTATTGTTGAAAAAGGTACTCATAGAGAGTTAATTGAAAAGAATGGGGCATACTCTCGTTTGCATCAAATACAGTTTAAGGAGCATCCTGAAAAAAATGATTAATACGGTGAAAGTCTTTATTACAGAGGGGATGTTATTTTGAAGACGTTTATAGCAGAGCTTGAAGAGCATCAAGCCATGATGGCCAAATTGGCCAATTGCACGGCAGTTATTGAGGCGGCATCGGAGTTGCTGACCCATACGTTAAGGCAAGGTGGAAAAATATTGTTATGTGGTAATGGGGGTAGCGCTGCTGACTGTCAACATATTGCAGCAGAATTTGTAGTGCGCTATGAAAAGAAGCGTCAGGCAATGGCCGCTATAGCTTTGACGACGGACAGCTCTATTTTGACAGCACACGCCAATGATTTTGATTTTGAAACGGTATTTTCGCGTCAGGTTGAGGCGCTTGGTAATGACAAAGATTGTTTGATTGCTATTTCTACATCAGGGACCAGCAAAAATATTTTAAAAGCGGTGGCTGCGGCAAGGTCAAAAGGTATGGCTGTTATTGGTTTAACCGGAGGGGAGGGTGGTGAGTTGAGTAAGCAGGCTACGGTTTCAGTTATTGTGCCATCAGCGGTGACGGCAAGAATTCAAGAGGCTCATATTTTAATTGGTCATTGGTGGTGTGGTGCAATTGAGGAGGCTTTAAGTGTTAGTCACAACGCCTGAGTTTGAATCGGCTCGTATTATTGTAATGGGTGATGTTATGCTGGATCGCTATTGGTCCGGTCAGGCTTCACGTATTTCTCCGGAAGCACCCGTGCCCGTTGTTAAGGTTAAGACGATTGAAGACCGCATAGGTGGTGCCGGCAATGTTGCGCTTAATATTGCCAAGTTAGGTGGCAAAGTCATTTTGCTGGGCGTGGTGGGTGATGATGCCGAGAGTGAGATTTTAAGGAAATTATTGGAAGTCGAAGGCGTTGTTTGTGATTTTGTTGTTGAAAAGTCGTTGCGTAGCATTTGCAAGCTACGTGTTATGGCGCAGCATCAGCAATTGATCCGTCTGGATTTTGAAGATACGCCGATAAAGTTTGATCAAGATGCGTTAAAGGAATCTTTAATCAGACATTTTTCCGGAAATGATGTGGTGGTTTTTTCGGATTATGGCAAGGGGACTCTGGCGGATGTATCGGCATATATTGTTGCCGCCAAGCAAGCGGGTATTAAGGTGTTGGTCGATCCCAAAGGTGTTGATTATCAGCGCTATGCCCAAGCTGATCTGATAACCCCAAACCTGGCTGAATTACAGGCCGTGGTCGGTGCTTGTGAAAATGATCAAGAATTAATCGAAAAAGGACGGGCGCTGTTGGCTCAGTATCAAATTCCAACGTTGTTATTGACTCGCGGTGAGGCGGGTGTGACGCTGATAGAAAATGATCAGGTGCATTCATTACCGGCGCAAGCCAAAGATGTATTTGATGTAACAGGAGCCGGAGATACAGTGATAGCCGTGATGGCTTTAGGTGTATCGCTTGACATGCCCTTGGTTGAGTCTATGTACCTGGCTAATTTGGCTGGCGGGATTGTTGTCGGTAAGTTGGGAACCTCAACGGTATCAATGCAGGAATTGACGCGTGCCATGCACGGTGATAGAGATTCTTTATATGGTATTGTGTCTGAACAAGAATTAGTTAAACTTTTTGCTCGCGCCAAAGCGCATGATGAAAAGATTATTATGACCAATGGTTGTTTTGATTTATTACATGCAGGGCATGTGACTTACCTGGAACAGGCAAAAGGGCTGGGTGACCGGCTGTGTGTAGCGGTTAATTCCGATGCATCAGTTAAACAGCTCAAGGGCGAGTCGCGACCCATCAATGGATTACAAGAGCGTATGACGGTTCTCGCTGCATTAGCGTGTGTCGATTGGGTGGTGGCATTTACAGAAGAAACACCTGAACGATTGTATTGTGCGTTGTTGCCCGATGTTATCGTTAAAGGTGGCGATTATAGTCCAGAGCAAGTGGCGGGCGGCGATTGTGTTATTAAAGCCGGTGGCGAAGTAAAGATATTACAGTTTGTCGATGGTCAATCGACAACCGCAATGATTAACAAGGCGAGGATGACGGAATGATTATTGTCACTGGGGGGGCCGGTTTTATAGGCAGTAATTTAATTCGCGCATTAAATCAGCGAGGTGAAAGCAATATATTATTGGTTGATCATTTAGTCAATGGTCGAAAAATGCTCAATATTGCGGATCTTGATATTGCTGATTACATGGATAAAGCAGAGTTTATTGAGCAGGTTGAATCGCCGACATTTTTAAACGGGGTTCGGGCAGTTTTTCATCAGGGGGCTTGTTCGGCAACTACGGAGTGGGATGGTCAATATGTTATGAAAAATAACTATGATTATTCAAAACGGTTATTGCATCGCTGTATCGAAAAAAACATAGCCTTTATCTATGCTTCTTCTGCGTCAGTCTATGGAAATGGAGAGCATGGCTTTAGCGTTGATCGCAGTTGTGAGCATCCAATTAACATGTATGCCTATTCAAAGTTTCAATTCGATCAATATGTTCGGCGGGTATTGCCTGAAACAACCAGTCCTATTGTAGGCTTTCGTTATTTTAATGTCTACGGCCCAAGAGAGCAGCATAAAGGTTCTATGAGCAGTACGGCATTTCATTTTAATCAGCAAGTGATTGAGCAAAAAAAGGCAAAATTATTTGAAGGTTGTGATGGAACGGCGAACGGTGAGCAAAGGCGTGATTTTGTTTATGTGGGTGATGTGGTCGATGTTAATTTATGGTTTTTGGATCACCCCGAGCAGCGCGGCATTTATAATGTAGGAACAGGCAAGGCGGAAACTTTTAATAATGTCGCTAAAGCCGTCATCGATTGGCATAAAGAAGGCTGTGTTGAATATATCCCGTTTCCGGAGCATCTAAAGGGAGCCTACCAAAGTTACACGCAGGCCGATATTTCCGGTTTAAAGCAGGCGGGTTATGTAAAGGACTTTTTAACAGTTAAACAAGGTGTTACAAAATATTTAGACTGGTTGAATTTAGGCGCAAAGTAAATGGATTTTAAATTGGCCTTGACGGATTCGCTAACGCCTGTATAATACGCAGTTCTTCCGGAGCAGGCGCTTTGGAAGGGTTAGGCAGTTTGAATAAAGTTAATACTGTATTGTTGACAAGTTCGCCTAGTAGGTTATAATGGTCGGCTTCCTCGGGGTTAAGTAGTTCAGCCCTGAAGCAAGATGAAAAAACAAAACGTCGACAGGGTGTTGACAAACTGAATCGGATCCGTATAATAGGCCGACTAAACGGGGCTTCGGTTCCACGCTCTTTAACAACTCGATCAAAATAATTTGTGTGGGTGCTTGTGATGATTGTTAGTGCTGTTAACAAATAATCGACACAAGAACAACACATTAAGAAGTAATTTTTAACGTTTGGTTTTGTAGTCGAGCCAAGATTGGCTACTCATCTTATTGAGTGGCAAACTGATTTAAACTGAAGAGTTTGATCATGGCTCAGATTGAACGCTGGCGGTATGCTTAACACATGCAAGTCGAACGGTAACAGGCCTTCGGGCGCTGACGAGTGGCGGACGGGTGAGTAACGCGTAGGAATCTGCCTTATAGTGGGGGACAACGTGGGGAAACCCACGCTAATACCGCATACGCCCTACGGGGGAAAGGAGGGGATCTTCGGACCTTTCGCTATGAGATGAGCCTGCGTTAGATTAGCTGGTTGGTAGGGTAAAGGCCTACCAAGGCGACGATCTATAGCTGGTCTGAGAGGACGATCAGCCACACTGGGACTGAGACACGGCCCAGACTCCTACGGGAGGCAGCAGTGGGGAATATTGGACAATGGGCGAAAGCCTGATCCAGCAATACCGCGTGTGTGAAGAAGGCCTTAGGGTTGTAAAGCACTTTCAATTGGGAGGAAAACCTGCCGGTCAATACCCGGTAGCTTGACATTACCTTTAGAAGAAGCACCGGCTAACTCCGTGCCAGCAGCCGCGGTAATACGGAGGGTGCGAGCGTTAATCGGAATTACTGGGCGTAAAGCGTGCGTAGGTGGTTCGTTAAGTCAGATGTGAAAGCCCTGGGCTCAACCTGGGAACTGCATTTGAAACTGGCGGACTAGAGTTTGGTAGAGGGGAGTGGAATTTCAGGTGTAGCGGTGAAATGCGTAGATATCTGAAGGAACACCAGTGGCGAAGGCGACTCCCTGGACTAAAACTGACGCTGAGGTACGAAAGCGTGGGTAGCAAACAGGATTAGATACCCTGGTAGTCCACGCCGTAAACGATGTCGACTAGCCGTTGGTCCTATTTACAGGATTAGTGGCGCAGCTAACGCATTAAGTCGACCGCCTGGGGAGTACGGCCGCAAGGTTAAAACTCAAATGAATTGACGGGGGCCCGCACAAGCGGTGGAGCATGTGGTTTAATTCGATGCAACGCGAAGAACCTTACCTACCCTTGACATCCAGAGAATCTGTTAGAGATAGTAGAGTGCCTTCGGGAGCTCTGAGACAGGTGCTGCATGGCTGTCGTCAGCTCGTGTCGTGAGATGTTGGGTTAAGTCCCGTAACGAGCGCAACCCTTGTCCTTAGTTGCCAGCGCGTAATGGCGGGAACTCTAAGGAGACTGCCGGTGATAAACCGGAGGAAGGTGGGGACGACGTCAAGTCATCATGGCCCTTATGGGTAGGGCTACACACGTGCTACAATGGCCGGTACAGAGGGCTGCAAAACTGCGAAGTTAAGCAAATCCCAGAAAGCCGGTCTTAGTCCGGATTGGAGTCTGCAACTCGACTCCATGAAGTCGGAATCGCTAGTAATCGCGAATCAGAATGTCGCGGTGAATACGTTCCCGGGCCTTGTACACACCGCCCGTCACACCATGGGAGTGGGTTGCAAAAGAAGTGGGTAGTCTAACCTTCGGGAGGGCGCTCACCACTTTGTGATTCATGACTGGGGTGAAGTCGTAACAAGGTAGCCCTAGGGGAACCTGGGGCTGGATCACCTCCTTACAAAGACAGCCTATCGTCATCATGAGCACCCACAACAAATTATTTTGATCAGTAGCAGTATGAGCCCAGGGCCTGTAGCTCAGTTGGTTAGAGCGCACCCCTGATAAGGGTGAGGTCGGTGGTTCGAGTCCACCCAGGCCCACCACCTCGCCGCAAGGTAAGCGTGAAGTGGCCCGGGGGATGTAAACAAGCACAAACTAGACACACTGGGGCTATAGCTCAGCTGGGAGAGCACCTGCCTTGCACGCAGGGGGTCAGCGGTTCGATCCCGCTTAGCTCCACCAACTCTATAACGTTTCGATTCACACAACGAATCAACCGAGACCTTATAGAATTGGTGCACGAATGTATTCTGCACGAATAGCTCTTTAACAATATGGAAATCTGTAACAACGTAATCTTGATCTGTAAAGGTGACAAGATTGCGCAACGAGTTCTGGTGAACGTTGAGTACAGCACGCTACTACACAGACTAGCCCAATTAAGCAATTAAGCAAGCCGGTTTAAGTAATAACGCCGCTGCCAGCAACGCGCACCCGAATGAGTTCTCAAAAACAGAAAAAAGCGATTAAGAAAACTGACACCAGTAACACCCAAGACAGACTCATTGGGGTTATATGGTCAAGTGAATAAGCGCATACGGTGGATGCCTAGGCAGTAAGAGGCGATGAAGGACGTTGTAGCATGCGATAAGCCGCGGGGAGTTTGCAAACT
>Ga0208103_1000667_pt1 | contig 10156 bp, 14 predicted proteins | sample CryBogmetaGMA75M_FD_184550 | JGI IMG/M metagenome (GOLD analysis project Ga0208103, IMG submission 184550) | Freshwater microbial communities from Crystal Bog, Wisconsin, USA - MA7.5M (SPAdes) | ecosystem: Environmental > Aquatic > Freshwater > Lake | place: Crystal Bog, Wisconsin, USA... | reverse complement strand
GGGGATTCTCCATGCCATTATCGCAGGAAAAGAAAAGGGAACGCTCTTCCTGCCGATGAGCGAACACCTGAACAGCCGGAAATACTGGATTGCCTTCACACTGAAATCCCGCGGGAAGCTGGTCATTGACGAAGGGGCAAAAATGGCTCTGGTGGAGCAGGGGAAAAGTCTTCTGCCCTCCGGCATTCTGGAGGTGGAAGGGGACTTTGGCATTGGCGACCCGGTGCTCTGCGTCGATGAGCAGGGGACAACGCTGGCCAAGGGACTGGTCAATTATAACGCGGAGGAGATTCATAAAATTATGGGTCTGAAGTCGCAGAAAATTGAACAGGTCCTGGGCTATAAAGACTATGACGAAGTCATCCACCGCGACAACATGGCCGTCAAGAAATAGGACCTCCCCCTCTCAAGTTCCCCGAAGGTGAGACAGCGTGACAGCCGATTTTTTGTTTATGAAGAACCCGACTGTCCTCCTGTAACAAAGCATCCGGCGATTTCGATAAATATCCGCCCTTTCAAATGATAAACGCTACATACAAAGAATTTACCGCAAATAATCTTACCAAGCCCGCATTCTTTCAAAATCTCACCTATCAGGCTAACACAAACCAGATCAGATTGAAAGAGTTCGTAATTCAAATAGATGATATATCTAACGAAAAGATCACCTATACAATTCTAAAAGATGGCCTGAATCCAGAGTGTGAATAATTCCATCCTCTTTTCATGGCGGATGCTGCGCATGATTTTGAGACTCCGTATTTTTGCATTATTTCTCTTGTGCTCATATCTGTCGGGATAAACACTTTTTCTCTGCGAACCTCTTGATCTGCGGTTTCCATGCATTGGTTCCTCCGTTTTGTGTTAAAGGGTTAAAAAGGGGGATTGGGTGCTGATGGATAAAGGGATGATTGGGGAATGGGATCTGAAATTCTAAGATTACTCTTGAAATATCTTTAGATATTGGTTATTTATGTATTTAGATGTCGTTGAATATACATGAAAGGAAAATCATGAGAGATAGATGGTACGGAGACAATCGTGATCTCATAAAGTGGGGAGGCATCAAAATACTATGTAAGGATAAAGGAATAAATAAGATCTTTTGGGTAGCATATCTTCGTGAAGATTGTTGGACAGATATTAAATTTGATGACAATATAATACCGGTTCCCGTACCTGATGAAGTTATTCGTCATTTCAAATCAATACGCCAGAACATGAGTCAGTTAAGGGAAACTTTAGACTTGGATATTATTCTTGTGGATGATGAGATTGGTGAGAAATACAGCCATCAGAATCGTGTAAAATATACGAAATTGATTTGCGAATACATTAAAAATAATGCTGACGTGAACAAAGTTGTGTTTTTGGACCCCGACACAGGTCTCGAGCCTAATAGACTTGAAGAGACCCATGTATCAAAAGATGAGATTAAGCAAATATGGAAACCATTAAAGGTGGGGGATTATCTTGTTTTTTATCAGCATAAATTTTGGCCAACAACTGGGAATTGGAAAGACATCCGAAAAGATCAGTTTGCAAATTGCTGTAATAATGAAAATGATGTGAAAATGTGGTGTGCGGATGATTTTCCTACTAATAATGATTTTGCAAAACTTGCCAGTGATGTAGTTTTTTATTTCATTAAAAAAAAGGATTTATCTGCTTAAACTCAACAGAGTCAATAACTGAACTATAATCTTCTTGAGAATGACCTGAGTCAGTCATCTTATGACAAATACGGTAAGAATCAAAGTGATCGGTCTTGGACGGGATGGCGGGTCCTACATCTCAAAGATGTTAAATTGCAATATTGAAGGAGTGGAGTTCATACATATTGATGCTGATTCTAACTATTTGTATGAATCCGCGGTACCCATAAAATTATTGATAGGAGCGAATGTAACACCTAGTCTTGGAAGTGGTAATCCAGATATTAATAAACAGGCTGCGGAGGAAAGTTTTCAGGAAATTTATGAAGTTTTACAAGGTGCGGATATAGTCATTTTAATGTACCGTCTTAGCTGTGCGGTATCGAGCGGGGCGGGTCCAATTATCGCTAAAGCTGCCCAAAGTGTTGGGGCAGTAACAATAGGCATAATGTCAAGTAATGTAGGTATAGAAGGGAGAATGGACTCAGGTACTGCTTATTATGGTTTAAATGCATTGAGAAATTCCGCAGGTACTTTTATAATTTTCCCTAGTTATAAAATGGCAGACCAGTTTAAAGGAGATAAGATTTTCTCACATATCCATAAGTGTACTTGTGATATATTATGCAACGCGTTGAATACACTGATAAATATTATTATTTCCGGAGACGATTCTCATATTAAATATTCAGATTTAAAGAGCCTCATATCAAATGGTGGTTTTGCGTCTATGGGACTTGGTCGATATGATTACCGAGATAAAGGTGGTTTTGCGGCAGTAGGTAACGCGACCCGTATTGCAATGTTTTCACCATTTTTAGAAATTCCGCTATACCGATCAAGATCTGTTATATCTATTGTGTCCAGTAGTTCAGAAGTTTCAAAGGGAGAAATTAATCGTGTGACAGATTTGATTTCACAAGTTAAAGGATCAACATCAGACATTTTATGTGGATCGACAATAAATAACGAGATGGGGGAAAACACGATTGAAGTAATGTTAATTGCATTATAAACTGACGTTAATCTCATTAAGCGCTTAAAGCATAATCGTCGTCGTTCTTAAAGGAAATAACAAATTAGATTATCCCTATCCATGCAAAATCTTTCCATCAATTTTCTCAACCAGGAGCCACCCCATGACCGAGTCTGACCTGATCGACGTATTATCAAAGAAAGAAAACCTGACGGAAAAACAGGCCATGGAAATTGTCAATCTGGTCTTTGAGGGGTTCACCGATGCACTGAAAAATGGCGGCAGGATAGAAATCCGGGGATTTGGGTCCTTTGTCGTGAGAGAATATGGCGCTTACAAGGGCAGGAATCCGAAAACCGGTGAGAGTACCACGGTAAAATCGAAGAGATTGCCGTTTTTCAAGGTGGGGATGGAGTTAAAGAAGAAGGTGGATCGTTGAGTAGGATGCCTAATGAGTTCAATCGGTACATGTGCTTTGGTCAATAACAATCACGATCTCATCGAAATACTGAGGGCTACAAATCGTGTCATTGCCCTTTTTCATGCCTCCTGGTGCCCTTTCTGTGTAAGGTTCCTGCCGGTATTTAAAAAGCATGCCGAGGGAGAAGGGCGGCACTTTGTCAGCGTGCAGGACGATCAGGAAACGATAGCGGATCAATATTCAGTGAAAGTCTATCCGACCGTGCTTTTCTTTGAAAATGGGGCCGTTTCAAAAAGATTGGATGGAGTATTGGGCGTCGGTTTAAACGAAAAACAACTGACAGAATTCATTAATTTGTGTCCGCTGTCATCAGGAAACAGAGCACAGTAGCGGTATATAAAAAACTCAAGGAGGTAACCGGTATGGCAAAGTCCCAGGATGCACAAAAATCCGAGAAGAAAAAACCACTGAAAACAGCAAAAGAGAAGAAACAGGCCAAGCAGGAAAAGAAAAAAGGCTGAAAAGGGACGGCAGCGATGATGCCATCCCCTGCATCCTTGAATCACAACTGGTCGGGATTTTAATCACAATCCAAAGGAGAACAACTATGAAAAGGGCTTTCTTGAAAATTTTTTCTATTCTTGTTCTTGTTCTTTTATTTTCAACATCAGTATTTGGCCAACAACCCCAGGCCCCTGTCGCTTCCTCACCGGTTGTTGCGCAGCAGGTCGCCCCTGACATCTATATGTTCACCGGCGGACGGGGCGCGAATACCGGTGCATACCTCGGCGAAAAGGAAGTGCTGCTCATTGACTCGAAACAGGATTCGGCATCAGTCGCGCAGGTGCTCGCGGCAATCAGGAAACTGACAAACGCCCCGGTCACCCGCGTTGTGAACACCCATGCGGATAGCGACCACGTGTTCGGCAACCGGTTCCAGCCTGCGGGCGTAACCTTCATCGCGCACGAGAACTGCCTGAAAGAGTTCTTCGCCCCCTCCATGAACGGCACCCCATCCGATTGGAACAACCCGGCGCTCAAGGCATTCCTGCCCTCGGTCACCTACACGGACAGAATGGATCTGCAGGTCGGCGCGAAACGTATCCGGCTCTATTATTTCGGAATCGGCCACACCACCGGGGACACAGTCGTGTATTTCCCGGATGAGAAAGTGGCGTTTATCGGCGACCAGATATTCACCACCCGGGAGCAGCTGATTCATGCCTACAAGGGCGGGAGTTCGTTTGGCGAGGTGGCGGCACTGGAAAAGATGCTTTCCACCATAGATGCCCGGAAATTTGTCTGCGGGCACAATGATGTAATCGATCGCGCTGCCGTTCGGAACCATATCGCCCGGATGAAAGCCCTGCAGGCGAAAGTTCGCGATCTCAAAATGAAAAGCCGGAGCATCGAGGAGGTGCAGAAACAGTTCGAACAGAACCAGTCGGCGCTGGTTCAGGCGATTTATAACGAGATAAAATGAGGCCAGGGTTTATGAGATCAAAATAGCAACCTGTCCGCTGAAACTCAGTGTTTCCTCTCAATCATCTTTCCCGTAAATTCCCTTTTCCTGGCCACGTTTCTGAGATCCTGATAACCCTGTGCAATCATCAAAATCCGCGTTTAGAAGTCGATCAAAAATACAAATACAAAGTTGCAATTTTGGTTATCAAGGTATATTGCTGAATACCAAATGAAATATGGCATTATTAAGGGATGATCGGGGGTATTTGTGTCTTCCTGAAAGGTTGCAAGCCATCTAATCCCGGTGAATACCACCTTTCAACCCGTAATCCTTTCTCATTGATATAGGAGCCCACTGCCAACTTGAGTTGGCACCCCGCCAATACTTTGAGTATTTGGAAGTGATCAATAATGAAAAAGACTTGAAAAATGTGCCGCAGTACGGCATATTTTTCTCTACATGCAATTTACTTTTTAAAGCAGGTGCGAATGGTTCAGTTGACTGCAAATTCTCTTAACGAAGGAGGTTTTATGCCTATCAGATTTTTACGCGTGTTTCAGGTTCTGATCATCGCCGTCCTTCTTGCCGGCTGTTCGGGAAGTAGCAGCAATGCCCTGGCTCCCGCTGAAAAATTGCAGGCTTCAATCGATGCGAACTGGACACAGTACAAACAGGACCATCAAATTCCAGACAACGTTATTCGGGGCGCGGGAATGGCAGTTTATCTCGAAACCCCTACAGGCAACTATTACGCCTCATCCGGTATGGACTCCGCTGTCAACCAGAACACGCGATTCAGGATTGCCAGCAACACGAAGACCTTCACTGCTGCGGCCATCATGCTCCTGCACCAGCAGGGAAAACTGGATATCGATCATACGATCACATCGCTTATCCCCGGCAAGGAAATTCCCTATGTACCAGATACCGCCGAATGGGCCATATGGAAGAAAGCGGACATTACCATCAGGAAGCTTCTTGCTCACACTGCGGGTGTCTATGATGTCGACAATAACGACACTCTGTCAAACCCCTGTGCATCGCAACTATATACGGGTAAAAGTTATCCGCTATGCGTCCTTGCTACGGACCCCACTCACCAGTTCACACCAGGCGAACTGGTGAGTGTAGACGCTGCGACTCAGCAGTATTTCTTTAACCCCGTGGACGTGAATTACCATTACTCGGACACCGGCTATTCGATGCTGGCTGAGATCATAGAACGGGTCTCGGGGAAGTCTTACGATCAATTCCTTATGCAAAACCTCATCAATCCTAACGGGCTTACCTACACCTCGGTGACCATGCTCGGATGGGACCAGACGATCCCACCCCCTTTCAACCCAGGGTATGTTTATGAAAACGGCGTGATGACGGACAATACTGCGGATAACATGTCGTTACATATTGGGGAGGGCAACATCATTTCGACACCAGCCGATATCGCGCGGTGGATAAGACGCCTCATCAGGGGGGAGGCGGGGATAAATTCAACGTGGGCCGACCTTATGAAGACACCGACCGCTGGAGCTCTATCACAGGGTAATAACTACGGACTGGGGATCTCTTCAATGAGCGGGTTTGGGTACGGTCATACGGGCGCCAACCAAGGTTATCTCTCGTTGATGGCTTACGACCCTGCCGCAGATGTAACGACCATTGTCTACTTCAATATATGGGACAACGCCAACCTGTTGACTGATCAATCCCATCTCATGGTAAAAGCCGGTCGGGACGCGAGGGCGGCCGTCCGATATTAGCCGAACAGGTTTTTCGGACATCCTGAGATATGGAAAAACTGTCTTTAACCTACTTCTATACACATCCGACGATTCCGCGTGTGTAAAGCCGCGCCCCCGTTCATAGAGGATATACTTCGTTAAACGGAGGCCACGGCAGCTCACAAGATTAAAAGATAAATGAAATTTAAATATGCTCTTTTGCGGTGACACAGTATATCTTTCAATCGGTAATCTTCACTTTTCCTCATAAATAAATGGTGATACTTTGTAAGTGCCTCTTGCGATCCTATCCGTGGTTATAATCCTAATATCGTGTAAATCCCAATACCTTTATCCATAATAAAATCTTATAATTTTTGTTCACCCAAAGACCTCACAACAAAAGAAGATGAAGGTACATCATGACTACGAAGGAATCAATAGTTCTGTTCAAATATTATCTTCAGGCAAACCACAAACGACGAACCATCGAGAGCTACAGCCTTTTGTTTGACCGGTTCAAGGTTATCTATAGCAGAATCCTAACTTAACATGTGGTACAAGTATCGGGGGCAGGTCATTCCACCTCGACGGTCATGCAGTCCCAGGCTGCATAAAGCCCTTCGAGTTCGCGGGTAAGATCGACCAGTTCCTGGTTCAACTGCTTTTTTTGATAAAAATTTCCTTTTTGGCGGCTGGAGCATAAGACAATGGCATCTCGTATGCCAAGGGGATCGACCTCGTAGATCTTTTGGATCAGGCGCACCCAGTTTCCAGCTTTTTTGCTTGAGCGGCGTCTGATCGGCCGAATCCCCTTGCCATGCAGGGAAGAACCGTGATAAAAGAGAAACTAATACCAGACAGAGAGGATCCACGTTTTTTGCACATCTCTACACCCGTGCAAATCACATACTCTTCAGGAGGTTTTCGTGCGTATCCGTCCTCTTTTTATCCTTTTGTTTTTCACACTTCTCGTCGTCCTCGCAGGCTGCTTGGGAAGTGACAGCGGCAATTATCTGTCTACTCCGGCCGAAAGGTTCCAGGCGTCCGTCGATACAAACTGGATGCAGTACAAACAGACCCATGCCCTTCCGGAGGGCGGGGTGGCTGTCTATGTCGAAACTCCTTCCGGCAGCTACTTTGCCTCCTCCGGTATGCCTGCGGGCGTCAATCAGAATACCCATTTCCGTGCCGGCAGCAACACCAAGACTTTCACGGCTGCCGCCATCATGCTCCTCAACCAGCTGGGAAGTCTGAACATCGATGATTTCATAACTTCAAATATCCCGGTTAAGGGAATCCCCTACGTACCGGCTACCGCTGCATACAATATCCCCAATAAGGCGAGCATCACGATCAGGCAACTTCTCTCCCATACCGCCGGGGTTTTCGACATTTCGAACCAGGAAGTCCCCTCGACCTGCACCTGCCCGTATGCCGGGCAGAGCTACATCTCCAGCGTTTGCGCGACTGACCCTAACCACCAGTTCTCGGCCGACGAGCTCGTCGGCGTCATCGCCGCGTGCCAGATATCCTACTTTGCCCCAGGCGGAGGTTACCATTACTCCAATGCTGGGTATTGGATACTCAGTACGATCATTGAGCGGGTCTCGGGCATGTCCTATGACCAATTCGTTATGAACAATTTAATAACACCGAATGGGCTCTCATCGACCACGATCCCTATGCTCGGGACGGACCAGGCGATCCGCGCCCCCTTCACCCCGGGCTACGTTTATGATGGGAGTGCGATGACGGATGCCACACTGGCCAACCAGTCGCCCAGTGTGGGCTCGGGCAACATCATCTCGACGCCGACCGACCTTGCGAGGTGGGTGAGACGCCTCATAAGGGCGGAGGCCGGACTGAATGCCGCTTCCGTGGCGGTAATGAAGACTGCAACCCCGCAGAGCGGCAGTAATAAGTACGGGCTGGGGATCTTTTACGTGGACAGGCTCGGATATGGCCATAACGGTGCGGTGTCCGGCTACCTGTCCCAGATGCTGTACGATCCCGACTCCGATGTCACGACCATTGTCTACTTCAATGTGTGGGATGTGCCTCACCTCAACCCTGATCAGTTCGCCCTGAACGTTAAGATCGCCCAGGATGCGAAGGCGGCCCTGGGATATTGACGATGCGTACCCGCCTGGCGCGTCAACTGCTTAAGGAGGCCTTAGTAGCGGTACGTCTCCACCCTTCACCGCTTGCCTGTTCAACGTGCTTTATGACGCAGGCTGATCTGCCCCCTAAAACCGGCTCCTCGGCGGCCGCTGGGCGAGGAGGAACTGCTCGTCGAATTCCTTCCGCATTTTCTCCTTCTCATATTCATAATCAAGGGCAGAGCCTATGCCCTTTTCCGTCCACACCTTATTGTCATGCTTTCTTTGGTTCATATCCATGATAAACTCATCGATCATGGATGGTTTTGCAATTGGGCGGTCTTCGCTGATCGTCCGAGATACTTTCCGATTTTCTTCCATCCAACGAGCCAATTTTTTGTTTCCATCTTTTTCTCCTCTGATGCCAAATATGAAATGAAAGGCTCGGGGATAAAAGGGGTGTCGACCCCGGACGACCGAGACAACTCGTTTATTTACGGAGGCCTGGCGGTTCGCCTGTAAAAGGGATTGAAAATTACGACCGAAAGCCATGCACCTTCACCCAAGGGCATGGCCTTCAACATTTCTTGGGCAACCCCCTAATACGGATTTTGGTAGTCCTATGTTGAGTAGGCGATCTATAGTTGTCTTGACTGCAGTAACCCATACAACGGCTTTATCCACACTAAAAAATGCCGGTTACAAGTGGTAATATTCAATGCTTGTCTCGCATCCATTTTGAGGACTTGTAGGTGGCTTCAATAAACTGTACACGTCTTTTTGGTTAAGCATTACTGGTTGTACTCTGCTACACAAACGCATCAGCTTCCGTCGTTGACTACAATAAATAGTCGATAATAGCGAATGTTGTTGATGATTATTGATGAGTAGGTTTTCAACATCCATTACAGATGGGACCAAAATAAATCTGTCCATTTTCCTTTAAAATGCTACATTACGGCACAATGTGCTGTAATCGGTAAATACTAAAGTGAATCAATGAGTTCTATAAGAAATAGGCTGTTTCTGCTAAGGTTTCTGGGAGAGATTCAACAGGCGATCCGGGAAGGAAAAATCGGCCTCTTTCAGGGCCAGAGATGAGCTTTCTGAACCCGGCCGCTGCGGTCAAAGGCCACACCCTCCATTTCCAGGAGGGCTTTTTTCATTTTCAGACCACCGCCAAAACCGCCGAGCATCCCGTCAGATCGGACGACCCGATGACAAGGAATGATCAGGGGAAAGGGGTTGCGGGCCAGCGCTGTTCCGACCGCCCTGGCCGCACGGGGAGCAGATAACCGGCAGGCCAATCCGCTGTATGGGATAACCTTTCCCCGGGGAATCTGAAAATCCTTCCGAAGGACCTTTTGCTGAAAAGCGCCACAGTGACTCAGGTCCAGACGTCCCAGAGAAAACTCAACAGCCTCGCCTGACAGGTATCTGCCGAGCTGGTCAATGACCGAATCAATCAGGGGATGCGACCCTGATGATGCACCGGGATAGCATTCGTCCATTTGTTCCTCCATTTTCAACCCTTCGCGGGGGAGAAAAATCCGGACGATCATCGGGGAGGTGCCGGTCTGATCCTGCTTCCAGACCACGCCGACCGTCCCGAATACCGAAGAAAGCAATTGATAAGAAAAAGTCTTTTCATTCATGCCATATGCTCCATCAAAATTTTTAAGCCGATTCCGATGAGGACAACGCCTCCCAACAGCTCCGCCCGCTTGCCCACGAATTCCCCCAGCTTTCTGCCAAAAACCACTCCCGCCGCCGTCATCAAAAAGCAGACCACTCCGATGATCATGCTGGCTTCGAG
>Ga0208103_1000666_pt1 | contig 10160 bp, 10 predicted proteins | sample CryBogmetaGMA75M_FD_184550 | JGI IMG/M metagenome (GOLD analysis project Ga0208103, IMG submission 184550) | Freshwater microbial communities from Crystal Bog, Wisconsin, USA - MA7.5M (SPAdes) | ecosystem: Environmental > Aquatic > Freshwater > Lake | place: Crystal Bog, Wisconsin, USA... | reverse complement strand
AAGGTAAAGCGGGGTGATTACCTGCCAATCTTGCCTATCTGCCCTGTAAGCCAATATCGGGGTTAAGTTCTTCGGGCTTGCCTGTGCAACTGCTTGTTGCCAGAATTTTTTTATAAGTGCGGGTGTAACGGCTGCATGGCGTTTTACTTCTATTGCCAGACCTCTATAAGCATCTGCAACTTGACCGGCCTCTTTATCATCCACGATCAAGTCAAAACCGCCCGATCTGCTTTGCTGAAGGTTACGCACCAAACGTACACCCGCCCACTCGTAGATTGCATTAGAAAATTCACGTTCGGCACTTGCGCCCTTGGTTCTTGAATTGATACCCATGGTTAAAAATTAACGGCATCGTTGAAGGGATAGGAATTATCACCGCCCGATCTCGTACCGGCTGCAGCGGGTTTCGGCTTGCGCTTGGCAATTTCATAAACCGATAATGAGTTAGAAACGGTAATACTCAATCCGTGCTTGGTTTCGCCGCTAATTTTATCCTCCCATTGAGACGGCTTTAACGATCCAGTTACAGCGAGAGCATCACCCTTTCCCATCTTGGCTATTTTCTCGGCTATCTCGGCAAATGCAATGCCTGAGACGACCGCCGGTTTCTCTTCGCCAATGTGTACCGACAAAAGAAAGTTTGTGTACGGGTTGCCAGATTTGCCGGTTTTGAGTTGCGGGGTTTGTATTAATTTTCCTGAGATTAAAGCATCTATCATGGTGGATTATTTCCTTAAGTTTGGGTGTGGGTTCATTCTTTGTAACCACAATGCATGTTCTTGATCTCTTGCCTCAACATCAAAGGCTTTTCCGTTGGGTGAATAGCAAATGACTGTTAGTGCATCGGGCTTGGTGTCTGGCATCTCAACCCACTTAACAGCCGCGTTAAAATGGGTGCATTGATGCGGTGATTCGCTCCAAGAACCAAAAGAGCCGCCAATAAGACAATAACCAGCACCACGCCCGTGCTGATTATGACTTTTGAAGTGTTGGCATTTTCCGCAAGTAACTATGTTTTGATTATCTACACGCGCTGCTAATTCTGCTAATTTTGCTAATCCTGATAAATCCGGTTTTTTATTCTCACTAAGCACCTCGCTGCTAATTACGTTAATTCTGCTAATTACAGGGGGGGTGCTGCCAATATCGGGGGGGTAATTAGCAGAATTAGCAAGATTAGCAACGGGTGTTGGTTCGCTGGTTGTGATTAATGGCTTAAACCACATAAGAAAGCACCCTAAAACTGGTTCGTGATTTTTTGCCATCAACGATGGTTCCGACATCGTTTTTCAAAAGATACCCGTTTTCTATCAATACCTTTATAGCGGGGTCTAAGCGTGCTTTGCACCTAAGCTGATTTGAGCCGCGCGTTAAAATCATGCTCGTATTGAATAACTTTATATCTCGCTCTTTTAGCCAATTTAACAGCATTTCAGCATGTGTTATTTCTATGGGGATAAGTGACGCGCTCCTGATGCGTAACGACTCGTTTAGATACCATTGCATCAAAATTAAGCCATTAGCCAAGTGATTTGCACCAATTGACCGTGTAGCCATGCCATCATCAATAACCGCCAATATGCCAGCAACACGACACGCTATTTCCACGGCCTTACTCGCTCGGTCTGTAAGCTCGCATAAGTCATTCCCTGATTTCATTAACACTTCAAATTGATTGACGGCATTTAAAGCCATAGATACAACATCATCATTTGCCAGTGGTAACTCGACCGGATCAAGTTCTTGCTCTGATTTCTCGGTGGTTCTGGGTACGGCCTCGGTTAAGCCTTTCAATACAGCAAAGAGCCGCTTTAACTCCGGTCTAAGGTCTGCCCGTTCAAAAGATTCTGTGCTTCTTGTTCCGATAGTCGACTCAGGCCATACAGTTAAGCCTCTCGCAAGAAAACCCTGTCCATTTGCCATGGGGTCATTAAGTAACTTATCCATGACTTCGGGCTGTGCTTGAATGTGCATTGACATGCGCCGCCCATATAAAGCACTTGCGCCCTCGCCAGCTCTAACCCGCGTTAAGTTTGAGCCGTCCCAGACCTTGCACCACATAGCCATTGTCTTCATGGCGTTATCTTTAGATAAGGCATGACCGCCAATAACTAAAGCACCCTCATCTGAAAACATTCCCACGCTAGGCTTGCCAACTGCCAATAATTTATACAATCCTTCGGCTGTTGGATCTTCAATAAAGCGTAGTGGCAGGATAGGCGCAACGGGTTGCGGGGTGGCTTCATGAATTGCCATCGCTTCAAAATCACTCGCTACTTGCGTTTTAGCCGACGGCTTTTTATTGCGAGACTCGTTTTCTGATTTCCATTTTAGTAATGCCTGCTCGTAGTCTTTAAGGATTACCTCATAAGCCGCCAAATCCTCACGTTCCTGAGCTTTTGCCGCGCCCAGCACTAACTTATCAATGGTTGTTTTGCGTTCGCCTGACAAGGCCACTGTGAGCAGGAATAATGACAAGGGCTTACGCTCTCCCCATGGCAACATAACATCGAAGTGTGATTGTGCTGCCAGTGATGCGCTTGCAAGTACAGACTGACAACATAACGCCAAGGGTGCTTTTACAGTTTCATGTAACGATTGCGCGGCCTTGCCTAATACATCGCCCAACGCTTCGACCGGATAAGGTTCAGCTTTAGTTGTTGGTGCGCGTAGTGGGTCTGGTTCATAAGTAGCAGGATTGCCATTAAAAAATTGATCTTGTTGGTCGTCTAAGCTCATCGTCTAACCTCCATGGCAATGCTGTTTATTACATTTTCAGCTTGAGCCACTCTTGATAAATCCGACTGTTCCAGCATTTCGCCATTCAATAGCTGCCTGATAGCGAGACTTAAAATAACCGCTTCAAATGCTAACCGATCAAACAGTTCGTATTTATTGAACGCCGGTGGCTTGCTGCCTTTTTTATAGGTGGGGTCATCAGGCATTAGGTCTGATAATTCCAGACCGACAGCTGCGACAATATCCGTTACTTGGCAACCGGCAAAACAATGTATTAAGATTTTCCCGTTATCGGCTTGTTTAATTGCCAGTGATGGGGATTTGTCCGGATGCGCGGGGCAAAGTGCTAAAAATTTATTTTGACCGTTAGGCTTAACTTTGTCTAATTTTGAAAGCAGGATCTCAATGCTCATAAAGAAGCACCCGACAAAGATAACCATTCAGATAATTTAATCAGTTTGGCTTTAACGTAAATGAGTAACGCGGTAAAATGATCATGCTGTTTGTTCTTGCTGCCCACGCTCGCCGCGTGGGTGGGGCTTAATCCGCCCATGATTAATGAATACCTCTTAACGCTTCCAGCTCGATAACCAGCAATTTAATGTCATCATCCGACTTGCCAGCAATACGCGCCTGATTAATTGCTTGAATCTCATTTGCAGGCCATGCCACTCTTTCACCGCCAATATTAACCGGCTTGGTGAATAACCCTTTTTGGATTTCTCGATAAATAGTTGATCTCGATTTCCCTGTGGCCTGCTCAACTACGGGTCTACGATATAGGGGGTTGATGGATGGTAAAATTGAATTAGTGGGGGATGAAACTGTACTTAGTGCCATTTGTAAATCCTTGGTAGGTTTACGCCTACGTGGGATTACGTAGGCTTATGGCTTCGTTATGATAAGCATATTTTTAACTATTAATACCTGTAGCCCTTATAGGTATTTCGGCATAAATTCCAGCATGAATTATCTTAACGCCCGTATTTGCTAGGCTTAAAAGGGGTACACACCTTTATTTTATTTATTTTTGGGTCGCCCAATTCCTGCCCACGATGGACTTATCAGGGTCGTGCTTGCGTCTGCAACTTTTGATGAAAGCCCCTTTTCCATAAGCCATTTTTTTACTTTTTCTTTTGAAGGGTGCGTGGTCTTGTCGTCGGGGTCTGCCAGCTTCCAAAACTTTTCAACTGCTTCAAGAACAATAATCACATCTAACGATATGTAATTTTTACCGCCTATTTGCTGGGCTATTTCTTCGGGAATTGCGTCTAAAAATTCAAGTGTATTTGTGTGTATTGAACATTTTGCAATTAGAGGATTTTTTGAGACTATTATTTGACTGTACCAGCCGCCACGATCATTCGTGAACTGGAATTGAAAATCTTTATTTCTGTATTCAGATGGAATAATTACGGGTGCGCTTGGGTGTTCTATTGGCTGTATGGCTCTTATTTCTAACTCGTCCATTATTGTTAAGTTGTTTGCATCCGCACCAAGCAGGGCAAACACACCGTCATACAAAAAACCAAGCTGCCCAATATCTACAAATCGATTATCTTTAACTGAATACAGGGAACCGTACCCACGGTATTTTACTAACATCAATCAACACTCCATTAGGGTGCAATTCATTACGAAGGAATAACCGGAAATTGGGTAATGAAGCCAACTTGTAAGCCGCTAAGCCTATCCGGTTAAATTGATTATACTGCTTTTCTAAAGGTAGCTTGTATTACTGTTCTTTCAGTCATCACGGTATCAAGAAAATTAGCCCATGATTGCAACATTTCTAAACGCTGTGTTTTGTAGGTGGCGTGGGAATATGTCCCAGCCATGCCAGATATTGCATGACTCAACGCAGTTTCCACCACTTCGGGTGAATGACCCTGCTCTCTCAAATGCGTGGATGCTGTGTGGCGGTGGTCGTGAATGTTGTAATCAATAATATCTCCATAGGTAAGCGCGGCGGCATGGGTAGCACTGATATTATTGCCATTCATGGCTCGACTTGGGTCTGTAGGCATAGGCAACACCCAAGGACTGCCACCGGCTAACCGCTGCAACTCTTGAAACATTTCTACTGCTTGCGTGGGTAACATCACCAAATGATCTTTTTTGGTTTTCATGCGCCCAGCCGGTATAAGCATCTCTCCCTTCTCAAAATCTATTTCATCCCACGAAGCCTGACACAATTCATTTTTCCGTAACGCCAACATTAAGAGCAGGTGCAATGCCAACTTGTAGCCTCGGTAACCGTTAGATTGATAGGTGCCGGTTAAATATCGCTTTATCTCTGGTGTCGTTAGCCAGCGGGTTCTTTTATTTCGATTGCCAACACGCGCGGCCTTGATTAAAGCCGCTGGGTTGCTTTTGCAATAATCATGTTCCACGGCAAAACTAAAAATACGCTCTGCCCATCCGTGGCTGTTTAATGCGGTTGCTACGCCTTTATGCTCTCGGATGTCATAGATTAATTCTCTAACCAGAGTTACGTCTATTAATTCCAGTGGCAGGTCTGCCAGTTTGGGTAACAGGTGCAATCTAACGGGACTCCAACCGATGTCTGGATTTTTCCACTTAACATCCACCCATTCAGTTTTGTATTTTTCAGCGGCCTCACCAAACGTCATCATTGCCAGAAGTAACTCATTTTCTTTTATGGCGGCGGCTTGGCTCTCGATCTCTTTTATAGTGGAACCATCAATAATCATTTGAAGTGCGTTAGGCTTATCAAGTAGCGTGGCGGGATGTCTACCAAGCTCAACAAGCTGTCTCGCTACTTCGTGAATTTTTCGGGCATTGCTTAGGCTGATCTCTGGATAATTGCCATAATGGTATTTATCTTTTTTGCCGTTAATCCTAAATTCATAACGCCAAGTCTTTGTCCCCTTTTTTCTAATGACTAACGAAAGTCCCCTGTTATCCCCTATTTGATAATCTTTGTCTAAAGGCTTGGCTTTCTTGATCTCGGTATCTGTTAGTGACATAGGTGTCCCCTGTTTTTTTGAAATTAAGGCAATTTTACCGGATAATTTATTAATTAGACAATACAGGGGACAAAATAACTGGGTTTCGATGGTTTCGTGTGGGAACGTCTAGGCATGAAAAACCCCGCTAAGCCAGATAACTTGCGGGGTATTGGGTAAGTCTGGGACTGTGTGAAACAGCCCTAGATTTTAGAGGCTGTAGTACATATCATATTCAACCGGATGCGTACTCATACGGATACGAGTCACTTCTTCCATTTTCAACTTGATATAGCCGTCAATTACGTCGTCAGTAAAAACACCGCCAGCCTTTAAAAAGTCACGATCCTTATCCAACTCTTCCAAGGCTTGGTCAAATGAATGACAAACTTGTGGAATGTTGTTGGCTTCTTCAGCAGGTAAGTCATACAAGTCTTTATCCATGGCATCGCCAGGATGAATTTTGTTTTGAATACCATCCAGACCGGCCATCAACATGGCAGAGAATGCCAAGTAAGGGTTTGCTGTTGAGTCAGGGAAACGGACTTCAATACGACGGCCTTTTGGATTGTTAACAAAAGGAATACGAATGGAAGCTGAACGGTTACGTGCCGAGTAAGCCAGCATAACAGGAGCTTCAAAGCCGGGAACCAGACGTTTGTAGCTGTTGGTTGACGCATTGGTAAAAGCATTAAGTGCTTTCGCGTGCTTGATAATACCACCAATATAATACAACGCCGTTTCTGACAAGCCACCGTATAAATCACCGGTGAACAGGTTAACGCCATTTTTAGCCAGTGATTGGTGAACATGCATACCGCTGCCGTTGTCGCCGACTAAAGGCTTGGGCATAAAGGTCGCTGTTTTACCATAAGCGTGAGCAATGTTGGCAATAACGTATTTCAGTTCCAATACTTCATCCGCTTTTTTAACCAGTGTGTTAAATCTTACACCGATTTCACATTGGCCAGCGGTGGCAACTTCGTGATGATGAACTTCAGTAACTTGACCCATTTCTTCTAAAGTCAAACACATCGCAGAACGGATGTCCTGAAATGAATCAACTGGTGGTACAGGAAAATAACCGCCTTTAACGCCTGGACGATGACCTGTGTTGCCATCAGGATAAACTTTTTCCGAGTTCCAGCCCGCTTCTTCTGAGTCAACTTTGTAGAATGAACCACTCATATCAGTGCCCCAACGGACATCATCAAAGATAAAGAATTCATTTTCAGGGCCGAAGAATGCTGTATCTGCAATGCCGGTTGCTTGTAAATAGCCTTCTGCGCGTTTGGCTAATGAACGTGGATCACGTTCATAACCTTGCATATTTTTTGGCTCAATGATGTCGCAACGCAAGATTAAGGTGTTGTCATCAAAGAATGGATCCATAACAGCCGTTGATGGATCAGGCATTAAAATCATGTCTGATTCATTGATGTGTTTCCAGCCGGCGACTGAAGAACCATCAAACATGTTACCTTCGTCAAAGGTATCTTCATCGATAGAATGAGCAGGAAAGGTTACGTGTTGTTCTTTACCACGGGTATCACAAAAACGAAAATCAACGAATTTTACGTCGTTTTCTTCAATCATTTTAAGTACTTTTTTTGCAGACATCTGAATGGTCTCCTTGGACTTGGTTATTATAGGATCAGTGTTTTATGCTAAACGTTGTAAAGATACCATTTTTTTTGATGAATTAGCCACTAATAAAAACAAGTACCCCTCAATGTTCTCTTTTGGTGCGATCATTCCAAAACAGGGAAATACCTCAATGATTAAGGCTCAGCCCTACTATAAGCGATTATATCTATACTAGAAGCGGAGTTACCTGATTTGCTCTTTGACAAAAAAGTAATAAAGTGGATTAAATTGCACACTTTTAAGACAAAACAATAATTCCTGCGCACTATAATAATGCAATAATAAAGAGACGATTAAACAAATACAGATAACCTATTGTTTTAATAACATATAATTACATGGCACAGTAACTGCTTCTTATTTTTAATGTGTTGTATGCCGGACTATTTTATGTTGTCACTTGGCAACAAGGCACCTTTATCCAAACTGTAATCAAGAGGACTTAACATGACAAGTATACCAAAACGCAAAAACCCGATGATTATCGTGGCTGCGAGTGGTCTTTTATCAATGACTATGGGGGCGACTAACGCTTATGCTGTAGAAGCCGCACCAGAGATGACCGATGTGGATGTCAACGGAAAAGCCGAACAATATGACGTCGTTGAAACCAAAGGCGCGGTTGCCGCACTAACAAAATACGATGTTAATGAAACCAAATTTTTAAAAAATAATGGCATTGTCATTGGCGGCTGGACCAATGCGGGTATTACCTACAATGCAAATGATCCTTCCAATGGCTTTAATGGCCCGGTTACTTTTGGTGATCGCTCCAGTGAATTTCAGATGGATCAGTTAAATCTGTTTGTGCAACGCGCTGTAGCGACGGAAGGCGATAAGTGGGATTTTGGTGGCCGTTTCGACTTTATGTACGGTACTGACGCAATTTTTACCCAAGCTTATGGCGTTCCGGCATTTGATGTAAATACTCAGGAAGCAAAAAGCAGGAGCAATTGGGATCTTAATCTTAATGGCACAGCGGGCAATCGCTTCTACGGCATAGCACTGCCTCAGGCTTACGCGGAGAGTTATATTCCTATCGGCAATGGCCTGAATGTTAAAGCGGGTCATTTTTATACGCCCATTGGCTATGAAACGGTACCGGCTCCCGATAACTTTTTCTACACCCATGCTTACACCATGCAATACGGCGAACCGTTCACCCATACCGGTGTTATGGGCAACTATGCCGTCGATACCAATTGGTCTGTTATGGGTGGCGTAACCACCGGCAGTGCTACCGGCGGATGGGATGGCGGCTTTAACAAGCAACTGGGTAACTGGGGCGGGCTATTTGGAACGACCTGGACCAGTACCGACAAAGGCACTTCAGCTAATATCAGCGGTACTTATGGCGGTACATCGGAACAAAACAGCAGCCCTTTTGCACTGTACAGCATTGTGCTAAAACACAATATTACCGATAAAACCCACTTGATCCTGCAACATGATCACGGTTTTGCCAATAGTGTTTACAATTTTGCCACCTCGACTCCAAATTCTGTCAATGCACAATGGTATGGCATTAACTCGCATTTGTACTATGACCTAAAAGACAATTTGTCGATCGGTATGCGGGCTGAATGGTTTCGTGATCAGAACGGTCTTCGCGTGTGTTCTCCAGGACGTGTATCCGCAGCCACCAACGGAGCCAATTACAGCTATGCTGCACCTGGCAACCTTTCTGCCTGTAACGCCGCCAGTTATTATGAAGTCACTGCGGGGTTAAACTGGAAACCCACTAAATGGCTAAACTTGCGTCCGAACGTTCGCTATGACTGGGTAGATGGAAGCAATGGCGCTCCTAGTACTTTCGCTGATGGAAAAACAGCTCAATTTATATTCTCTAACGATTTTACCGTTACTTTCTAATCCAGCTACTCCTGTAATCTTTTAAAAAATGCGCCTGATGGCGCATTTTTTTTTGCTTCCAAAAAAACAGCCGTCACAGACCCGAAAGCCAATCGCCTAAAGATAATATTCATTCTCTGATACGGCATCGCGACAAGCCTAAATAGTGCATCTATTAGCCGCCATTAAAATAACCGCACCAATTTGAACTAACAGCCCATTTTTTTGCACTGAAAATGCCCACCCTTATCATGCTGATTTATTTGGTAAGCATTCACCCTGTAAGCCACTACAAGCCCTAAACGATCCCGATAATTAAATTAGCTTGTTGGTTCGATTATTGCTAATTAATAATTTAACAACACTCAAACTCACACAGGGGAATAAAATGACTGGAAATGCTACGCGCGTTCAGGCTGTTCAAAACATCACCAATCGCCAACCTATGCCTCCCAAAACTCCGGAATCACTGAGCAGCTTATGGGCGAGTGATGTGTTTACGTTAAGCAAGATGAAAGAAAGTCTGCCTAAAGACGTTTTTAAATCCGTCAAGAAAACCATTGAAGCCAATGAAAAGCTTGATGTTTCCATTGCCGATGTAGTGGCCTTGGCGATGAAAGACTGGGCGCTGTCCAAAGGTGCCCTGTATTATGCGCATGTCTTTTATCCGTTAACCAATGCAACGGCAGAAAAGCACGACAGCTTTATCTCCGTACAAAATGACGGCTCTGTTATCTCTGAATTTAGCGGCAAAGTGCTGGTGCAAGGCGAACCGGATGGCTCGTCCTTCCCGAACGGCGGCATCCGCTCCACCTTTGAAGCACGCGGCTATACCGCTTGGGATGTCACCAGTCCGGCTTATATCATGACCACCGATAACGGTGCCACGCTCTGTATTCCCACGGTATTTGTGTCTTGGACAGGCGAAGCGCTGGATAAAAAACGCCCTTATTG
>Ga0208103_1000663_pt1 | contig 10177 bp, 9 predicted proteins | sample CryBogmetaGMA75M_FD_184550 | JGI IMG/M metagenome (GOLD analysis project Ga0208103, IMG submission 184550) | Freshwater microbial communities from Crystal Bog, Wisconsin, USA - MA7.5M (SPAdes) | ecosystem: Environmental > Aquatic > Freshwater > Lake | place: Crystal Bog, Wisconsin, USA... | reverse complement strand
TCCTGGCGGAAAATGAAGACGCCAGCCGATAATCGTTGAAAACCGCTGAAAATCTGGAACACATACTTGCCATCATAACTGACTGACATGGTTTGGCAGTCCGGGCCAATGTTCATAAATTTCTTGATTATCTTCCAGGTCTTGGTATCGACCACAACGGAAGCGCTGTTGTGGGGCTTGGGATAGAGTACCGAGACGAACATTTTGCTGCCGTCCATTGAGAAACATAGATGAAATGGACTCGGAAATTCACCAGTCCAGGCAGCATCTTTCACATAAGTGATCTTTGTCCACTTGCGCGGATCGGCATCAGCCGTATCAAAAACCGCCATATTGTTCTGCTGGATGTTGTTCATCATGGTGTAATTCTTGCCGTTGGACGAGAAACCCGCTTCATGGCCAACGCATTTAACGTCGTCAAATTGGCACTCCCAGACATCGGGATTTGAATATATTTTCTTGATGGGCAAATTACCAGGCGAACCTTCCGGATTATGGAGCACACAGACCGGCTCCCACGTTGTCCGGTCAATTATAATGGATGCGGAAAGCATACGGATAATCAACGAAGACCAGCGATTGTCGGGATGATGGACAACGGCATCAAGACCAGCCAAAGTTCGCGGATTGTCGCCGGGCAACTGATCCAATTCGACAAGATTCTCGGCCATGGGCACCATTTCCCAATTGATCTTGTTGCCTTTGGTGCCTTCCAGGTTAAATTTTCCGGTTTCTTTGGGCTTGGTCAATCGGGTCAAGCGCAATTTCCCTCCCTGCAACCAATTATCAGCCAGCGACCCTTTTTGGTTGTTGCCAATCCAGTCAGCACGGAAGGCTTGCAGGACTTCGGTTTTTTCGTTCAGGTCCGGTCTGTTGAAAAAAGCACAAATATCCTTTTGTCCATCCGCACCGGCAAAGCCTTTGGCATCAGGAAAAACAGTCGTATGCACGCCTAAACCAATGCCGGTGCTTTCAGCTACGTCCTCAATCAAATTCATTGATTGACCATCGTAATGTACCCGATAGAGATGATTGCCCTGGCCGAACCGATCAAGCAGTCCACGCTCCTTAATCTTGGTCTTCAAGCCATATATCATAATGTTATCGCCACCCTGGGTGGAGTTAATAAACTCGAAACCCTTGTAAGGATCAGGTGATGGATAAGCGGCGAGGTGATGTGAAATGGGGCAGGTATCGCCATAATTCCAGTAAGCAATCCAGGCCAACGTTTTGCCGGCACCCAGATCGACGGCGTGCGAACCGCCGCCTAATTTTTCCGGTGCCAGGTAGATGTAATCACCCAGATCTTCCTTGCAAAGACGCAACTTTGAGGCATCTACTACCGGTATGCCGTCTTTTCCTGACATATCAGGCGGCGCTACCGGCTTAAGCGAAATGCCAGTGCCATCTGCCTTGGCATCGGTCATCATGCGTCCGAAGAACCTTGATCCCAACAATACGCCTCCGATGCCGCCAGCCCAACCAAGTACAGTACGGCGGGCAGGATCCAGTTCACTCTTTTTTGTAGCGTCGTCATTAATCATATAACACCTCTTGTAAGTCGTTAATTGATGGCTTTAGCCACTTTCAGATAAATAATTTCCACGCACAAAATGGTATGGCACTGATTTTAATGGATATAACAGGGAGTATTGGGAAATTAAATTTTTATTGAAGCTTATACAAATTTATAGGTGAATGCAACTCTAAAAAGCGGCTGAGTTAGGGGTTTTGGGAACAACGAAACGATTATGGGAAGCTTCCCATAACCGTTCATTAAATTAATGCGCAGGCTTTGCCGGCATGCCTTTTCCCTCTGTCAGCAGTCCACCTCGATGATGCCGCTCTGATTCAATTCCCATAGCACCACGGCCAGTGCAGCGGTTCAGCACAACAGGATTTTTAGTCTACCGATCGCGGTGACAGTCCCGCGCACTCATCCTTTTTCGTGCACCGCGACCGCCAGACTAAAAACCCTCTTCACTATACATAGGGGGCGAAATTTGCCATTCATAATCCATCATGCTGAGTGTCCGCTATAGGTAACCCGTTTATAATGCGGGACATTGACCAAGGCTTAAGTTGATAACCTATTTTTTCTTCGTGTTCTTCGTACCTTCGGCTATGCTCAGGACAGGGTTCGTGGTAATAAGAATTTCGCAAACGTGTCCGTGCAGGATATTATCTCTTAGTACAACAAAAACCCCGAACGCGCTTCTTCCCACGCCAACTCATCCACTCGCGTAATGCTATCCAAATCTTCCGGTATGGCTTGGGCATCATCCACCCACTCGCGTAACAGGGTCGAGCCGTTGATTACGTCGATAGCCAAGCGCTCCAATTCATACTCATAAGGAAAATCACGCCATAACGGGTAATCGGGTTGCAGGTGACGTAGCGCTTTAAATGCCAACGCCTGCAAGCGCCAAGGACGAAAAGCGGTGTGATCGTAAGCGGTATCTTCCACATGAATTTGCACACCGGCACACAGTTTGCCCGCGTATTTATGAAAAGTCGGCTCAAACCAGCATTCACGCAAACGGCAACCTGCCAGCCATTGCGGTGCCATATCATGCATGATTTTGATGAGCGCCTTGGCATCTATATCCGGTGCACCGAATAATTCCAAGGGCCGGGTCGTGCCACGACCTTCGGAAAGGGTTGTACCTTCCAACATCACAGTCCCCGCGTAACAGCGAGTCATCCACAGATTAGGTGCATTGGGACTGGGGTTAATCCAACTACGTTCACCCAGCGGCCAGCCATAACCAGGTGCTGACTCCGGTTGCCAGCCTTGCATGCTGATAACCTGACAATCGACATCCAGCGCCAAGGTAGCAATAAACCAGTTCGCCAGTTCGCCCATCGTCAAACCGTGACGCATCGGCATCGGGCCTGCACCGACAAAACTTTCCCAACCCGGGCGCAGAGTCAACCCTTCTATCGGACGCCCGGCCGGATTGGATCGATCCAGTATCCACACGGTCTTTTGGTGCGCTACCGCCGCTTCCAGCACATAGCGCAAAGTAGTGATAAACGTGTAAATACGACAACCCAAATCTTGTAAATCAACCAGCAACACATCGAAGGTAGCCATCATCGCATCGGTCGGGCGACGTACTTCCCCGTACAAACTAAATACCGGAATGCCCAACACCGGATCAATAAAATCGGAAGATTCCATCATATTGTCTTGCTTGTCCCCACGCAGTCCGTGCTGCGGGCCAAACGCCGCACTCAGATTAATGTCCGGCAAACCGGCCAGCGCATCGAGTGTGTGCGTTAAATTCTGCGTAACTGAAGCCGGATGCGCCAACAAAGCGACGCGCTTTCCCGCTAGCGGCCTGCGCAATGCGGCATCTTCAAGTAAACGGTCAATACCAAATTTCATATTTTTTATAGGTTAAGCGACAAAATAAATCCCGCACGATGATGAAAATCGGGGTGTACTTCTGGATGGTGTAATGCCCAATAAGAACGACTGCCGTCATTCGCCTCGATCACGGCTGTCAAACCAAGCTGAAACGACTTACCGGCAATATTCTGATGCAAATCATCCGTATGGATAACCACTTCCAGATGCAAATGCTCATGGGTCTGAGTAAAATTGATAGTCGGTGCCTGACTGGCTTTCCATGCATCCGGCCTCCGGTAGTCACTGAAGGCATACGCTGCCCACTGCCCGGATGGTGAAAAATTAAACTCATGATAGTTTGCTTTACCGGCCACGGCGATGAACACTTCAAAACAAGTATGCTCCCACAATCCGTCTACAGCCGCAGGTGGTTGCGGTGCAGGAATGCGTATTTGCCGCAAATCACCAGTCAATTGAAAGCTTAAGCGTATAGCGCCTTTAGGCTGTGGTTCAATGTTAACATCGACAGCATGCTTGCCGGTAGACGCTGTATTGGCGTGACAAGTCAGCCGCTTGTTAGCCATGTGTGTTCTCTACTCAAGTGCAAACCAATTGATTCCTTTTTTAATTGCTCAATATATCAAAAACACTTTACAGATCAATGTGCGGCTTTCCCCTATTTGAAAAAAAGGAGAGAGGCAAGTCCATCTCAAAACGTGTTAATTTTTTAGCCTTTACTTTGGGCTGATAAAATCACTACATTTTTTTCGCCAACAGGGATTTTAATTGCTCAATTTCAGCTAATGCAAGTTCTTCACGCTGTTGAGACGCTTGCTTTTCTTGCAAGGCTAATTGTTCACGTTGATTCGCTTGTAATAGCGCTCTCGTCGCCTGCTCTAATTCATGCTGAATCGTGCGTTGCTCACGCAAGTATTCTTGCCTGGCTTGGTATTGATAATAATGCTGATCTTTTTCTGAAAAGGCGCTTAAGGTGCTCATGGCTTGTTTCATCTCCCGGGTAATCATCCAGTCAGGCAAGTCTTCATCGTTAAGTTGCTAACCCTCTCTAAAGAATTTTAACCAACGTTGATCTTCAGTTTTAATGTGGCTTGTCTTAAACTTTTTTAGTTTCATCAGCCAATAGAATAAGTCGGTCTGAGTTCAAAAAAGTTGGTTTTTATCGCTTCAAAAATGTAGTTTTAATCAATAAAAACACTACTCTTTTTGGGCTAGCAGAGCTTTTAAGCGTACGATTTCAGCTGTTGCAAGTTCTTCTCGTTGTTGCGCCGCTTGCTTTTCTTTCAAGGCCAATTCTTCGCGCTTTTGAGCCGCCTGCTTTTCTTGCAAGGCCAATTCTTCGCGCTTTTGCGCAGCTTCTTCACGCTGATTTGCCTGTAATAGCGCTCTCCTCGCCTGCTCTAATTCATGCTGAATCGTGCGTTGCTCACGCAAATATTCTTGCCTGGCTTGATATTGGTAATAGTGCTGATCTTTTTCTGAAAAGGTACTTAAAGTGCTCATGGCTTGTTTCATCTCCCGGGTAATCATCCAGTCTGGCAAGGCTTCATCGTTAAGTTGCTCGCCTTCTCTAAAGAATTTTAACCAACGCTGATCTTCCGTTTCAATGTGGTTTGCCTTAAACTTTTTTAATTCCAGCAGCCAAATACCGCCATGTTGCGTCAAGGTGTTGCCTTGTTCATCACGCATTTTATAATGATGAACGGTCTCGTTATCAGCGCTGATCAGGTTTTCTGCCAGCAGCCAGATAGAATAAGTCGGTCTGAGCTCAAGATAATCTTGACCACTTTTAAGTTGTTGACTGTAGATGTCTGCCCAGTTGTAAATAATACGGGCGGGCAAATGACCGTAACTGGTCAGTTGAATTTCGATTTGATAGAGCCGGTCATGGCTGTCCCTCGCTTTAACATCAACAATACTGAGCTTGTCACTGAGAAATTCTTTATCATTGTACGGATTCAAGATTTCAACCCACACCAGTGGCTCGATAAGGTCTTGCGCCAAAAATGCATTTAAAAAGTGAATTAACAGATTACGGTTTTCTTCTGAACCCAGCAGGGCTTTAAATACACAATCTATTTTTGGATCAATGGCGTGGCGCATGAGGAATAATCAATTAACAATATAATTTATTCAATTGTAAAGTGTACCGGCTTTGCTGACAATAAAAAAGCTTGGCTACCGCTGTTCAGCCAGAAAACTACGCTTGGCAATAAAGATGGCCAGCATCGGTAAAGCCAAACTCAATAACATGACGGTAATCAAAAGTCCGCCCAATTGGCTGTAATCAGCTGACACCGTTACCGCACCCGAGACGGCCTTGACTTCCCGGGTGATTAGAAAATACTGATTGAGCGCTTTGGTGAGTAGTTGTGAAAGTGACAGTGCCAAATTTACAAAAGCGGCCATCACCGCAAAATAAGTGGCCTTGAGGCATTCGGGCGCTGAATTGGCAATCCAGGCCAGCATGGGGATCATGGCGATTTGCCCCAAAGGCGATTCCAAGGCCGTATCAATCAGCGCAATAAAGCGTGCATCCACGACACCGCCGGTATGTGCCTGCGTCCATTCCTGAATCCCATAAAACAGGGCAATGTTCGGTAAGTAAAGCACCGCCAGAGCGATGGTAAGAACGGCGATAATGTAAGTTATCGACCGCTCGGCCATAAAACGCCGAAACAAAAACATGCCGAACAAGGTCAACGCACTGGAAATCAAGGATAATTGCGACAAAAACTGCTGATCAAAATCAAGCACGTCAATCATCCACCACGTTTCGCCCGCACCTGTTGTGGGTACCGCACGAAAAGCAAATATTACAAATGCCGTGCCGAATAACCGGTTTCTTTCACGAACAGCCAGCTCTTTCGTCAAATGCCACATCAGAAACAAGACGATGGACAATGATCCAGCAAATACAATCTCCTCGTTGTTGCGCACATCGGTCAGCCCCATAATGGCTGCAAACAAGGTAAATCCGAGTCCGCCGCCCAATAGCCACCAATTTATCTCCGGCAATTCCGTTACCGGCCGATCCAATAAGCGCTTGATGTCTTCAAACTCATACCCTTGAGCCGCAAGTTTCCATTCTTCTTGAGAGCGTAACCAAGACGACAGAAAAACACCAAAAACTGAAATAAATGGAATCAATAATGCCCCGTGATAAACCGTAAGATAAACCGCTGTTTTTTCTACGGCGCTCATCGTCGCTACGCCACTAAACAAATAGACATTGGCAGCAGCGACTATCAACGTACCACCAATAATGGATACTCGCCCCAACGTTTGCATAGTGGTATGTGCCAGCATAATTTGCGCTTGTGGAACGGGTTTTCCTTGGGCATCAAAACGCGGCACCGCCTCTACAGTCATGGCATCGGCGACAATATCCTGCATAACATACCCAATCGGTGCCAACAAGGACGCCAATATATACCAGCTTTCTGCGGACATTATACGGGTCATATAATCAAGATCTGCCAGCAGATTAGTCAAGATTAGCAAACTTGCCGCAATCAACCCGGCACCCAGATAAATCAAACCGGCCTTATAGCGCCAGAGTAAATCCACCAAATGACCCAATGGCATCTTTAGCGCCCAAGGCAGCATCACCCAAAAACTTAAGGTCGCCAGAAATTCGGCAGATAATCCCAGATATTCCTTAACGAAAAAAGTGCCGACGATACCGGTTAAGCCTGACAAACCCGCCGCCAGATAAACCATTAGCGGCGGTACGTAACTCAAGCGCATCTGTCGGGCAAGATCGTAAACATTGCGATCCATCCAGTTATGCCATAGCCGCAACAGACGGGTAGCCGTTGCTGCGTTATTATCAATTAAGAGTTTATGTTTGGACATGGATTATCCTGAGTGAGCCAGTTTGTTTGATTGGTAATAATAGCGTATTTTGGCTTCTGAAAAACCTAATAGGACATAGCGTTAATAAAATCAGGTTCTTCAATAACCGGATTGGACAATGTGCCTATGCCTTCAATTTCAATTCTGGCGGTTTGTCCGGGTTTTAGATAACCGCGCGGCTGCATTTTTACGCCGACACCGCTCGGTGTTCCGGTAGTAACCACATCGCCCGGTTCCAGTGTCATGGCTAGTGATAAATAAGCGACCATTTCATAACAATTAAAAATCATCTGCCGGGTATTGCCATCCTGCCGCAGTTCGTCATCAATCCAGGTTTTAATGGCCAGGTTATGCGGGTCTGGTAGTTCGTCAGCGGTCACTATCCACGGCCCCAGCGGCCCACAGGTATCAAATGATTTACCAATCGTCATCGTCGGTGAGCGCATTTGCCAGTCGCGTACCGATACATCATTGGCAATGGTAAAACCGGCAATGACCTGATGCGCCTTATCGACAGGCACATGGCGGCAACGTTTGCCGATAACAAAAGCCAGTTCACCTTCGTAGTCCAGTTTATCGGACACTTTGGGCCGGTGTATAGCATCACCGTAGCCGATAACACAGCTACTTTGTTTGGTAAAAAAACTCGGATATTCAGGTTGGTTACGACCTGTTTCGGCTATATGGTCGGCATAGTTTAAGGCAATTCCCAGATATTTCCCCGGCCTTGGCACCGGCGCATTTAGCTTAACCTCAGCCAAGGCAATACGCGCATTACCGGTGTCAATCAGTGTCTGCATGGCCAATAATGCGGTAGCGCCTGCGCCAAGAAACTCAATCATGGACGCCGGAATATCCGCGCTGCCGCAACTGTCAACAACGGTATCATTAATAACCGCACCAACACGCGTTTGATTGTTATGAGTAAAGGTCACTAGTTTCATCGATTGTGTTTCCTGTATGATGGCAACCGCCGTTGTTTTATAACGAGGAGCAACGGGTAAAAAAAGATATAATAAACAATTTTACGCAGAGGAACAGAAAATGAACAAAAACTGGATTGCTCCCTCCATACTTTCAGCCAATTTTGCCAAATTAGGCGAAGAAGTTGATAGAGTTTTAGCTGATGGCGCTGATGTTGTGCATTTTGATGTGATGGACAATCATTTCGTGCCCAATCTGACCATCGGGCCTTTGGTTTGTGAAGCTTTAAGAAAACACGGCGTAACGGCTCCGATTGACGTGCATTTGATGGTTGAACCGGTTGACCGTTTGATTCCTGATTTTGCCAAAGCCGGCGCCAGCATCATTACTTTCCATCCTGAAGCCTCCACGCATATCGACCGCACCCTGCAATTGATTAAAGATTGCGGCTGCCAAGCCGGATTGGTATTTAACCCGGGCACATCACTGCATTATCTGGATTATGTGATGGACAAGCTGGACATGATTTTATTAATGTCTGTTAATCCGGGCTTTGGCGGTCAATCATTTATTCCTTCAGCTTTGGATAAATTAAAGCTGGTCAGAAAACGAATTGACGACAGTGGTCTTAATATTCGTCTGGAAATTGACGGCGGCGTAAAAGTCGACAACATTCGCGCTATCAAAGCAGCCGGTGCTGATACCTTTGTAGCCGGTTCAGCGATTTTTAGCCAGCCGGATTACAAAAAAGTCATTGACGAAATGCGTGCAGAATTGGCGTTGGCCGTTTAGTTTTGCTATGTAGGATGGGTAGAGCGATAGCGAAACCCATCTCATCGGTCATTGATTATGATGGGTTTCGGCTATCGCCTTTACCCATCCTGCCCGGCTTTGGGTCGGGTCTGCATTACAGCAAGTAGCCTCGATGGAGTAAAACGGAATCGAGGGCGAGGAGATTCACCATTACCCTCGATTCCCTCCGTTATATCGAGGCTAATTGCTACATACTTCAATTGAATCCCTGATAGGATAATTTTATGAGTTGGGCAAGTATTTGTGAAAATTCTGTATTGGCAAATTTACCTTTTAAAATTCAGACCGATAAATGGGGCAATATCGTGATGAGTCCGGCAACAAACAGGCATGGCATCTATCAGGCAAAAATCGTCGCCTTGCTCAGTCGCATGATGCACACCGGCACAGTGATCGCGGAGTGCTCGGTAGAAACCAGTGAAGGCACAAAAGTGGCGGATGTTGCCTGGGCATCAGCTCAGTTTATCCAAACCAACCAAGATATGACACCCTTTATTGAAGCGCCTGAAATCTGTATTGAAATCATATCTCCGTCGAATACCTCAGCAGAGATGGATGAAAAAAAAGAGCTCTATTTTGCCAGAGGTTGTAAAGAATTTTGGTTGTGTGGTTCAGAGGGGATTATGAAATTTTACAAAAATACAGGCGAACTGGATCATAGCCTTATCTTTACTGAATTTCCTAATGTAGTTGAGATATAAGCAAATAGGATCCCGGAACAATTTAATCACTATGCCGAACAAGTCGCGTAGGTTAGGTTACACGCTGTTTGGCAACCCAACTTTTTGTAGCGTCGAAGAATTGGGTTAACGATACTGGCAAGTTACTCACAACAGAGGTCTGCAAGAATGAAAACAACACTTGATTTACCCGATGAGTTAATGGAAGAAGCCATGCACACACTAAATATGAAAACAAAAACTGAAGTTATTATAGTAGCCCTGCAAGAACTGATAAAAAAAAATAAAGTCGCGGAGCTAAGAGCTTATAAAGGCAAGATTAATCTTGATATGGACATGGATTTACTTAGAAACCGCAATGCACATTCTGGTTGATACTTCGATTTGGGTTGATTATTTTAAAAGTGGCGCTAATTCTGCTAAATTAGATGGCCTGCTCGAAGACAATCTGATTGCTATCAATAATATTATTCTTGCAAAATGGATACCTTTTTTAATCATAAGAAAGCAATACAAAACTGTTCAATTA
>Ga0208103_1000658_pt1 | contig 10221 bp, 5 predicted proteins | sample CryBogmetaGMA75M_FD_184550 | JGI IMG/M metagenome (GOLD analysis project Ga0208103, IMG submission 184550) | Freshwater microbial communities from Crystal Bog, Wisconsin, USA - MA7.5M (SPAdes) | ecosystem: Environmental > Aquatic > Freshwater > Lake | place: Crystal Bog, Wisconsin, USA... | reverse complement strand
ACTTCCCCCCCGACCCCAAACCCTTCTTATTGATATTTGGACAGTATGCCTATAATGATTACCCCGACTTCGAAGTCCATTGGGGTTACCTGACCCTCAACGGACAGACGGCGGCCGAACTATTCGGCTCCTACTTCAATAAGTATCTGCTCCGAGAAGGGCTTCTCACGGACGACCCTACAACAGATCTATCTCACTCGTATTTCCGCGCCAATTCCATTCAGCGCTCAAACATTACCGCTGCCAAATTCGGGCAAGGGTTGATCCCGAAGGTTCCATCGTACACAACAATACCTGTACACTCATACCAACTGGGCAAACCTGATGATTCTGAAAATTATCCTAGCACACCCGACCCGGTGTTCGATCCCATTGCAACAGCCTTGGTGATGGAGCCGGAAGTTGATCTTCATCTTAACCCTAGTCGCGCCGTGGAGGAAGCTATAAAAGAATACGGTACTGCAACAGAGTTAAAGTCCGATTACCAATACTTGCTTAATGCCATTAGTGAAGTGCTCTATTCTCCGCCAGAGGCGCCGACGCCACCAGTACCACCACCACCACCAATACCACCATTTAAGCCATCATGGCTAAAAGGCTCACTTGATCCAACCACACAAGACTTTACTCTTGCTCCCATTCGCAATGAAGAGTTAAAGATGGCAGGAAATTTTGTTAAACTCGGTGGTCTGTATAATACGAATATAGCAATCGACCCGTTTCTCATGCAATACACTGATGGCTTCGCGGATAAGGATGTCGCTTGGGGCCGGCTTCTGACGCCTGTTAGCCCTGTTGAGAAATCTCTTTCCGAGCTGAGCAAGCTTGTTACCTTACAAATTGATATTGAAATGCGTCTGCCCTATGTCAGCAAGGTACAGAGCTCGAACGCTGCCTCCCACGTGCTTCGCACCATGAGTCAAGCCAGATACGGGAGTAACGGATCAAGCGGAGTATTTGGGGACGGCAACTCAGAGATCAAGGTAATTATCAGTTCCGATTACTATGTGGCCGGATTGGCGGGTCTCCTTGACCTCCACTGGACACTACCTGACTCCGGTTATCAACCAGATTATTGCTGCTCTCCGAATGGAACGATCGTTTTCGAACTGAGACAGTACAAAATATCAAAAGCTTATGTTGTTCGCGCCTTCTATTACGCACCAACTTTAGGGCAACTGCGCGGTCTGACACCATTGTCCCTTGGTGCGCCGCCAGCGCGAGAGCAGCTTAAAATTGACGGCTCAGACGAGATCAGTTTTGACGCCTTTAATACGTTTCTCAGCCCAAAAATTGACCAGCAATATGTACTGCCTTTCTCGCAAGTGCCTCCGCCTGACGTGTTAACCAATGTCCCCTTGGAATAGGACGCAAGTCGATAGTGATAACGGTGTATGTATGTATTTATTCCACCGCCGGGAATCCGCGCGGTCGCCGACCTGCCGTAGTTGCAAACGCGGCAAGTCATGAACGGCCATAAGCATGGATTGTTGCGGGTCGGTTTAAGCCCTGATGAGGATGCTCACTTGTGGGTGTGGATATTGCGAAGGCAGTAGTTGTATAAACCCGTCGTGCATGCGTAGCCTAGGAGACTGTAGGACTTATGAATTAATTAAAAACAATGCGTTACAAAATGGCAGAAGACAAAATCCGTTAATACTAACATTAAGGTTGTGTAATTAACGTAAAATCCGGTAACCAATAAAACTGAATTCATTTTAATTCAAGTAGTTATAAGTCCAGCAAACTCCTGGCCACCCAGAGGACAGGTCTTTTAATCCCTGTCAGGCTTAAGCCACTGCATGGCACGACAGGCCAAACGCGAAAGGTCGGCGGCGGGTGTGCGTTTTGGATATTCTGCGCTCAACGTCCTTATCAGGGTCAGTTCTGCTTCGCTAAAATCGCGGCCACAAAAACGCTCCCTTCGACTTCGCTCAGGACAGGTCAAGAGGTATCAAAGGGGGCGGGTTGCTCTGGAAAATGCAGTTTCAATGGCTGTTTCAATGCGTGACGGTCGACGTCATCCATTGTCCAAGGCAAAAAGGGTAGTGACGCCGGAGCGCCACTAGAGCATGGGAACGGATATAATCAATTGAGAAGAACATTAACCGCTTTCAATTTGGCACCGGTTCCGCCTTCAATACTGCTCCGGTCAAGTCTGTCGTAATGAACGTGAATATATTGGTGTTTAAAAAGACGGGGTCAGTTCTAACATTCCAACATGTTGGAATGTTAGAACTGACCCGATAGCCCCCTGACGCTCGAAAAGCCTTATTTTGGCTACACGATTTCCCGTCAGGTGCGATAACGTCAAAACGTGTACAGACCTAAAACCGGTAATTGACCGCTGCCCTGAGCACGTTGGTGGACATGTTGACATGGGCCCCGCCGTTGGGGTCTTGGAAGCCGGCAACGTTGGGCATGTTCATGTTGAGGGCGTTGCCGTAGTCGGTATAAAGGTATTCGGTGCGGACAGAGAAATTGTCAAACACGCCATACTCAAGTCCGCCGCCCAGCACCCAACCGGTCTGGGTGGTTGAGGTGGAATAAGCGTTGGCACTGTTTTGTTTTTCGTTGTCATAATAAAGCCCCATACTGGCAAAGCTGACACCGGCGGTAATAAAAGGCAGAAAGCGGTCAATGGCATAACCTGCCCGCAACCGCAAGGAACCTTGCAGGTTGTTACGGACATTGAAGCGGTCAAAAGCACCGGTACTTTGGTCAGTGTTAGTGTAGGTGTTGCTGGTGGCCGGATAGCTAAAGTCCGCCTCACCACCTACCACCCAATTGTGCTCGAGCTGATAAAGGTAGCCAAACTGGAACCCGGGGTTGACATCGGTGGAGTTGAGATTCTGGTTGTAAGTGCCCGGGGTTGAAAAGATGAAGTTATCCTGGTTGGCGGTGAGGTGAGACCCCGTCCAAATAGACCCCAGATTGAGACCGGCGTAAGCTCCGGTCCAGTTGTAGCGGTCATGTCCAGCGGCCATGGCCATACTGGAGGCACCGAGAAAAATAATGATGCTACTGATAAGTCTGTTCATGTTCATATTCTCCATGATTAAATTAAGTAAAAACAAGTGGTCTTTTTAAATCATATTGCTATGTGTTAATAACAGGTACGGGCAAAACCGATGGGCTAGCGATTGATCGGGTAAATCACTGCCCCTTAACTCCAACTTCCAACATCTGGCTCCACTGCCCTACTTGTGCATCTCTAATACGGCAGCTGGCTCGGCATTTCCAGAGAACAGCGTTTCCGAGGAAGAAAGCGGTATTATCTTGGCAGTCAAGGGGTTTGCCGGGTGATAAGCAGGTCAAAAATACTTTGCCATGCCTGGATAATTATCACCTTAACAGATATTACTTCTTTTCATAGTCGATATTAGTCGATTTAATATGGCACCGATGCCGCCTTCAATACTGCCCCGGTCAAGTCTGTCGTAATAAACGTGAATATATCGTTGTCTGGCACTGGAACAGACTCTACTTTTATAAACTCTACTTTTAGTGGAAGGGATTTCACCTCGTAACTTTTGTCAGAAGACGTATAGAGACCATTCTTATCACCAACAATATACCTCATAGTAAATTTATCATTTATTTTTATTGGTTGTGGGTTTTTTGCAACATCGTCTATGAAACTTTCTACAATATAGCTGACATCACTTTTGATGACGCGCAGATTTCCACCACGCCCATTATTAACTACAGGTATCAGATAATCTCCGTAGCCTTCTCTGACCGGCGAATTCATCAATAAATTTATTCGCACGCCACCCACGCCACCTAGAGTGGGCCATAATGGTAATGGCGAATTTTTATTGAAACTAAGAAGGGTTCTGTTCTGGTTTATCTCTGCGTCGGTAACCGCTTGGTAGCACGGTTCAACCACAACAGGTGGTACAGGTGGTAATTCTGGATTTGGATTTGGTTTTGGATTAAGCACATTACATTTACTCCCCAGTGCCGCCATTGCCGTATCAATGGGGTTTGTCACTTTGGCAGAAAACTTATCTGGATTATCTGGAGTAGGAGGTTTAATCTCACCAATAGCGGCGACCAGGCTCTTTTTATTAACTTCATAAAACTTATTATACTTAGTTAACAGGTCTGTATAGGCCTTAGAAAAAAACGTTGTACCTTCAAAGGAAGTGTTATTTTCGTAATTCTTGTCAAATGCACTTAACACTGAAGGGAAATACACCGTCAAGCCGGTCGCTGTCTGATTGGTCAGGCTTTTTTTATTGTAAACCACCGCCTTATCAATGGCAGTCTTCAGTTGCTCAGCCGCACTCTGAAGGGGGTTATCAATTTTAAATTGCTCTTGACCTTGAATGTTTTCCACAAACCGCCTCATATCCACCAGATCATAAGTATCTTGTAATATGGCTGACGTGGCAAAATCCAAGGCGTCTGCCCTTGCCCTGGCAATTTGCAACCAGGTAGTAGTATCGTAGTCGGCATAGAATTCTAACTCCCTGGCAAAGTTATCAGTAGCCGATTTCAGATCAACCATTTTGCTCAGGTCTATTGCCGACGAGGTGAGTTGATGAAAGACTGGTTTGGCATAGACATTCTCACCGCCCTGTGCAGTTTTCAAATAGTAACCTCCGGCCATTGCCTTACCAATAAGACCGCCGTCTTTATCAGGATACTTGGCGACTTGTTGTAAAAAGGTGGTGTAGTCATAACCCGCACCGTCCTGAAAATCTTCAGAAGCCGCCATGTACTTTGTATACGGTGCCAATCCGGCGGCAATTTCGGCGGTTCCGTTCAAGCAGGAATCCCAAGCTATCAGTTCAAACGGTTTAGGGGAACCCTTAATCACTCCTATAATCTCGGGAATGGTCATTCCATTAGCAAGACCACCTATAACACTTGTATTACTGTCACCTCCAAACAGTCCATTGATCCCACCGCTATGCGACCACATGACCAAAATATATTTATCGGCGGGATAGGTGGTCATTCCCCATTGGATGAAATTCTTCAAGGTACCGGCAAAATCCATATCATAGTCAACTGTATCCTTTACTTCAGGCCAAAATTCACCCTTCGGTATCAGTGCTTGATTGAAATTAGTCCGGTCTTTTGGATTCCACCGGGCAATCTCCCAACGTTGGACATGTGTCCAGTTCACTGGAAAATCGCCTGTTTTTTCCTTCTTGGCTCCTCCGGTTTGCAGGATTACTCTCATGTTGGCAGTTGGGCCAACTTTGGTCATTTCCTGTATATTCTTCGTTGCGAAATCACCAGGAGAAGCCCCTTCAAGATTACTCCCCACCATATAAACCAGCACTGTTGTCTTGGCGCCTGCTGCCCGAACAGCGGTGCCTGGTGTTACAACATTCAAGATTTGGATGTTGTAATCCTCATTAAGGATATCGCCAGTTTTCAGGTTAACCCCCCCATGCAACCAGGCGTTTTTTGGGCTTTGATCGAAACGATTGAAAAACTCGACTGGGGGATTACCTACTGGACCCCAGAGAAAACTCACCTCATCATTAATATGATTGTAACGCCGCCCTGAGGTAATTGTATCAATGGTGATGGTATTAGTGTCGTAATTGTAGGTATTAGTAAATATTTCTACCGGAGTCTCGTCACTATAACTAATAATATCTTTAATAGTGATTTCGACGTCACAGTAGTATGTATCATCTATCATATTTTTGACAACATCCAAACGCGCCATTCTCATTCTAGTGGTGGCGTTATAATCGTTATATGTTCTGGTAGATTGACAGGATTTTCCTGACGTGCCTATTTTAGGATCTGAAAAGGTGACAATAACGTTTGAATATATAGTACGGCCATAAACTATATAATCAATAGTGACTTCACCCGTATCAGGATCATAACTACTGATGGCATTGACCTCCAAGGGCGCCAATACCATTAACGCAACTATTAATGCAGCATATATTTTCATTTTAATTCTCGATTGTGAAGTGAAGTAATTTAACTCGCCCCCCATTATTTTTCACGACCTTACTTTGCCTGGACAAAATGAGGGGGGGATTATCAACTCAAGCACATCAAAAGCAATTGCCACTGGCCTGTTTATCCAAATGAATCGCTTTGAGAATAGGAAGTTGGGTTACAAATTTAAGCAGGGACAGTGTGAGTAGACGGTATTATTTGGTGAGCAAACTCTGTTTGTGAACAAACAAAACCAATGCCGTTTTGTCCAACCTATGTTGGTAGCCAGTTTTCTTGCCAAGCGCTTGACAGGCTAACACTACAACACATTAACTTTAAATGCAACACCTTTCTTACACCCACAAAAAAAATAAAACCCGTTCGTGGAGCAATAGGATGGGGCCCTTTCACTTATCGGCATCAATATGCCTAACTGATAGGATTAGCTTATCAGATAAACTGGCGGAGGTGTCATCCATCGGAAAAGACGGGGTCAGCTCTAACATTCCAACATGTTGGAATGTTAGAGCTGACCCGATAGCCCCGTGGGCTTGAATAAAATTGATTCGGGTCATTTTCTTGTAACCAACACTGTCAACTACTTTTGCCCAAAAGGATGCCGGATTTTACGGCTCTAACATCGCAATTGTTGGCTCTCGATTGCCATTCGTCTCCTCACCAATGCGAACTCTTTCAACCCGAATCGGAATCGGGAGCGCCCGAATGCGAAGTGAAGGCGACGAGTATCTATACTTAGCCCTCACAATTGCGAATCCTGGCCGTTAATACGGGCATTTATTGAGAGCTAATCGCGATTAAATCATTTTTTTGGGCGATTCCCGTCTAAACAAATGGGCATCGGGCGGCTTAAGTTCCGAAAAGATCGGGCTAAATTCGCATTCGCTTGCGATAAAATGCCAATCGAATCGCAAAAAATTGACTTATTTATTAATAAAGCCGTGGTTTTTACTTGACTTTTTCCTATATTGTACTATAGTCCGCCCATCATCCATGAGATATTCGCAGTTGCTCGCTGACATGCGTCAAGCTTAACCGTTCACCTCCAGTCATTGCACAAGGGTTCATCCAGCGGTTGCACCTAACCATCCTCTAAGTTGATAGTGTCGTTCGTCTTGAAAACCAACCTTATCAAGTGGTGTATCCCCATGCAAGCCAAGCTTATTACTACGTTTGATTCCCTGAGTGAACCCAGTTATCTGGCCAAAGCAGGCTCTATCATCACCGCCTTAACTGCCAACCCCTATTATCCCGAACCGTGGGTCGTGCAAGTTCCCACCCTGGCTCAACTCACCGCCGCCAACACGGCTTACTTGGAAGGCTATCATGCCGCCCTCAGCCGCGACAGCCTTAAAATAGCCCAGCGCAATACGGCCCGGCAAGCACTAACCGAACTCTTCAAGCGCCTCGTCCCTTATCTGGAATTGGTGGCGCAAGGCGACGTACAGGTTCTTGCCACCACCGGCTACGACCTGCGCAAAGACATCGTACACGGCGGTGGCGGCGACATCTTGCTTGCACCCGCTGATTTCCGGGTCGAGCATGGGGCAAAAAGTGGCAGCTTTTACATTCATGTTGCTAAGTTGACCGGCGCCGGTAGCTATGAAGTGCAAACCGCACAAGGTGATCCAGCTATCGAAGCTAATTGGCATCATGCGCTGTCGTCGTTAACGTCCGCGCATATTTTGTTGGAAGGCTTGATGCCGGGGCAAGCTTATTGGGTACGGATAAGAGGCATTGGCAGTGCCGGTGCGGGCGTGTGGACTGATCCGGTTAGTTTGATTGTTGATTGAGTCATGTTGGGTAATCTCTTTTGGCTCTATGTGATTTACAGTGGGTAACACATAATTAAAAATGTAAGCGGGTCATAAGAATAATTGATATTACCACAAGTCCCGGAGCCGTCATTCCGGCATGGATCGCCGGAATCCAGTTGCCATGGATGGCACTTACAAAGCATACAACCAGCTAATTTATAGTTTAATTTTAATTTTAATAAATTCTATGCGATGTAGATTAGTACATCCTTGTACACTGGATCCCGGCACAAATCTGTATGGAACAGATTTGCATTTACCCGCAGGGCGACAGGCAGGATAGCCTGGCGTGAATCCATGCCGGGATGACGGCTTGAACGTTTTGAGCGTGTATAAGATTTGTGTTTATCGGTATTTTTTATTATTTACCCACTACGATTCATATAGAGCCAATCTTTTCATTGCCCAACATTCAACGGTCAAAATCAGAATATCGAGAGAGCACCGCCAACGTACTGATTGCCGCAGACTTATTAAAATCCCTTAAGGTCAATCCCCTTAAAATCAATCAAAGTGGAGATTTAACAATGTTACGTTCAATTATATTTACCTTAACCCTGACTGCTGCGTTATTCGCCCCGGGCGTGTTTACCCCGGCAGAAGCCGTCACCCTAAGCAGTGATCGCGTGTTTGCTTACGCGGAGGCGAATTACCCCACGCTTTTCCCGGGCCCCGCTGCCAATCAACAATTTCAACAATATACTTATCGCTACTATCCCACCAGTAAAAACTATTTAGGGGTGGACACTGCCAATGACATTTTTTGGCTGGGGCCAGATACCGGCAATGTAATAACTAAGGTTGGCACAGTAGCGTCTTTCGCGGATGCCATCATTGCTTGGGAAGCCCTTAGTGCTAGCGTCACCTCCCAAAATGGCGTCACTGCCACGGGGGGGGTCAACTCCATTGCGGTTAGCTGGACCAATACCTGTTCCGTCTGTTCCTGGCAACTGAGCACCAAGGGGCAAGGCAATAATGACCCTACCATATCAACAGTAAGGCCAAGAGGCACCACCAGTTATACCATAACGGGCTTGCTCCCCGGCCAGGAGTACTCGATTAACATGGCCGCCAACCGGGCCGGCCGCTGGGTTAACCGGGCGCTGTTGACCGTCACCACCCTGCCGATTCCTCCGAGTGGCAGTTGGACTCCCACTGACCTAAACGATCAAATGAGTTTTACGAGCTATCTGGCCTCCAGTTCATCCGAACTTGCGTTGGCGGGACTGGATAACAGCCTTGCCCCTTCTGTCTGGATATGCCCTCCCTCGTTCACCACCCTACTCACCGAATGTACACAGCATACCGACGGACTTACCGGCGTTAATGCCCCTGACGCCCTTCAGTTTGACCCTAGCGGAAATCTGTTTGGTATGTTTACTTACTCAGTCGCTGTGGTTGATAACCCTACCCAAACCCTGATCAAAAAGCTTCCTTCCACCAGCCCTACTTGGGATACTTTTAAAAGCTTTGGCGGTGTGTCGTTGTCGCTTGATGTCACCAGCACCGGCGTGTTAACAGGGTCAACCTATCTGGGTGTGGGTAAGAAGGTCAATTGGGGCGCCGTGGATTTTTATGATCCAAACGGCGTTGTGATCAAAACCAACATTAACTTTAGTTCCTCAAGCCTCACGGCGGTGGCTTATGACGGGCAAGGCACCGCGTATGTTGGCGGACTGGATTATTCAGAAGATACGCAAAACCAGCCTTTTGCCAGCTTTTGGCGTTGGGACAGGTCAGCACCCGTAGGGCATAATTTCACCAAAATCCCCCTGCCGGTGGTGGTCACGTCGATCACCGATATGGTCAGCGATGGCCACGGTGTGGTTTATATCGCCGGCGTTGATATCATGAATAACGGCAAGGTGTGGAAGTATAAAAACGGCGTGGTCACGGATACCGGTCTGGATGCTTTTCAGGTTGGGGCGCTTGATTATTCAAGCAATGGTTATCTGGTCGCGGCCGGACAAGACAATATCAACTATAACGGGCAAGTGTGGTATTACAATCCCCAAACCACAAACTGGACCAGCCTTGGATTGACCGGTGGATTTGTTATTGTCAATGTCTCGGTTAATAACGTTTCCAACACAGTCTATGCCGTGGGTAAGAACAACTCCATGGCCTCCACCATGTGGACTTATCAATGAATAACGGAGATTATAAAATGAAATTATTCACTATTGGGACACTTTTTGTGTTGTTGGCACTGGGCGGCAGAGCGTCGGCTGTCCCTGCTGTTTGCCCTACGGCCACTATACCAAACGGGCCGAGTGAGGTTATCGCTTGCGCGGCAAAAGATTATTCGGCAAAATTAGTTCCTCCTAAGATCCCGTCACTGGATGCCGCTACTTTTTGGGAGACGGTGCTTTTTAATACAAAAATATCTGATGGATTTTGTAACGGCGCACCAAAACCCGCAGTACTTCAAAAAGCACAACTTGCCATGTACACTGCTGCCTGC
>Ga0208103_1000656_pt1 | contig 10303 bp, 6 predicted proteins | sample CryBogmetaGMA75M_FD_184550 | JGI IMG/M metagenome (GOLD analysis project Ga0208103, IMG submission 184550) | Freshwater microbial communities from Crystal Bog, Wisconsin, USA - MA7.5M (SPAdes) | ecosystem: Environmental > Aquatic > Freshwater > Lake | place: Crystal Bog, Wisconsin, USA... | reverse complement strand
GATGTGTCACATCTACTTGAATTTAATCCCATTAAAGATACGTATATCTTCACACCCGATGAAGTGCTCAAAAATGACGGAACCCCCTATCTCGTCTTTACTCCGTTTTACAACAAATCCAAAACCATATTTTGTCCTGAGCACATGGCAAAATCTCTTGCTGTAGCACAAAAATTGGTCGATTTTGATTACATGTCTCTCCATCACTTGCATGAAAATACGCACACATTATTGCCTATTTCCCTCGAATCTATCGGTTTTAAACCGCAAACTCTTACGGCTCATCAACAGCTCACTCCCCACGAAAAACTCAAACTTTTTACCTCAAAACTTTCCGAATATTCGCATGGTCGTGATTTCATGGCACTTGATGGGACATCAGGGTTAGGTACGGATTTACGTTTTGGTACGATTGGGGTGCGAACGGTTTTGCGATGGTTGGTTGAGCAAAAAAAACAGGGAATCGATACTGAACCTTTTTTTCGTCAATTGATTTTTCGCGATTTTTATGCAATGTTGCTGGCTCACTTTCCCCGACTTACGACTCGAAATTTCCGCTACCCATTTAAAGGGATAGAAAACAATATGTATTTTCAAGCCTTTTGTACTGCACAAACCGGAGTGCCCATCGTCGATGCAGGGGTGAGACAATTGCTGGAAACGGGGGAGATGCACAACCGTGTTCGTATGATCTGCGGCTCATTTTTTACCAAAAATTTGCTGTTACCTTGGCAGTGGGGGGAATCATTTTTTGCGCAACATCTTATGGATTACGATGCGAGTTCCAACATCCTCTCATGGCAATGGAGTGCCGGTACAGGCGTTGACCCACAACCCTACTTTCGGATCTTTAACCCGTATACCCAAACACTAAAATTTGATAAACAGGCAACATATATTAAAAAATACTTTCCAAATTTTTGCGACGTTTCCCCTAAAATTTTAGGGGATGAATTGCTGCTTAACCAATACCCCATTGATAACTATCCTAAACCCATTGTGAACCACAAACTAAGCTCCAAAAAAGCGTTGGATTACTTTTCTACCGAAGTATAAATTTTATATCACCAATTTAATCCATAAGTGCTACAATATGAATAGGACGGTTAAACACTGTTTTTCTACGAAAATTAAAAGGTAGCTGGATGGATAATACTTCCAAAGAAAATCAATCCATATCTTCTCATGATATTGAGCGTTTGGAATTTGCCATTAGCTCTTCCGAAGATGGTATCTGGGAATACGATATACGTTCAAATAGCACATTTGCTTCTAAACGATGGCTGCAAATTATTGGCTACAATGATGATGAATATCATAGTTCTATTGAGTCATGGAAAAAACTTCTCCATCCTGATGATGTTGAAAACGCTTTGGGAGTGCTCTACGGTTCGATTGCCAATAAAGTAGAAAGTGCTCATGTACGTTATCGGATCCGCCACAAAAAAGGGCATTGGTTATGGATTTATGACCGTGCTAAGATTCTATTTGACGAAGAGGGTGAGCCTTTGATCATTGCCGGTTTTCGTACTGATATTACAAAACAAATTGAGCTTGAACTTCATTATGAAGAGCTCGCAGCCATTGTCCAAAATACAACCGTTGAAGTCTATATCCTCGATACAATCACATTGAAATATTTGTATGCCAATAATGGTGCACTCAAAAGTTTAAACTATACCCTCGAAGAACTCAAAAATCTTACCATTATGGACATCAATCCTAATATTACCCTTGATGAAATTGAAATTTTTCGGCAATATCTTCAAAATATTAGTCCTGAACTCACAAATCTATCAAGCCACCGACGTAAAGATGGATCTGTGTATCCTGTTCAAGCAAGTGTCCATAAACTCAAATATCAAGGCAATCCGGCAGTCGTCATTTTCGATACAGATATTACGGAGCTGACAAGCACTCAAAATAAACTTCGTCATTTAGCCACACATGACTCACTAACAGGATTGCCCAATCGGATTTTATTCCACGACCGCCTTCAAATGGCAATCAAACAAACCCGTCGAAATGAAGAAAAACTTGCTATCTTATTTGTTGATTTAGACCACTTTAAACAAGTTAACGACTCTTTAGGTCACTCCATCGGAGATGCACTCCTCATCGAGGTATCTCAACGATTACAATCACTTTTACGAGAAAGTGATACCATTGCACGCATGGGGGGAGATGAGTTTAATATTTTGTTGGATGGATTTGAAACCACCGAAAGTATTATTGATCTTATTCAAAAATTTATTCTTGCATTTAATGAACCATTCACTATTCATAAACAGCAACTGCACACAACGCTAAGTATCGGTATCTCGATTTATCCCCATGATGGAGTCACTGCGGAAGTTCTCCTCAAAAATGCCGATGCTGCTATGTACAAAGCTAAAGCAGAAGGGCGCAATACCTACCAGTTTTACGCTCACGAAATGAGTGAAAAAGCATACGAGCGGGTGATTATGGAAAACAGTATTCGTATTGCCATCAAAGAACGTCAGTTTAAAGTCTTTTATCAACCTCAAATTAATCTCATTAGCAATCAGCTGGTGGGAATGGAAGCTTTAGTACGCTGGGAGCATCCTACACTTGGGATAGTATCGCCAGATAAATTCATCCCTTTTTGTGAAGAGACCGGACTCATTCAAGAGATTGATTTTTGTGTTTTGGAGCGCGTCATACAGCAACAAATACAATGGCAATCGCAAGGACTTGAAACCTGTAAAATCGCTGTCAATTTTTCCGCTAAAACACTAAATTGTCGTTCCATTGCCGACGAAGTACGTACGATCATGAACTTTTACCAATGTCCTGCGCACTGCATTGCCATCGAAGTGACCGAATCCCATATCATGAAAAATCCGGATGAAGCAATCAAAATTTTGGGAGAACTTCAAGAGTTGGGACTGGAAATTTCAATCGATGATTTCGGAACAGGATATTCGTCTCTCTCGTATCTCAAAAAGCTTCCTATCAACAAACTCAAAATCGATCAAAGTTTCATTCACGATATACCCCATGATGAGGATGATGTAGCCATTACCAAAACCATCATTGCTCTTGCCCATAACTTAAAACTCGATGTCATCGCCGAGGGAGTAGAAACACTGGAACAACAACAGTTTTTACTTGACAATGGTTGTCCTCTAGCACAAGGGTATTTGTATTCCAAACCTGTCAATACTGAGTGTGCGACTTCACTGCTGAAAACCCATCAAAAATGGGTCAAAGTCCCTCAATAAGTTACCTCTATATCAAAGGGATATAGGGGTCTAATTTATAAATTTCTTCGCTGTTATTGATGACAATATATTCTGATTCCAAGACAACGATTCCCTCAGGATCAATCCCATCTACTCTAAGCATCCCCTCTTCATATCCTTCTGCTTCAGATGAAATGACAATAAAATCATCTCCTTCGAATCGGAAAATTCTCCCCTTTGGAAAAAGTTCTTTGAGCTGATTGGCAATTGTGATGAGAAGTTCGTTTCCTTTGCTCCATGATGTTTCTTTGTTAAAGCGAGAAAAATTATGAAGCCGTACAATCGTTACAAAAAATTGGTCCTGTATTTGATGCAAAACAAGATTCAAATAAGCTTCATTGTACAATCCTGTTAGATTGTCATTGAAAAAGTAGGAAAATCGTTGTTTTTCAAGATCGCTTTTGGGCATTTGAGACGTTTGGACGATCACCGCATCACTGAGAACATTTAAAGCTGCGCACACAACATCAGGATGAAACTGAGATCCACTTTTCGTTGCAAGCTCTTCCATTGCATCTTGGACACTCAATCTTGCTTTATAGATACGACTTGTCGTCATTGCATCAAACGCATCAGCAACGATAAGAATATGCGCTTCCATAGGTATTTCGCTGTTTTTGAATCCATACGGATACCCTTTGCCATCATAATGTTCATGATGATATTTCATGATCTCAGCAAGTTCTGAGTACATTTTTACTTTTGAGAGCATTTTATAGCCTGCAGTGACATGATTTTTAATCAACTCATATTCAAGTGCATTCAATCGACCTGGCTTGAGTAAAATCGTATCGGGAGTTGCTATTTTTCCAATATCGTGTAAAATAGCTGCTTTTTCGATTTTATGAATCGTTACTTCATCAATTTTTAAATACTCAGCAAGCATACGCGAATATTTTGCAACACGAAGCGTATGACCCGCCGTATACGCATCACGCTGTTCAATCATATCAACAAATGCCAAGATGGTCTCTTCATAGTTGGTTATTTGTTCTTGCTGGAGTCGTTCTGTCATTTTTCGCTGTTTGTAAGCACTTAATGCCATCGTAATATCATGCACCATAGTATCGAGAATATTTATCTCTTCTTGGTCAAAACCGCCTTCTCTATCACTCCAAAAAGAGATCACATCAAACCCGTCTTTATCTTCGTCCTCGATCATTGGAAAGGATATAGATGCGCTCAGGTCGTAATCTTCTTGTCGATTTCGATTTCGATTGGGCAATTGAACAAAATAGTCATTATCCAAGCTTCTATGACGGCTCAAGATGGCTTCAAAAATCGTAAAAAATACACTATTTTCTTTAAGCTGATCAACGGAATAATGTTCCCCTTCAAAAAGCTCATACAAATCTCCCGAAACATACCGTTTGTGAAATATTACTCCATCAAAATGTCCAAACATAATCAACTTATAACTAGGATGATGCTTCAGAGTTTCCATACTTGTCTCGATGATAGAACCTAATGAGTAGGTATTAATCAACGCTTCATTGAGTTCAGTAATAGTCTCCAGAAGTTTTTTGAGATAGTGTTCACGCCCATAAAGTTGCTGAACTTCACGAGTACGCTCAGAGACTTTTTTTTCCAACGTAGTATTGAGTTCTTCTATCTTTTCTTTATTTTTAAAAATATTACGAATAAAATAGAGAAAAATAAACAAGCCGATTCCATACACACCAATAACAACTTCAAAAAAGAGACTAAATTGGTTTTCAATGATTTTTATATCTTCACGATAATTTAGCAAAGGAAGAGTAATCTCAATACCTCCCCGCATCTCACCCACGGTAAAATTCGTATGGCACAGTACACATCGAGGTTTCGTGTACAAAACTCCCACAAAATCAAATTTGGAATTATCGGCGGAAAAACGTTGATAGCTCATCTCTTTAGGATGTGCTTTGAGATACATCAAGGCATCTTTGGCAAATCCTGTTGCACGATTCTGTTCATTTTTAGGTTTTAAACTGTAAATATTAAAATGGTAATCGTCTCCATTTGTCCCCTTTTTAAATACTCCTCCAAATTTACTGTGCCAAATTTCCATCTCTTTAATTGTACTGTAATGTGCCGTCGCTTCTTGGACTAACAGACGCTGCGTTTGGTGAATTTGATCGTGTTTAGCATTATTCAATATCCACAAAACAGCCACTAAAGCGGTTGCACTGACAAGAGTGGTAATGACCATAAAACTAAAACGTTCTTTGTGTTTAAACATATTTTTCTCCATCCAAACTCTCTACATCCGATACAATCCTTGCAACTCCAAAGAGCCCAATAATCTCTCCCTCTTTATTTTTAATCGGGTATTTTCGATTATCGACCCATCCATTTCGACCATTATTGTCTAAAATGGGTTGAATCTCACGGGAAACATCAATTCCTCCGCTAAATATCTCTTTTTCAAGTTTAAAATATTTGTCCGCATACTCGCATGGAAAAACGTCATAGTCGGTTTGACCTACTAATTTTTCTTTGGTTGAAACATTGGTGACACGGACAAGACTACGACTTCCTGCGGTAAAAACATGATAACGATCTTTAAAATAAATAAAATCATCGGTATTGTCCATCATTGCCTCAAAATTTTGGACAATCATATTGTCCTCAACCAATTTTGCCAAAAGAATCGGATCTTGAATCTCAATTTTCCACATTTCATGATCCAAAGGGGTACATTCGACTTTAACAATTTTGACATTTCCATCCGACTTCACCATTCGTACCGTTGTCATAAACGGTTGATACAATGCCAATCGATCGAAAAAATCATGATCATCAGGATGTAAAATATCGTGCAATGTTACTGCCCCTTCTGTCAGTATATCGTTGGAATAACCCAAAATATCAATAATATCAAAATCCGCAAATACAATTTTTTCTCCTCTGATTCCTTGTACTTTTATCAAGGTTTGAGAAGGAGGTAAAATCGAGGAAATATCCAAAGACGATAGTTCTGCGGCAACAGTACGATTCCGACCTAAGTGCTTTGCCTCATACAGCGCTTTATCTGAAAGCTTCAACACATCATGAAAATCCATCGCTTCAAGCCATTTTGGATGATACAATCCACCACTGATCGTTATGTTTAACTCATGCCCGCCAAATGCAAACAAGTGTTCTGCAACACTTTGACGTAAAGCTTCCGCTTTTTCCATCGCTTGAGATTGGGAAATTCGATTAAGAATGATGACAAATTCTTCTCCCCCTGCACGATATGCACTGTCTTCACTTCGGATAGCTCTCCCAATAAGCAGCGCCAGTTCTTTCAGAACAAAATCTCCCATGTCATGCCCATAGTTGTCATTGACTTTTTTAAACCAGTCAATGTCTAACATCAAGACCGCAAAAGGGATACGATTTTCACGGTAATGAGAAATAAGAGTTTCCAGCTCGCGTTCTAAATTGAGCCGATTGTTTAGGCCCGTAAGAGGGTCATGCGAAGCGCTGTATTGTAATTTATCATTTGCCTGTTCCAGAGAAAAGGTACGGATTTGAATTTCTTGCTCAAGATAATTTTTATTCCATACCTCTTTTTGAAAAAGAGAACGAAGAGTATTGACCATAGGTTGAAAAATAAAAATGACAATCATTAATAAACTCATAATGGTGATGATCCACGCCGCCAATTCAATATTACCAACAAGTGAAATTTTTTCTTCTCCCTCTTTTTGGTATTGGAAAACGATTGCGTTCAAATCCGGTAAAAGAGAGTCTGACATCATGGTTAAATCGTGTAAACTTTCTTTAAAATGCTGGGTATTTTCTGGATACAAAACTTTATTTGCAAATTTCAGATAAATATCTACGCGACGTTTTATCCCAATTTTTCCAAAATAAAGCTCGTTCATTTGAGCGGATGGAGTAAAAGATAAAGATTCACTGAGGTGACCTGAAGAGAGACGGTTGTTTGCATCTTGCATTTCATTGATAGCGTCGATCAAAAGAAATTTTATCTTTTTTGAATCGCTGCGTTCACCGTTTTGAAAATGGATAAAATAATGTTGCCCCAATGATGAAATTCTCTGAGAAAGCATACGCTGTTTACCCGACATATTAACGGTCAATGCAGTTGCTTCGGTAGTTTTAAGCGCCCAATGAATGGTCACGAAAGCAATAGTGGAAAGAAGGGCAATGAGAGATAGTGCTAAAACATATCTTTTCGTTAAATTAATATTATACGTTTCACTTGGCATTAATACCTCGATAATGTTATATTAGACTATCTTATTCCTTTTTTGCTTTGTTATTTCTTGTGTGTACGAATTTATCGATACCACAACCGCATCATCGCAGCACCCAAAAATCCATACGCCACCTCTTGAGCACCTCCCATCCAAGCACCCATCGCCCCCAATGCCAACATCAATGCCAGAACAATCGGTCGAAGGGCATTTTGTGTATTTTGTCCTATACTTTCCAGCTGCATAGGAGAAAGCTCGACAACAAGCTCTCCACGACTCGCACGACGAAGTGTTTCACGAAGAGCGTGCAAATCATCGGGAAGATGTTTTATTTCATCGATAATACTCTCTAATATGGATTCTTTCATCCCCAGTGCTCGCGGAATGTTTCGCTGTAAAATGGGAAGAATATCTTTAATCCCATTGAAATTTTCGATGTACGTCGTTCCTAATCCTTCGATGATTGCGCTGACACGCAAGATGTAAATCGCTTCTTGTGGAAGCTTGAACGGAAGATTTCGCGTTTGCTCCAGAACCTGAAATGCGAGTTCTTGCATACTGCTGCTGTCAAGCGAATCGTTGGCAAAAATCTCAAACATCCGTTCGGTGAATTCAGCAAGTTCTGCAACTGGTGCGTCATACGCTACGGTTCCTAAACGCTTGGATGCGCTCACGTATGCTTCATAATCTTGTTCATTTGCCGCGCGTAAAAGCTCGATGATTGCAATACGAGTTGGATTGGATACCCGTTTTACCATCCCAAAATCAAGCAACACGAGCTGACCTTCGTGAGTTACAAGAAGATTACCGGGATGAGGATCAGCATGAAAATATCCTTGAACGAGCATCTGATCGGTATAAAAACGAACCAGTTTATCGATGATAGGAATAATGTCAATACCGCTTTTGAGAATGTTTTCCCGATCATCAAAACGCCAACCACTCTCAAAACTCATCACCAGTGCATCATCGCAGCTCAAGTGAGCGTAGGGAACAGGGAAAATCACCCCTGAATTTTCATACATCCGTGAAAATTTTTCCAAATTGGCACGCTCTTGATTCATACTGCACTCTTGGACGATCATGACGGAAAACTCTGCAATCACCGATTCGATGGAATGGCGGGTAGTATGGGAAAAAAGAGGTCGAAAAATTCGGTTAAAAAGCGAGACGATACGTATGTCAGCTCGTACACGTTTTTCGATCCCCTCACGTCGTAACTTCACCGCGACTTTGGTCTCATCTTCCAACCATGCAACATGCACTTGACCAATGGAGGCAGAAGCAATGGGCGTAGGATTAAAACGGACAAAAGGGAGTGTAGGAAAAGCACGGTGCATGACCCTCTCATACTCTTTTAAGGACATAGGAGGAAGATCATCGTGGAGTGTTTTTAACGCCGCTAAATACTGAGCGTCAAAAAAATCGTTACGCGTAGCCAGAACTTGCGCAAGCTTGATAAAACTTGCACCTAACGCGGTTATAGTAGTGGCTAATTTTTGAGGAGAGAGGGGAGAAACTCCAAAAAATCGGTTCTTTTTTTTGATGAGAAGATAAAAAGAGAGGAGCAATCGAAAGACACTCCATAACCGATACGGGGAATACAAGGAATTCACGACTTGAGCGCTTCGATGTCCTTTTTGGTCGCAAGTCCGAGTTCTTCGATTACCTCTTTAATGGCGGTTTTCAGCTCTTCTTTGAGACGGTTTTCTTCATTTTCACCTTTGGTTTTTAAACTTTCCAAAAAGCTTTTAGTGTCGGTGGTATTGATTTTTCCTTTTTCTTCGAGTTTTTTAAGCTCTTCTTCTACTTTTTCTTTAATGAGCAATGCACCGCCCATACCGGTAAATAGTAATTCTTTTAACATAGGATCTCCCTTTAATTTCGTAATAATGAATTATAATCCTAAAGAAGATAATATCAATAGGTCTTTTTTGTCAATTCATTATCAAAAGCTCATCATAAAAAATCAAATGCCATTAAATGGCTATGAATCCGTGACAAAATTTACGATAATATGAAATCAATAAATATCTAAGAAGGTTAACCATGTTGGATTTACAAAACATGCGCCGTGAGTACAAACAGTTTACTTTGGATGAAAACAGCGTTTCCCCCGATCCTTTTAAACAATTTGAGACTTGGTTTTCACAAACCATTGAGGCGCAGATCCATGAACCCAATGCTATGGTTCTAGCCACAGTAAATGGAGATGGAATTCCCTCGATTCGTGCGGTATTGTTGAAAATTTTCGACGAGCGTGGCTTTGTCTTTTTTACCAATTATAACAGCGATAAAGCAAAAGACATTGAAACCAATCCCAATGTAGCACTCGAATTTTTATGGCTGGATTTAGAACGTCAAATTCGTATTATCGGGCGTGCAGAAAAAATCTCTACCGCAGAATCTCTCAAGTATTTTCTCAGCCGTTCACGTGAAAGTCGTATCGGCGCATGGGTGAGCGATCAAAGCCAAGTCATTAGCTCGCGCCAAGCCCTCGCCATGCAAATCGCAAAAATGAAAGAAAAGTTTTCCAAAGGGGAAGTGCCTCTCCCTGATTTTTGGGGAGGCTATCGTGTCGTTCCGGAGAAAATTGAGTTTTGGCAGGGGCGTGAGAACCGATTGCATGATCGACTTTTGTATACCTTAAAAGAGGGAGCGTGGACGATTGCACGATTAGCACCCTAACTCATGAAAAAGTTCACTCTCTTTTATAGCTGTCTATTGAATGCTTCGCAAAAAAAGGTTTGCACATTTCATACGGATACCCACAACCTTCCACTTATCACTCCTCCTTGGATAAATGTCACAATTGTGTCCATGGATGATTCGATGATCGAAAAAAGTATC
>Ga0208103_1000644_pt1 | contig 10458 bp, 12 predicted proteins | sample CryBogmetaGMA75M_FD_184550 | JGI IMG/M metagenome (GOLD analysis project Ga0208103, IMG submission 184550) | Freshwater microbial communities from Crystal Bog, Wisconsin, USA - MA7.5M (SPAdes) | ecosystem: Environmental > Aquatic > Freshwater > Lake | place: Crystal Bog, Wisconsin, USA... | reverse complement strand
GATTAAAGAAGGCTAATATAAAAGGTTTTTATTGGCTAACTTTAGATCAGGAGCGTACAGTCCCTGATGCCCTAAAAAACTAATATTTGATAATCGCAAAGATTTTTCAATAAAAAAAGTAACTATTGCTGATAGACATATGGTAGAAATTTATGAAGGTGATATTATAACCTTATGGATTGGAAATGAATCAGTAAGTTCGGGAAGGTTTGAAGTTATTTTTGACCGTGGAGCATTTTGTTTATCTTCTATTATTCTTAATGGAAGTGCGAGTGTATTTTTTCCATCATATAAATATTTAATAGGTCATGATAAAAATGGTGATCCAATATGGAGTGATAATGGCAAATCTAAAATTAAACCATTGTATGATTTTAATTCATCTTTATTAGAAATTATCGGAAATAAGTTTGAAAATCCTGAATTATGTGATAGAATTTAAACAAATAAAAATATGATTATAGAAATTAAAAATGTAGAAGGATTGAATATTCCAAGTCGTGCAAATGAAACTGATGCAGGATATGATATTATAGCAACTAGTGAACCTAATATTGTAGGGGAAAAGGAAGGAGAGTTTTGGAAAAGTATTTCATATATTGAATATAAAACTAATACTTTTATATCTCCTCAAAGTAATATTTTGGATACTACTACCAAAAACTATCATACTCTTCTATTTCCAAGAAGTTCTATTTCTAAGTATAATTTATCACTCAGTAACTCAGTTGGCTTAGTTGATCAAGGATATAAAAATGAAATACTTTTTAGGTTTAATTATTTGTTTCAGCCAGAAGATTATAAAGTTTGGTACGAAGGACAATTAGTTGCAAAAGTTAATTATAATAAAATATATAAAATTGGTGATAAAATAGGACAATTAGTTATAACAGAAACCATTCAACCAGAGTTTAAAATTGTAAATGAACTGAAAGATACTGATAGAGGAAATAATGGTTTCGGAAGTAGTGGTTCGTGAGAAATAATATATTTATGAAAGTTAATTGGATAATCGAAAATTTGGTTAAAGAGAAGAGTTTCTTAGAGTTATCAGAGGAAGCTAAGAAACAAGGTTATAACGTACAAGATATCAAAGGAGATTTTAAACATGATGATATTAAACAGTATCAAAATGAATGCGTAGTTTTTAATGGTAGTATTAGATACCTTTACATCTTTCATTGAAAAGTCTTGAAATATATTAAATAATTTCAATAAAATTTTACTATTTAGGTTAAGTAATAATGTGAGTAAATATATTAAATTATCTGAATGGGCAAAAATGAATAACTATTCATATAGAGGTGCATTTGGTTTATTTAAACGGGATGGAATCCCAAAAAGCAAACAATTAGATAGTGGAACTATATTAATTGAAGTTAAAGATGTTGAAGTTTCTTCAACATCTGAACACAACATAGTTTATGCTAGAGTTAGTTCATCTGAAAATAAGATTAATTTAAATAGTCAAGCAGATAGAGTTAGTCAATTTTGCAACGCAAAAGGATGGATTGTTAATGAAATAGTTAAAGAATGTGCAAGTGGATTAAATGATAGCAGACCTAAGTTAGAAAAAATATTTAAAGACAGAAAGGCAACAAGAATTATAGTCGAACATAAGGATCGTTTAACTCGTTTTGGATTTAATTATATAAAAACTTTATATCCAGAATGTGAGATTATAGTAATCAACGAAGTTGATTCTGATAAAGAAGATCTTATACAAGATTTTATTTCAATTGTAACTTCTTATTGTGCAAGGATTTATGGAAATAGAAGAAGTAAAAGAAAAACGGAACTTTTAATCAAGGAATTAGAAAATGATAAGATCAACTAAAACTACTTTAAAATTCTCGAATCCAAAAAAACTGGATTCGCTTCATCTTTTTATAGATGAATATAGAAACGTAGTTTCTCAATTCGTTGATCTTATATGGAATGAAGAAAAACTTAACTCTTTATTACCTAAAACGATAACTTCTAAAATTACAGATACGTGGTTAACCCAAAGAGCAATCCAGTGTGCTGGAAAACAAGCATCTGGAATCGTAAGAGGAACTAGAAAAAAACAAGAACAGCGACTTTTTGTTATCAAACAACTACAAAAAGAAAATAAAGATGCTTCATATCTTCAAAAAAAGTATGACCAATGTAATATAACTAAACCAAATATAAATCAAGTAGAAGCAGAATTAGATTCTCGTTTTGTTAAAATCACAATGAAAAACGAAACTATATTTGATGGTTGGATTACATTCACCTGTTTAGGTAATAATATTAAATTAGAAATACCATTTAAAAAACATAAACATTTTATTAAAATGTTATCGAAAGGAACTATAAAAAAAGGAATAAGAATATCAAACAAAATGATTACTTTTATGTTCGATATTGAAGAGCCTGAAATGGTTACAGAAGGAGTAACATTAGGAATTGATATTGGAATGAATACTGCGTTATCATGTTCAAACGGACAAATGATAAGTAAAGATAATCACGGACACACTTATAAAAGTATCTGTAGGAAATTAAGTGGTAAAAAGAAAGGTTCTAAAGGTTCTGAAAGAACTTATGCTCATAGAACTAATTATATTAACTGGACAGTTAACCAGATTAATTTCGATAACGTTTTAGAGGTTTGTAGGGAAAATATAAAGAATTTAAGAAAGGGAAGGAATTGTTCTAAAGAACTTTCGAGGTGGAATTATGCAGAACTCTTTGATAAGTTAGATATGAGGCTTGAGGAAACTGGTGTCCAGTTAATTAAGATTAATTCTACTTATACAAGTCAAAGGTGTAGCTGTTGTGGATGGGTTCGTAGAAGTAATAGAAAGAAGAACGCGTTTGGATGTGAGTTCTTCAAGTGTACTAAATGTGCATTTGAATGTAACGCTGATTTGAATGCTTCAATTAATATTGCTTCGAAGTTGCTACCAATAAGTAAGCAACAACGATTAAAGAACGCTAATAGAAAAGGGTTTTATTGGCTAACTGCTGATCAGGAGCGTACAGTCCCTGATGCCCTAAAAAACTAATATTTGATAATCGCAAAGATTTTTCAATAAAAAAAGTAACTATATAAATTGAACGTAGCATCTTCAGTTATTTCTTCTATAAATTTTGATAGATTATCTTTTGTATATAATTTATTTGCAGGATTTATTATAATATCATATAATCGATTTAATATAGCATCTTTAGATTTAACCTTTTCAAATTCTAAATCAATAGTAACATCTAATGGAATATTAAACCAAGGAGTTTCTAAAAGATAATTTTTTAATGTTTCATCAAATTTATTAAGCATAACTTTAATTATTTAGGCAAAAAATGATAAATAATTACATAATATGTATAGTCAAATTTATAACAACCAATCATTATTAAACACTAGTGTAAGCGTTTCGTCAATTAGCGCAAATGTAGGAACTGGTTTTTTTCTAACATCAGCAATAGGAATGCCAAATTTTGCAGTAGAATTTAATACTAATAGTCCTTTAAGTGCTGATGCAATTGCGCCAGCTTTAACTGCTTATAATGCCGCAACTGCTTCATATGCATTATCTACCGCATATTTTGCATCCATATCCGCAGTTCCAGCAATGTCTGCGTTATCTGCTGCTGCATTAAGTAATATGAATAGTGCATTTTATTCTGTAACATCTACTACTGTTACTTTAACTGCTACTATTAATACTTCATTTTCTGCTTATAATTATTTTAATACTGATGGAACTGCAATGGGTTCTGTATCTTCAGGTAATGGAACTATTCTTGTGGATAGAACATATATTGGAGATATTGTAAATTTTAGAACTTCAAAACGATTTGGGTGGTTAGCAACTCTTGGAGCAACTTCGACGTTGACTTTAACTGCTAATGGTGCAAATGGATCATGGGGACCAGAAATTTCTCGTATGAAACATATGGGATATTGCTAAAATAGAATACAAAAAATATTAAATAAAGCCTTATGATTAATTTCATAAGGCTTTATTTTTTTAATTTGATGGTTAAATAATATATATGTCTGATTGCAATTATACAAAAATAATAAATGATACTGATTGTATCGGAGATTCTAGAATTACGTTAAATTCAAATTTTACAAATTTAGATAGTAATTTATGTGCATTATCTGCAACTAATAATATTTTACAAAATAAATTAAATTCATTAATAACACTTGTTAATACTATAACCGGAAATTCTATTATTACTACTTATAGGGGAACTGTTGCAAATTTTACACCAACATATACAGCTATATATGTTGTTCAAGTAAATGGAACTGTTTCATTTCCCGGCGAAGGAGGTGGAGATGTTACATTTACAATTAATAACGGGATAGGTTCTACTAATGTATTGCGTCAATATGTAGCACATAGAGATGCAAATAGTGGAGGGGATTCTCCTGAAGATATGCCTATTAATTTAACTTGGAGTGGAACCTTAAATGCAGGAACTGCATACACATTTACACTTAAAACTTATGCTACAGGAACTACTACAGCATATGGTAGTATATTAACAACTAACATATCTGATGGTAGTTCTTATAATCCATATTGGGTTATACAACAATCTGCAATTATTTAATGGATATATCGCAAACATCTCAAACTGCACCACCAATGGTATATGGTCCTTGGGCAATGAATTATATTGCTAATGATCCAGTAGCATTTCAAACTGCATTACAAACTAGAAATGGAACTGATGCAGCAACTTTATCAAATTCATATTTTGATAATAAAACATCTGCATTATCTTCTACTACGGAATTAGATAAAGTTGGAATGCATTTATCTACAGGAGGAATAGCAACGGTTCCTGAAAGTATTACCCCATCTGATCACACTAAGTTGACACACAAGTATGCAAATTTTACACAAATTGCAACAACACAACAAACTTCTCCAAAACTTGCTGAACATATTCAACCAGTATCGTCATTTGTCGGTTCTACTTTAGGTTTATTGACTGGTATGGTTCAATCTCCATTAGGATCAGGGATTCCTAACATTATATCTGATTTAATAGGCAAATCTGACAGTAAATCAGTTGCATATATGTCATCTTCATATCAAACGTTAAAAACTAATGAAATGACAAATCAAATAACTAATAGTCATGGCAGTTTAGCGCATTTAGGAGGTAAATCTAATGCTGGAAATTTCTTTAATGATGTATATAATGGAGCAATTTCACTAATACAGATGATTAATAAAATAAAAACATTATTATATGTAGGAATTCATCAATTAGAACTTTTAGCATTAGATATGATAGTCCCTCCAAATTTAATAGAACCATTTATGGCTATTATTGAAACTTTCTTTAGTAAAATTCCAGGAATTTCAGCAATTTTCAATGAAATCGATAAAATAGTAAAATATACTAATACATTTGCAGGATATTTATATCAAGTTAATTCTCTTGCTAATAATGTTAGTTCATTGATATCAACATTTACACCTTCGCAACTTACTTCTGGTCAAATATCAATAAATAGCATTTCATCTAGTATGAGTAGTTTAACACCAGCATCTATAACCACTTCATTTTCTAAAATATTAAATACTACAAGCATTGGATTGGGTGGTAATATGTCACATGGACTTGCAATAGGATTACAGGGAATGCAAAGTAGTGTTGTATCTACTATATTAGGAAAACATTCATTACAATTAGGATTATTATCTCCATTATTCAGTTCAGGACAGCAACAAATAAAAACATATAAATTGGCATATGGGAATTCGGGATATTCATCAAGTAAAGTTTATAATGGTGAAGTTTATAGAAATCCTTCATATATTCCATCTCCATTATTATAATTAATAACATAATATGAAAAAATATTTTGGAAACTATTTAGGGATAGTAATATCTAGAAAAGATACTGAAAGTCGTGGAAGGTTAAAGGTATATATTCCTCATATAATGCCAGTTTTAAATGCAAATTTATTAAAACTTTTTGGAATTCAAGGGGAAGAAACTATATCATTTAATGCAGTAGGTGGTAATATAAATGGTGGTATTCCTGAACCTGCAAGAGCATATTTAGAAAATATTTTACCATATGCCGAACCCGCTTCACCAATTATAGGTAGTTCATCGCCAGGTGTAAAAAATTCTAGTGGAAATGTTAGTCAAAATGCAATAGGTGCTGGTAACATGGATAAAAGCGCATTAGTTCCAGGAAATTCAGGTGTTCTTTCTACTCCATCTACACCAAAAATAATACCACCACCATCAACTAATCAGCAAGAACTTTTTCAAAATTCTGCAAAATACGGAAAAGTTTCTCCTCAAGCAATGGCAGGAAATCAAGGTGCAGGACTTTGTGCAACTGGTGTTAGACAAATTGCTGGTGGTATGACGGGCGATAATTATTTTAGTAATGGATTATCATCTGGTAGTGGTGGAAGTGCAAATGCATCATCCTTATCAAATGGAAATGATTATTTTCAAAAATCTGGATATTATCAACCTCCACAATCATTACCATCAGATTATATACCACAAAAAGGAGATATAGTTTCAGGAACAAAGGGATCATCACCAGGACATGTTCAAATATATGATGGACAAAATTGGGTATCGGATTTTACGCAATCTGGTATGTCAACTAGCTATGATGATTTAACATTACATAGAATGACTCCAGAAGCTAGTGCGAATGTAGGAGGAAAACCTAATACTGATGTACCACCAAAACCTGTAGAAAATAATATCATACCAACAACTGAAAATACCTATAATCAATTTTATAAAGTAAAAGGTACGACATTTGGATATCAAGATTCTGGTGATAATGGATTGGGTGCATGGGGAAGAAATACTAATAATACTACATTAATCGGAGTATCATTAAATGCTTCTGCTTCTGGTAAAAATACCCCTGAAGATGGTATTACAAGTGTATTATTTGGTAGTGCGAATACAGCAAAAAATAAACTAGTTGAAGTTTATAATCCTGCAACTGGAAAAAGTTTTATAGGACCGATTGTCGATAAAGGGCCATTAAATACTTTATCGAATGGAATAGATTTAACTGCGGGTGGATCAATAGCATTAGGAGGTACTGCAAAAGGGAGTTATGAACAGGGAGTTTACTATAGAGTATTAACATCCGCAGAACAAACACAATACAGTAATTTAGTTGGTGATGGTGCTATTGGAGGGCAAGCAATGTCAGCACCTGTTGGTAATGTTAGTATTTTTAGTGATGCATTATTTGGTGTAACAAATCAACAAGCTACAGAAAATTTAAAAAGTTTAGTTAGTGGAACCCCTCCTCCTTATCCACCATCCCCAACAACTAGTCAAACACCAGCAGGTAAACAAACAATGACTACTACAAATATTAGTCCTGCTCCATATGATACTACAAATGTTGCAAAAGGTGTATTTAGTGTTCCTCAAGTTGGTGCATTATTATGGTGTTTCTTTAGAGAAGGTAATCCATTATTTCCAGTATATTTTGCAGCATCATATAGATCAGGAGAATGGGCAAGTGCATATAAATCAAGCAGTCCTGGTGTTAATAATGATACATCTCTAGAAGGTGATCAAACAAAAAGTAGCACAACTATAATGCCAACAAAAGGAGGAGGTGTTATAAGTACAGAAGGATCAGGTTCTCATGAAGTATCTATGGTTGCTTATTCTGGAGCACATTTAAAATTTCATGAAAATCATACAATATTATACTCACCAGATGATTTTCATTCACAAGCTGATGGAAATAAATTTGATATCACATTAAGTAACAGAGAAACACATACTAAAGGTATATGTAATACAGTTGTTAATGGTGATTGTTTTGAAAAAATTGGAAACGTAACAGATCAATCAGTTCATGATGCAATAAATGGAATAGAATCCTTAATTAGTAAAATAAACGACGAAATGTTGAAACACTCTTAATATATGTCAGAACGAAGTAATATACCATGCCCAAGTTGTTCAGGAACTATAATACATAACGCAAAACAAAAAAGTTTTTTGGAAATAATGCGAAGTGTTTTGCCTTCTCCAGTATTAATTTTAAATAATATTGTTCCTATACTACAGTCAGTAAATATAATTTCTAAAAAAAATATGTATACTGGTGCATGTCCTGATTGTGGTGGTAAAGGAAGTTTTATAGACCATTCTGATACTAGACCTCAACAAAAAAAAGCATTAGCAGTAGCACAAGAACATTCAGCAGCTATAACAGCACATGAAGCAAAATTAGATACTGGTGGATATACAAATAGTAAATATACATCAATATTAGGTAATCATGTAATAGAAGTTGGTGTTGGAATGAATAAATTACAATCTTATGCAGTAATACCAAATGGAAAACCAGTAAAATCTAAAACTAATATTGGCGCGAAAGGTACAAGTGGGGGAACTACAACAACAAACCAAATTAATGGTACAAATCCACTTGCAACTCCTGGTGGACAATTTTATATTAAAGCTAGTAACAAATTTACAGTTTTAGCTGGTGCTCAAGGTATAGAATTAAATACTTTTGGTAGTGTAAATATTGCAGGAGGTATAACAAAAATAACTGGCGCGGAAATGAACATAGGATCATCAGTAGGTACCACAACTATTGAAGGACATCATTTAAAATTAGCAGGAAATACTATAGAAATATCGCCAAATGCTGGAAGTTCATCAGGCCAAGTTCAAATAAATGCTACATTAGGAGTTCATGGTAATTTAGTAGCAAGTGGTGGAGCGCATATTGAAGGTGAATTACATTTTATATCAGCAACATGCCCAAAATCTGATCCTAAACCTACTAGCATGGGCGCATTACCTTTCACAAAAACTGGAAATGCGAATTGGGGTCCGATGGCATCCGCAAAAGCATTGAACGATTTAAGAAAAGCCACTATTGCTTTTACTAAAGATCCTAGTACATTACTTGCAACTCCAAGAGGGGTTTTAATGTTATCTGAACGAATATCACATCTAGCATATGCGACAATGCCTTATGAAAGTGTTCCTACAGGTATTGCAGTAGGTGTAGATTCTGGTGGTCATAGTCATATGTTATTGGTATATAACTTTCCTCATAATCATACACTTCCTGATAGCGCACATCAACATTCAATAGAAATGCCAAATATTAAATTGGTTGATAGTGATGCTCAAGTAAGACAACAATCAACAGACTGTCAAAATTCTACACCAGTTCCAATCGTAGATACTGGATTATCTACTGCAATGGCATATGCAAAAAGTATGATCGCATAATATTATTTTTTAAATATATCTAAATATTTAAATACAATTTTTTTATTTAGATCTTCTACATTATCACTATTTTGTAAATGTTCTTCGGTAATACTATTAATCATTTCAACTAAATCTACATATTTTTTATGTATATTAATATCATACTCTTGTGTATTATCTAGAAATGGTATTTGATGTACCTTAGTTAAGTCTATATTAGGTGATTGTAAACTCTTTAAAATTGTATCGTAATGATCTTTTTTTACGTTTTCAATCGACTGAATACTATCAGATATTGTAAAAGATTCTGGTAATTCTACATCATTAAATGTCGGAATAATATAATCTTTGCCAAATAAATCTACTTTCAATTTATCCCAAGGATGCATCGAAATAGCGGATAAATCAGGTAACGTAATATCTTCATTCATATAATTTATTTATCTATATTATTTTATATTTCAATGTAATGGTGTGATAAAAGATTCTTTTCTTTTTTTATTGATTGTAAGAAATTGCTCCATAAATATAATTATGGGCTATACAACTGGAAGAAGATTCACGAATGAAGAATTAATATTAGAGGCTAGAAAATATAAAACAAAAAAAGAAATTTATGATAATGATAGTTCTTTAATAAAAATTGCAAGAAATAGAGGAATATTAAAAGAATTATATGCACATATTGATGATATAAGTTTTTCAACTCCTCAGTTAATATGCAAAAAAATATTAGAAGAAATTTTAGGAATGAAATGTTTATATAATACAAGAAAAATAGTTAAACCTTATGAACTTGATATATATTTTGAGGAATTTAAATTGGCATTTGAATATAATGGAACTAATTGGCATATATCAGAAGATGTAATAATTAGAGATTGTAATAAAAAAGAATTATGCAAACAAAAAAATATTACATTAATAGATATAAATCAAATATCAAAAAAACGATTATACGAGGAAGAAATAAAATATCAATTAATAGAAAAATTAGATATTATTAATTTTATAACTAATAGAAATATAACTAATGAAGATATTAATAAAGTTGAAATTATTGATATTTATAAAGATATTCCAAATATTAAAAATCTAGAAGAATTGCAGAATAAGATAAAAACATGCAAAACAATAAAGGAATTTCAAAATAAATATTCTTATGAATATAGAATGTTATGTAAATCTAAGCAATTATTTTTATTAAAT
>Ga0208103_1000643_pt1 | contig 10471 bp, 9 predicted proteins | sample CryBogmetaGMA75M_FD_184550 | JGI IMG/M metagenome (GOLD analysis project Ga0208103, IMG submission 184550) | Freshwater microbial communities from Crystal Bog, Wisconsin, USA - MA7.5M (SPAdes) | ecosystem: Environmental > Aquatic > Freshwater > Lake | place: Crystal Bog, Wisconsin, USA... | reverse complement strand
GGACAGCAGCTACTGTTATGAAACCTATTCATGATGGGAAGATGGTGGAGTTTACCGTTTTTCTCATGACGGGACGGAAAGGAACATGATTAGCGAGCAGCAAGGAACCCAAAAGCTATTTTGACACCAGACCGTGAGGAGTTACATAATTACCATATTTGTTCCTTCCTGTAAGTGAGCATCCAGTAATTTTGACGGTCATCCAACATTTCAAGTGATATTATTAATAAAATATTACCTTGACTTTACATTTTCATAAGAGCATTCATCAATCGTCGTTTCTCTTATAGCTCAGTAAACCCATCAACCCTCCCCATAACCTTCTGGAGTCCGCCGTGAAAATGACTTATCGGAAGGTGCCGATATTTCGGCTTCCACGGAGGTAACTATTCTTCTGTGGGAGCTTACGTTTTACGGTACTCAGAGTATCTATTTTCATATAAACAAATTCAGGCATTCACCTGCCTGTAGTAAAGGAGGTAATATATGCTTTTCATGAATATTTACACATGGGAACCTGGACAGAGAGATGCGTTGATTAATAGACGTATGGAGAAAAAAGGACCCACTCTCGCTGAGGGAGTGAAGAAGGTTCACGAATGGCTTGATGTTGGCGGCGGTAGAGGTTTCATGATCTGTGAAACAAATGATCCCAAAGCTCTCATAACATCCGTCATGGGATGGAGCGATCTCATGAAACAGCAGATTGTTCCATTACTTGATACGACAGAAATATTTCCGGCGGAAAAAGGCAAAAAGTAAAAAATTAAATCGGATTTTACGTTTCTTCTTTGAGGGCAGGATCAAAAAATGGTTCTGCCCTCTTTATGCATATTGCAATTGGTAATGATTACAAGCTCCTGCCATGCTCCGTGCAACAGTAGTAGGTAAAGATAGCATCATGGAAACACCTTTAAGGCGAGCGTCAATGAAAGCTATAAAAAAGTAGAAGATTTTCTTGTCAACATCAAATAAAATGGGAAAGACAAGGGCTGGTAAATAACATCACCCAACAAAGCTCTATCCGGAGCTATAATCCCGGATAGATAACCAATCCCGATGAAAGGAGAAAAAAATGGACCCGAAAGAGATTGCGAAGCAGATGAGTCAATTTAATAAAACAGTTTTTGACAACACGTTTAATGCCATGACCGTTCTTCAGGAGCAGACGGAAAAGATAGTGAACAATTTTCTGGAGCAAAGTCCCTGGATGCCTGCAGAAGGTAAGAAGGCCGTCACGGACTGGCTTAAGGCCTACAAGTGGGGACGTGAAGAGTTTAAGGCCACTGTCGACGACAATTACCGGAAGGTCGAAGAGTATTTTGCCGGCGCTGACAAAGGGAAAGTGGAAGATTTTTTTGTCAACGGCGAAAAGACTAGAAAGACAAAGGCAGGCAAATAACATCACCCAACAAATCTCTATCCAGGGCTAAACCCCGGATAGAGATTTCCCTATCGCTCATCACTTCAACTGGTAATTCTCACTCTCATTCAATAGGGAAAACTGAGGACTTGCAGATAAACTAAACAGACGACCACGCTCGCTGCCTTCCTGTAACAAAGCATCCGTCAATTTTGAAGGACATCCTCCCTTTCAAACAGTAGTCTATGATGAAACCGACAATTTTCCCCCTTGACTTCCTATTCTCATAAGAGCATTCATTGACCATAGTCTCTCATATAGCTCAGTAAACCCATCAACATTCCCCTTAACCTTCTGGAGTCCGCCGTGAAAAGGAGTTATCAGAAGGTGCCAGTATTCAAACACTTAATCTTAAAAAAGGAGGATTGTTATGAAAAAGTTCATTATGGCTATCATACTCGTTACCACCATTATTTTTAGTGCGTCAGCTTTCGCTGGCGAACCCGTCGTCCATCATATAGCATTGTGTAAGCTGAAAGACGGCGTGACCCCCCAACAAGTTGAAGAGATGATTACCGTTGGTAAGGCACTTCTCTCAAAAATCCCGGGGGTTTTGGAGGTCTCCATCGGCAAAAAAGCCCGAGAGGATAGGCCCATTCATATCAAAGACTACGACTTGGTCTACTATGTGAGGTGGCAAAACAATGAAACCGGTAACGTCTATGGACCTCATATACTGCACCAAACCTTGCAGAAGCTCTACTCGCCGCTGTGGGCCAACATGAGAATAATCGATTTCTACGGCAATTAATATCCTGAACGCTTACGATCACCTAATTGATAGAAGCCTGTCCCCGTGACGGGCTTCTGTAGTTAGTAACGCCACGCTATTATTGTTAGTTCATGTTCATTAGTGTTGTGATTATATTACAAATATCGTTTTACCAGATTCAATATTTCAACTCGAAATCAATAACCTCTGGTGTTGAGTAATCCTGACACTTTGTAGATAAAGAAAACAGAAGGTCTCTCTCGCTATCTTCCTGTAATGTTGTTTTCCTTATTTTCCCAATTCACACAACATTTCAATCGGAAATAATCAAAAAACTGCGGAACTTTAACTTAACATGTGGTACAAGTTTCGGATTAGGTTAACCGGACCCATCTGAATATGGATAGCTCTTAGAAAATTATTCCGGTAAATAAAATGAACACAATTCAATTTTATGGAGGTAGTCATGAAAAAAGTTAGATTCTTGTCAATCGCAGTTAGAATCGTAATCGTGTTTGCAATTGTCACTATGCTTTGTCAAAAAGACATGGGGATTCCATTAGCCCAAGCTCAGGAACAAAAATCAGCAACAAGTATCATTGACTTACCTACTCCTGCTCTTGATGGTTCAATATCTGTTGAGAAGGCATTATCAGAAAGGAGAACCGTGAGATCTTATAGTGATAAACCGTTGAGCTTGGCGGATATTTCACAGATTCTCTGGGCAGCTCAGGGTATTACAGAGCCAAATCGTGGGTTAAGGACCGCACCTTCGGCACAGGCATCCTATCTCATGAAGATCTATATCCTTACAGGAAAAGTAGCCGATATAACAATGGGAATGTATCAATATCAACCCCAGGGACATAAGCTGGTAAAGATTGCCGATGGTGACATAAAAGCAAATCTATACAGTGCAGCCCCACAGAATCCTATCAAGAATGCTCCTGCTGCTATTGTTATTACTGGTTTATCCAACAAGGCAAAGAATCCTTTTTGGATATATTTAGAAGCAGGTCATGTTGCCCAGAACATTTGTTTACAGGCCGTATCCCTAAATATCGGAACTGTAACCATGGCCGGTTTCAAACCAGAAGAAGTAAAAAAAGCTTTGAAGTTGCCTGATAATGAGCAGCCCGTTTACATAATGCCCATAGGCAAAAAATGAAACATTTGCTATTTTGAAAAAAGTCATACTCCTGTGGATATGAATGTGGAAATATACCGAGTTGAAACATGCAATTTTGGGAGGGTGATTTTTTGGATGAGAGAGGGTATTTGTGGCTTCCTGAAAGCCACAAATAAGAGGACTCAAAAAATATTCCATGTTTCTTCTGGTAATGATCACCAATACCCCATATTTTGTGGTCAAAATGCAATTGACACAAAAGATCATTCTTCGTATACTCCCAAAGCGAAAAAGGAAGTTTTCATCAATTATATTGCGGTAAGTGTTCCAAGAGAAGCGTCCGTTTAATGCCAATAACATTCTCAACAGAAAGGAAGGATAGCCATGGTAAAGGATGAACAAAAGAAGAAGATCGATGATGTCAGCAATGGCGTAGAAAAAAAAGATCATTCCGTGAGCCGTCGCTCTGTCCTTAAAGGGGCTGTCGGCCTGGGCGCAATGGCAGCAGCCACCAGCGCGGTTGGTTTAAGTCTCACATCGGGGCGGGCGGAGGCGGCCATCCTTCCGAAGAAATGGGACAAGGTGGTCGATGTCGTCGTCGTCGGAGCGGGAGGAGCGGGGCTGTTTGCCGCGATTGAGGCGGCGGACACCGGCGCTAAGACAATCTTTCTTGAGAGTGAGCCCGTGCGCCTGGGGAGTACTCCGATCAGCGGCGGGATCTATGCGGCTTGCGAAACCGATATGCAGCCGGGAAGCCGTGATGAATTATTCGCGGACCTCATGGCGTCCCATCGTCAGGACTGTGACCCAGCATTGGTCAGGGCCTATGTGGATAATGCCAGCGAAACCTACAAACGGATGAAGGAGTTAGGAGTTAAGTTTACTAGGGTAAGTTCGTGGGCACATATGAAGAAGCCGTGGGGTCATGATACATCATCGGCAGCCGAAATGTGCGCAACCCTGGAAAATGCAGCCAAGAAAAAGGGAGCCCAGCTTCTTCTGAATACCCGCGGAAAAAGACTGCTCGTCAACCCCGACAACAGGGTCATGGGCATTGAGGTTGAGAGCAAAGGCAAGAAACAGTATTACAAAGCCAAAAAAGGTGTCGTTCTGGCGACGGGAGGCTTTACAAGAAATCCAGAGCTTGCCAAGAACTTCGGCCGTCCAGGCTCTGAAAAGATATTCCCGCTTACAGGTATCGGTTCCAGAGGGGACGGCCTGATCATGGGGTGGGGCCTGGGATCCAGTATGACCTACATGACTATCGGAGTGGGCCCGACGGCCCCGGGCGATAAGGAAACCGGCGCCACTGACATCACGTTCTATGCTGGATCCATCATCGTCAACAAGAACGGCAAGAGGTTCTTCCGAGAATCTGAAGGTTATAGCGACATCTGCTGGGCCGGCTTGCAGCAGCCTGATGTATTGATGATCCAGATCTACGATGCCAAGGTAAAGAAGGCGCTTGTCGGAACCCCGCTGGGAAATCTGATGAAGGGCGCCAAAGAATACGAAGCTCCCACCCTTGCGGAACTCGGGGCCATACTCCAGAAGGCCTGCGGCATGAATGCGGAAGCGATGGTGGAAACGGTCAATAAGTATAACGGTTATGTGGAGGTAGGATCGGATCCCGAATTCGGGCGCAAAAACCTGGTGGGCATATCCGGCCAGCTTGTAAAGATAGATACCCCACCCTTCGTCGCCCTCATCAGTGTACCGGGCACGACCCATTTCAACGGCGGTTTAAAAGTCAATCCCAGGATGCAGGTACTGGATGTTTACGGTCAGGCGATCTCGGGCCTGTATGCGGCAGGCGAGGTGACCGGAGGGTTCCACGGCTCCGGTTACATGTCCGGTTCCGCGGTCGGCATGGCCCTCATTTTCGGCCGAATTGCCGGCAAGAACATTGCCGCGGAGAAGGGGGTATCTTGAGGGATATGTCTGAACGGAGTTTGACCCGATAGACAGGCGACAAGTGAAGAAAAAAGGCGGGGCCATCTGACCCTGCCTTTTTTATGCACATTTTAACCAGTAATCTTCGTGTTTGTTGGCTACAATGGAGTGAGAATAAGTAGGAAACGTCAACAGTCGCCCTTCCTTCCTGAAATGTTGTTTTCTAATTTTTCTTCTCGATTGAACATTTCAAATGATAATGGAGAATCTTTAATGACTCCTCAGTAAAGGTTGACACCAATCATCCCTCAAACGAATTATTGATTTATTTTGCAATTCTGCTATTAAAAATTTCAACAACCAGCAAGAAAGATAGTTCGTATTAACGGAAACTGTAATTCCAAGAAGAAAGGAGTGGTAAGAATGAAAAAACGTGAGCGTAAAGGAGAGTCCGGGCATGACTTAAAAGCGACTGAGTCAACTATGATCTCAACTTTAGTAAGCCGCCGTTCCGTTCTTAAAGGGGCCATTGGCCTGGGAGTTCTTGCTTCGACGGGCGGTCTTGCAATGAACCTCGCGTCTCCGGGATCAGCCGGAGCTGCGGTACGCCAGCTTCCTAAAAAATGGGGTGAGGTGATCGATGTCGTCATTATCGGTTCCGGTTTCGCAGGACTGGCCGCAGCCGCAATGGCAGAGGGTCAGGGCGCCAAGGTCGTTATTCTGGAGAAGATGCCAACGTACGGGGGAAATTCCATCATAAATGGCGGGGCAATGAACTCGTGGGATGATGAATATCACCTTCGGAAGAAACTCAATTTGGGGGATGATAGCTGGGAGCTATTTAAACAGGATACCCTGAAGGGCGGCGATTTTTACAATTATCCCGAACTAGTGGAAATCATGGTAAAAAATGCTCCCGATGCCCTGGACTGGCTGATGGACGAGGGGGGGGTAAAGGTCAGGAACACCCTACCCCGTATGGGAGGTCACTCGGCTTACCGGACTTTTATGGCCGTTGAGGGAGTGGGTCGGGGTATTACAGAGCCTCTGAAAAGGATTGCGGAGAAGCGCGGGGCCAAGATTCGCCTGGGTACGCAGGTGAGCTGGATATGGCGAAAAGATGCAGATAGCCCTGTACTCGGCGTGGAAGTCATAAAAAATAAGAAGAAAAGCAATATCAAGATCGAGAGGGCGCTCGTCCTTGCTTCAGGCGGTTTCAGCAGGGATGTCAAGATGCGAATGACGTTCAACCCGAGTCTTGTGCCGGAGTACAATTGTACAAATCAACCGGGAGCAACGGGTGAGATGATACGTTATGCCCAGGCTATTGGAGCCGAAGCCATTCAGCTTGCGTTTATTCAGCTTTACCCGTGTGCGGAACCGGAAACCGGGGTCCTTGATACGCCGGCAGTTTATCCTTACACGGGCACGGGGTACGGGCTGATCTATGTCAACAAAACCGGCAAACGATTTGTCAGTGAACTGGAGCGGCGTGATGTTGTTTCCAACACCCAGATCAAATCCGGCTCTAAACCCACCTACTCGATCTTCAGCGAGCAGATCATTCAGAAACTGGCTGTGCCAAAAGAAGAGATTGAAAAAGGAATGGCCAAGGGTCGTATCTGGAAAACGGATACGATCGGCGAACTGGCCGGAAAACTGGGTATCCCCGCTGACGCTTTACAAGAAACTATCAAAAGGCATAACGAGTTCATCGAGGGCGGGAAAGATCTTGATTTCAATAAGCCGATTACGAAAAACATGCTTCCCATAGTGAACGGGCCCTTTTATGCCATCGCCCAGTGGCCATCCATTCACCATTGCATGGGCGGCCTCAGGATCAACACCTCGGCCCAGGTGATCGATATCTGGGGTAAGACGATACCCCGCCTCTACGCGGCGGGCGAAGTCTGCGGTGGTGTCCAGGGATCGAACCGCTTGGGTGGCAATGCCACTACCGACTGTGTCGTCTTCGGCCGCATCGCGGGTACGAATGCCGGCAAAGAAAAACCTGTGGCATGAAAAGGCGGTAAGTTCAAAATTTTTACAAGAAAAACGGCAGGGTCAAAAAGGTCCTGCCGTTCATCCGTAGAGGAGGGGAAATGAAAAAAACAGTGCTCATAATTACAATGAGCGCATTTTTCAGCCTGGCATATCTTCTTGCTGGAAACATCGCCCTGGAGGCCGCGAAACCCGCAGAATCGAAGGGGGCGGCCGCACGGCGAGAATCGTGTGTTACCTGCCATTCTGACTTTGCGCCGGTCCTGCCGAAGGGGCATCCCGCCGCGGCCGGAAAAGATATCGGTGCCTGCACCACCTGCCACCAGCCGGACGTATCAGGCAAGGCGGCACCCAATGCATTCTCTGCCAGGCTTCATCGAGACCATGAAGGAAAAACTGACTGCGCGCTCTGTCACACCTGGGTTCACGACAAAAGTTTTGGCCTTATGGGGCAGAAACTCTCCTGGGGAAAGCCATCAAAAGAAGATATGGATCTTTTGAAGAAGGTATCAGTTTCCTGGGCCACTTCCACATACATAGATGCCGAACACGGAAAAAAGAATGTGACGTGCATGGGCTGTCACGGAAAGGTATTACCGGTAGAAGGAGACAGCGTGGAAAACAGCCGCTGTCTTGATTGCCACGGCCCCATGGATCAACTGGCCAACAAGTCAGAGCCGAAAGACTTCAAGGATCGCAACCCCCACAAGTCCCATCTGGGGGACATCGCATGCACCGTGTGCCACAAGAGCCATACCGAATCTAATGTCTACTGCCTGGGTTGCCATCGCACATTCCAGATGAAGATCCCCGGTGGTCCGAAGCAGTAGGCGAACACTCCTCTCAACGCCTCCCCCCGGCGGGGGAGGCTCCTTCATTCACCAGAGCCGGTGAGTTTTGTTGTTACTTTTTTTTCGATCCGTAATCATCACTATCTATACTCATCCACAACCAAACAGTAATAAATGGCATCATCGAACTGTTCTTCCTGAAAGAGAGCATCCAGCGATTTTGTCAGGCATCCGAACTTTCAACTGGTAATATTTAATGTCAGGAAATAAAAAAGGCAGGCATCCAAGATAGCAAGTGGTATTCGTGGGTCATTATTTCATTGACACAAAAGGTTGCGCTTTCTATACTTCCATCCCAGAGAAGCAAGTTCGCATCAAAGTCAAACAAATATCTTTTGTGTATTGCCCGAACCGAGTGTGCATTCATTACTGGATGTAGGGTTTAAAAATAGATCATCAACCGACATGAAAGGAGAAAAAATCCATGAAAAAAAATGTTTCGAGAAGAGATTTCATCAAAATGGCAGCGGTCGGCAGCGCCAGTGCAGCAACCATCTTGACTGCTTTTAATCCAAAAGATGCAATCGCAAAGCTCCCAAAGAAGTGGGATATGGACGTGGATATCATAGTTGTTGGCGCTGGTGGTGCTGGTCTTGCTGCGGCTTTAGAAGCGGCGGCAAAAGGCACCAAGGTCGTAGTATTGGAAAAGACACCCGCTATGGGGGGCAGTAGCCTCATCTGCGGCGGTGCTTTGGCTTTTGCCGGTACGGACTTGCAGGCCGAAAAAGATGTCAAGGATTCAAACGATCTTTTTTACAAGGACCTGATGAAAGTGGGAGAAAACGTCAATGACCCTGTTATGGTCAAAGCCTATCTGGACAATCAGCTTGAGACCTATAAATGGCTGAAGAGCTTGGGCGTAAAATTCAATGGCCTCGGGATTGCCAGCGGCATGAGCGTCCCCCGCAGCCATTATGTTACCCCCAAGGACGTGATTAAGATTCTGGGGGACACGGCAAAGGCAAAAGGCGCCATGATTATCATGGGTACAGGTGTCTCCCGACTGATCCTTGACGAGAAAAGTGGGAAGATCAGGGGCGTTATGGCTGAGAAGGGAAGCAAAAAAACCTATTATGGCGCTAAAAAAGGCGTCATTTTGTCCAGTGGCGGTTTCTCACGGAACAAAGACCTGCTGGCCAAGTTCGTCCCCTCCATGGCAAAAGCCAAAGCCATGGTAGGATTAGGATGCCAGGGAGATGGTCTCAAGATGGCATGGTCATCGGGAGCCGATCTCCAGGATATGCCTTACATCAAGGCGACCTTTGGATTTGATACGGAAGCTACATCCATGGCCCATTTCGCTCTCGTCTTTTATAAAGGTGCCCTCATCATCAACAAGGAGGGTAAACGTTTTGTCAATGAATCGATCTCCTATAAACTCGTTGGCGACGCTGCCCTGATGCAGCCTAATGCAATAGGTTATCAGATCTACGATGCTGCGATCCGGGATGAGGCTAACAAGGACCAATTGGCCAAGACGGATACGCTGGAAAAGGAGGGCCGAATCAAACAGGCAGCCACAATCGGAGAACTGGCAATGGCCATAGGCATACAGCCAAAGACCCTTGAAGATACTTTACGTGATTACAATGCCAGCGTCGATAAGGGAATTGATACGCAATTCGGAAGAAAGACCCTCGTTGCTGGCTTCGGAAAACCGGTAAAGATTGAAAAACCTCCTTTTTATGCCCTAGCCTCCACAGCCTTCATTCTGGGAACTTACGGAGGTATCCGGGTGAATGAAAAGGCCCAGGTCCTGAATATCTATGGAGAGGTTGTCCCAGGTCTTTATGGTGCAGGAGAAATCCTGGGTGGGGTCCATGGCGCTGCCTACATGACGGGAACTGCATTTGGAAAGGCCCTTATTTTCGGACGCCTCGCCGTCAAATCTATCCTGTCTTAAAGTGATCCAGAAAGAGAGGCCGGAATTTATCCAGCCTCTCTTTTTTGGCATCCACTATCCTTTGCTGTCAAACGAAATGAAAAAGTATTCGTTCTAAAGTGTTGTTTAGTCCTTCCTGAAATGTTGCATCTGGTAATTTTGAAAAAGATCAACCTTTCTGATGGCAACCAATAGTGAAGGCCGAGATTTTCACCCAATAAATTAGATTTGACATACAAGATACCGTCGCTTTATACTCCGGCCCTCTAAATGTAATTTTCATCACGGAGGATTTTTATGAGACGGAAAGGCTTTTATCTCGTTTCACTCGTATGTTTTGCGGGAGCCTTCCTGTTTTGTTCAGATACCGCGCTGACGGCGCAGATGTCAAGGGGTTGTAAAAGCTGTCACGGGCAACTATCCGAAACGCTCTTCAAGGCACATCCCAAGGTTTCCCAAGAAGGTGTCAAACAGTGCCTGGCCTGCCATTCTCAAAAGGGAGCGGCCCAGTCCCTGGAGCGGACCGTCCACTTCGGCCATTTTTCCCGCGAAAAATTTGCTGGTACTTGCTGGTCCTGCC
>Ga0208103_1000634_pt1 | contig 10620 bp, 23 predicted proteins | sample CryBogmetaGMA75M_FD_184550 | JGI IMG/M metagenome (GOLD analysis project Ga0208103, IMG submission 184550) | Freshwater microbial communities from Crystal Bog, Wisconsin, USA - MA7.5M (SPAdes) | ecosystem: Environmental > Aquatic > Freshwater > Lake | place: Crystal Bog, Wisconsin, USA... | reverse complement strand
TCCTACCTCGACGGTTGCCGCGTCAGGGCTACGTCCAGCATCACCTTGGCGCAGGCCAACGGTACCACGCCCAATCCTGCGGACGTTGCGAAGTTGAACGAGTACGAGGCCAGGGCGGTAGAGTTGCGGGCGCAGTTGGCCGCGTTGTAAATATACTTTACGGACAAAATATAGGCCGGGAGTTTTAACGCTCTCGGCCTTTTTTTATGCAAAGGGTACATGTCGGGGGTAGTCCATGATGGTGGGCATTCTACCTCGCTCCTCCCGCGTTGCCGCGAGGGCGGCTCTAACTTCGTTCAGCGCCTCGGCATCCGTCAGCCCTTCGCCCTTCAAGTTCCGGTCGCCCTTGGTGAAGAGCCAGAAGGTGTGCTTGACCCCGTTCAGCTTGTAGTCGTTGTGAACGGCCACAGCCCAGCCAAGGGCGCGGATATCGTTGGGGCAACTATCCTCAAGCACTTTCGGAAAAGCGAAACGCACGGAGCGGTCATGCTCTCGCGCCGCCTTTTCTCCTGCGAGTGCCGACTCTAGCGCCTCGCACCGCGCCCGGCAGACGGCGAGGTCGGAGCGGAGGGTGGAAAGTTCATCCTCAGTGTAGTAAGGGCCGAGCCCGTCCTCACCATCCGCAATTCTAGCCTTGCTAAAGTAAATAGGCATCTCCCTACTCCTCCCCATCCGGCCACGCCTGTTTCCAGTCCATGCACGGTCCACCGCTGTTCCATGTCGGCGGCCCGTTGAATATATCGCAGGTATCAGTGCAGCCACAGGTGCAGCACCACCCACGCGCCCACTCCATGACGGTGGCGATGCGGACCGCGTGGCGGATATACGCCTGTTCCTCGGCCTTCAACTGCGCACCCTGTTCCTTAAGCGCCTGCGTTGCGGAGTGAGCAGCGGCAGTTGCCGCGCAAAGTTCATCGCGTAGGGCGGCGTTCTCGGTCTCCAGTTTTTCCAGGCGGTCCAGTAGCGCGGGCAGGGCGAACAGTACGTCAGCCACGCCGTCTGCGCTGACCTTTACCTGGGATACAATTTCGCGGAGGTGCTTGATGTCGGTCATGTGCGTGTCCTCCTAAATGTGGGGCAGTTTCAACCCATGCCCAGGAGCAGGGGAGTGGCTAGAAAGAAACATCATCCGTGTCTGCGCTATCCGTGGGAAACGCCTCGCACACGTTCTGAACGGCATTACCCGTGGGACGAGAGGCCAGTTCCTTATACTCCGGGCTGTCGGCCATGATCTTGCCAATCCACGCCGGGATATCCTCACCGGGCATCTTTCCGTCCGTGAATGAGAACACAACCGTCTGTCCTTCCGGCTGTAACTTCACGTCCTTTTTCATCAGCGGAGTAATGCTGGCAATGTTCGCATAAATCTTACCGCTTCCGTCATTGGCCGGGGCGTGGATGATGTTGAGGTAACAGTTCGCGCCAAGGATGCTGAACACATCGAAGCCCTCAAGCTCCTCAACGGTGAACGGACGGCCACGCCAGGAATCAAGGTGCTTGCGCAGCGTAGCCTTTTCGTTGAGCGAAAGGGTATACTTCTGCCTCTGCTTACGCGCCACGTTCACGGTTTTGCCGTCAATCTCAAGGTCAATGCGCTCGTCGGGGATTTCCCATTCAACATAAATTTTTCGCTGCATTTTGATGCCCTTGCCGAAGTCTCCACCCTTCTGCGTTCCGAGGTCATAGATGCCGACACACACGGCCTGATACATTCCGGGGTCAATGGGCGGTGTGCTTGGCCCGTTTCCGTTCTCCTTAACGATTAGTGCCATTATCTTCTCCTTCTGCTGTTTGGTTGGCATCAAGCCCGTTTAGTTCATTGCGCATGATGCGCGTTGACTTGTTCCCCATGTATTCACGCAACCCAATCGGGTCTATGAATCTAGCCACCCACTCCATCCTGTACTGCGCGTCAATCCACTCGCGCTGTTCAGGATTCATACTGCACCATGAGGCCCATTGACTGCGCGATTACGTCAAGCCACATTCCCGTGGTGTACATGACGAGCATCGCCGTAGTCAGGTCATGCATGTACAAGGCCCATGCCTCTGGTGCTATGTACTGCGGTTCCCTTACCGTGGCGATATCGGTTGTCATACGTGCGCTCCGTTCTTCCATGCGTGTTCCCTACGCGAATCCTCACGCCGCATTTCCTCGGCCTCAAGGTTCATGGACTGCCACTCGGCCCACTTGCGGTCATTCCACGCCTGTTCTGGACGCCAATCGACGCACTCCGATGCATTGTCATCGGGGAACACGCGGAACGTAGCCAGCCGGACCCCGATAGACCGCTCAATCTCCGACTCCACCACCGATGAGCCGCACAGTCCGTGGCCGCAGTAGTGGTCGCAGTTCGCGTGTGCCGCGAAGGTACGCTTCCAGAGGTCGAACTCGTAGCGCATAACTACCCCCTGCTCCTGCGTCCAGCGCACCAGGCAGCGTAGACGAATCCAAGGACGATGAGGACAGCGACAATACCGCTTGTTTCGTCAACGTAGTGCATGTGTGACCCCCCGAAATTTGTTTTCCCCGCCCTGGCCGTCACCAATCAGGTTCGGGCGGGGTAGCCAGCGCAGAACGGCTCTGCCTGACCGTGTTTCGACCACCAATCGTCAACTGCCATGTCGTTCCGGTGGTGGCCTGAAATGCGTGGGCCTTTTTGAGTCATGCCCAGGACTGCGCGGAGGGTCAGGCCGCTGGCAGGGAGGGGGTGAGAGAAATGTGGTGCTCCCTGCCTAACCGTCTAAACACTGAGCATCAATCGCGCTGTTTCGAACATCGACCCGTACGCGGCGTATTCCGCGTCACTAGAGCAAAGATCGCGGTATGTCCCGGAGGAGAAAATTGCCATCCACTCATCATGCGTATGCAGTTTGCACCCAATCTGCACGAACCCACAGTACGCCGTGAGGTGGTAAACTCCCCACGACATATGGACCGGGGTAGTTGTTAATTCGGCATCGCCGGAGACCCGCGCATTGCCGTAGACCCGCGCATCGCCGGAGACCCGCGCATCGCCGGAGACCCGCGCATTGCCGTAGACCCGCGCATCGCCGGAGACCCGCGCATCGCCGGAGACCAGCGCATTGCCGTAGACCAGCGCATTGCCGGAGACCCGCGCATCGCCGGAGACCCGCGCATCGCCGGAGACCAGCGCATTGCCGTAGACCAGCGCATTGCCGGAGACCAGCGCATTGCCGTAGACCTGCGCATCGCCGGAGACCCGCGCATCGCCGGAGACCCGCGCATCGCCGGAGACCAGCGCATTGCCGTAGACCAGCGCATTGCCGGAGACCAGCGCATTGCCGTAGACCTGCGCATCGCCGGAGACCCGCGCATTGCCGTAGACCTGCGCATCGCCGGAGACCCGCGCATCGCCGGAGACCCGCGCATTGCCGTAGACCTGCGCATTGCCGGAGACCCACGCATTGCCGGAGACCTGCGCAAGGTTTTTCTCCGATTCCACGTACCCGCCGATATCGCCCACGGAAACTCCGGGAATGTCGATTAGTGCCCTGATGCGATAAAGGTCGTGTCCCATCACGGCAACCTTGTCGCTTGTCAGCTCGTATTTCTTACTCATCCCCAAACCTCCTTTTTATGACCGTCTTGCGATTACGAACTTCGTTCTAGCTACTTACTAAGCCACCCTCGCCGGGGGTCGGGTGAAACCGTTCTGGTCGCTCCCTGTTGTTCGTGAAACAATACCTACTTGACCCGAAAGTAAATGTCAATATAAAAAAATGGGGCAATGCACATTTTCTTTTTTCGTATATTTTATGGGTTGACAATCTATGCCTTTGGTGGCACCGTGGGCCGCACGGGATAGCCGTAACAGGCTGATTAAACCGAAGGTTTGGGCTAGGAAACTACGCAGTTGTAGGGTTTATCAAGACAATCTCTCAAAAAGGAGGGTCTATGGTTCCCAGGAAAAGCTACCGCACCCCGGCAGGGCGCACCTCGTACAAGACGCTGGCCGCTGACCTCGACAAGCAGCACCAGGCAGCGTTGAAGGAGCTTGAGCGCATTCCCATGTGGTTGCGTGTCATCTGCGCGAAGCTGCGGGGGAAGTAGCCGTGAGTTTGAGCTTCGTACTTTATGCGGACGCATACGATAGCATGCGTTTGCTTACTGGCGAACAGAAGGGGCAACTTCTCGACGCGATTTTCATTTATCAGCGTGGCGAGTGTATGCCCACACTGGACCCGGTTGTGGCTATGGCGTTCTCATTTATCCAGAGAACAATGGACAGGGAGAACGATAAGTACCTTAAAAGATGCGAGAAGGCTTCCAAGTCTGCTCGCATGCGTTGGGATGCGAACGCATGCGAATGCATGCAAACGCATGCGAATGGATGCTATACTGTACCTTCTCCTGTTCCTGTACCTTCTCCTGTTCTTGAAGATTCCGAGGACAAAAAATTGCCCTCGGCAGTGAAGACCAAAAAGGAGAAGCAAGACCGCCCGAACCAGTGCCCCCCCGAGAAGTGGGAAAAGTACGTTTCCTTCTCACGGAAGTTCCACGAAGACAGAAGCGCGGTCCTCGGCGCAATCGCTCCTTTCACGAAAAAGAAAGTAATCGACGGTGCGCGGGCCTTGGACGCGCTGGTTCGCATTCGCGGCATTGACTCACAGGAAATACAGGCGGTCCTCGCCTGGGCTATCACGGACTCTTTCTGGTGCGACAACGTTCGCAGCCTCGCCAGCCTGACCAAGATCGGCAGCAACGGCGAAACGAAGTACGCCAACGTGCTGGCATCCATGCGCCGGGATGTGGCGTAATGGCCGTCCGCCTGACAGACGCGGAGCGCGCCCACCTAGCGGCAATTCTGCGTGACCCGCTAGAAGTCGCATCCTGGCTGGACGAGATGCAGTACACGGCCTGCGCGGCAGTCCTGAAGTTCCCGCAGCTTGCCAAGACCTGCACGGCCCACCTGTTCGACTCACCGGGCGGCTTCTACATCGCCGTCTATCGCGCCGTCCGTTCAGGCGCAACTACCCCACTTTGCGTTTTTAACGAGCTTTTAAGGCGCGGGTGGCACCTGGGTACCGCCGAGCGTCTTTCCGCGCTCTGGTGGCATCCTGTGACGTTTTTAGGTGGGGTTCGTGAGTTGGGTAGCATCAAGAAATTTATCGCTTGGCAGTATCGCCAGCAAAAGAGGGCAGCATGAGCTTGGCAATGCTCACGGAACGTGCCCGCGAATGGGTAGCCGCCTGCACGGGTGACTTTAGCAGCACGGCAATGGCGAAGGATATCGGAGTGCCGGACGCGGAAGCGCGGGATTCCATCATGGCCGACCTGTGCAGCCTTGGCGAGTGCGAGGCCACAGGGCGCAGAAACGGCGAGTACCGCAGGGTGGACCGCTCGGCCCCGGTGATTGATTGGCGCAATGCAAAGATCGAATACTTTCCACTGCGCCTTCCTTTTGGTCTTGACCGCATGGCCCGTGTCAACCCTGGCGGCCTGGTGTTCGTGGGCGGCGAGACTAACGGCGGAAAGTCCTACTTTTCCATGCTCATAGGGCACATGAATCTAGCGCAGAACGGTGGGCAGCACCGCACTGTGCGGTTCCTGAATTCTGAAACGGTTGCGCCAGTGATTAACGAGAACGCAGCGCGTATCGACGCCGACCAATCGTCATGGGATGGTCTTGATGTGCGGAGCCGTTCTAAAGATTTCCACATGGCACTGCTCAAAGACGGCCTGACGATAATCGACTATTTGCATCTCACTGACAATTTCTATGACGTTGGCAAGTACCTTGAGCGCATGATTGACCCGGAGAACATCGGAACTGGCTGCGTTGTCGTGTTCATGCAGAAGAAGAAGGGCGCAGAGTTAGCCCTTGGTGGCAGCTTTACGCAGTACAAGCCCGCTCTATCGCTGTCCCTAAACGCCATGCACGGGATAAACTCCATAAAAATAGATAAGCTCAAGATGCCGACGAAGCACCCGAATCCGGAAGGTGCGGAGCTTGATTTCAAATTCAGTCCCACCGGGGGCACGGAAATTGTCCATGTGTGGCGTTACCTGACCAAGAAAGACCGCGAAACTGTGTGGAAGCAGTACGAGCGTGAACGTGCGCTCGACACATTCAAGAACAACTTTGGGGAGTTTTAATGTGGCACAGGAATATACGAAGTACGGACAAATCCCGATGCTCAAGTGCGTTGACTGTAAGAAGCCCACCAGGAATTACCGTTGCGACGAGTGCTGGACTGTAAAGAGGGCGAAGGGGGGCTATGTGCAGCAAATAGAATTTCTGTCCGACTATGACCATACAGAACGGTGCGGGTTGGCATTCGGGGTAAACGTATGAAACTGGACAATCGCAACTGCGTTATTTGTTCTAGGTCATTTGAGCCTGACAATCACAGGCACATTTGCTGCTCAAAACCGTGCAGCCTAAAGCGCAGGGTCATTAAGAACGCAGAGTATTCCCTGAGGGCGTATAGAAAAAGTGTGCAAAAATTTAATTCAAGCACTATGCACGATTCTGTAGTACGTGATATCAAGACCATAACAGACCCGTACAGTGCTGACCGCATGGACTACATGAACGACTTGCCGTCAACACACGCTTGGAACTGTTTGGAGCCGCACCCATGCTAAACAAGTCTCAACTCCTGAACGCAATCGCTACGTGCCAGGACATGCCATGCCTTGACGCGCTCATGTGCGAGTACCGCGCAGAGAAGGAATATGTTCCCGTTGAGGTGCGGAAGGCGTGGAAGGATAAAGAGGCGTTCTTAATTGGCGATGGGCAGACGGGCGAGGTGAGCGAGGACGGTCCAGAATGGCTATGAAAGTTCTTGTGGCGTGTGAATACAGCGGCAGAGTCCGCGATGCGTTCATTGCCCGTGGGCATGATGCCATGAGTTGCGACTTGCTGCCGAATGATGCTCCAGGCCCGCACTATCAGGGCGATGTGCGGGAAATTATCGGGGGGGGGCATAAGTGGGACTTGATGATAGCGCACCCACCCTGCACCTACCTGTGCAGCAGCGGGGCCAGGTGGTGGACCGCGAAGAAGAACGAGCAGCGCGAGAGCATCCAGTTTTTCCAGTACCTCATGGACGCGCCGATACTTCGCATAGCCATTGAGAACCCCGTTGGCATCATCAGCAAGGTCATACGTCCGCCGGACCAGATTATACAACCGTGGCAGTTTGGACACGGCGAGGTCAAGACAACGTGCCTGTGGCTCAAGGGACTCTACCCACTCAAGCCAACACAGTACGCCAAGGGCAGGGAGCAGCGCATGTGGAAATTGCCGCCGAGTGCAGACAGGTGGAAGATCAGAAGCGAAACGTATCAGGGCATAGCGGACGCAATGGCAGAACAATGGGGGAAATTATGGACAGAATCGCAGGGGTAATAGACAGCCTTGACAACATTCGTGCTGCAATGGACTTGCCGATGCCCGCTGATGTTCACATGGGCATATTGAGAGAAAGCATCCCAATGTTAAGAGAAGAGTTGAGAATGGCTTACATCGCCCTCGGTGGAGAGGATTACTGGGCGCACCCATGATCTACCCCGCCTGCGCTCACTGTGCCGCATGGTCGCAGAAGCGGCATGACCGCGGACAAGAGGGATGCGGGTACGCGCTGATGGGCAGGGAATGTCCGTACAGGGGGAAGGTGAAATGAGGGCGAAGGCTGGATATATCGGCATTGACCCTGGCGCAAAGGGTGCTTTCGCTCTCTATAGCGCGGACGTTGTGTATGCCTGGGATTTCAACCCCGCGACCACCTTTAAGGCAATCGAAGAACTGGCCCTCAATTACCGCATCCAGCTTGTCTACCTTGAGCGCGTCCATTCGCAGCCGGGTAACAGCGGCAAGTCCATGTTCGCCTTCGGTGACAACTTCGGATGGTGGCGCGGTATCCTTGAGGCCATGAGATTACCCTGTCAACTTGTGGAGCCGAAGAAGTGGCAGGCTTGCTACTCAATCGGCGGCAAGGAAAAGGGCAAGGATGCCCCCTCTCTCGCCGTAGCCCGCCGCCTGTTCCCTAGTGTTGCCCTTGACTGCAAGTGCCATGACGGACGCGCTGACGCACTTCTTATTGCGTACTACGCGGCACAGACTGACCCGAATGGGAGGAAGTAGGAATGAAAGACTTAATCTTTGCGGCCACAATCTCCGCACTGCTGCTGCTCACCGTGTACTTGTACTTCCGCAAGGTTGACGCTGAAGAAGCAGCATGGAGCGCGACACAACGGGCAATTCAGGTGGAGACATACGCTAACGCGAAGTGGAGGGGAAAGCCGTGAACGACACAATCCGCATACTCAAGTGCCCGTGGTGCTGGTCTGAAGCGATGATGGACACGGTAGACGATGATACCGCGTGGGGAGTGTTCTGCCCCGAGTGTGGCGCGGCTGGCCCCGTGGAAACGAACAAACAGTGCGCGGCTGACGAGTGGAATAGAATTGCCGGGATGCGGCAGGAGTAGCCATGAATCTTGAAGATGCTGTGCGCGAGGAACTTAAACGCGGCGACTACATTCACGGTCAGCACCCCACGCTTGCCCATGCGGTGGAAGTGCTGCGCGAAGAGTTCGACGAGTTCATTGAGGCATCTCGGCACGGTACGCTTGATGAGCAGGCCACGGAGATTACCCACGTTGCCGCTATGGCATGGAAACTCTACCGGGACATCCTCTTGCCGCAACTGAAGGAAGCCGCGCTTACGGACCCAGTACAGAGAGAAATACGCGGGTGCGATGTGTGCCGCCAGGACGGGATTAGCAAGGCGTTCTGCAAAGACTGCGAGGATGGGAAGCTGTTTATGGACTCGCGCAAACCGCTGGCGGTGTTTTGATGAAAAGAATTGTTGCTGTTACAGACCTACACTGCGGTAGCGTAGTCGGCCTGACACCTCCCGGACAATGGCACCAGAAAGAGGCCGTGCGTTGTGTACAGCGTGAGTTGTGGAATTGGTATGAGCGAGAAGTGAGGGCACTTGGTAAGGTTGACGCTGTTCTCTGCCTTGGTGACGCAATCGACGGAAAGGGTAAGAGACAGGGCGGAATTGAGCAGTACACAACGGATATGATTGAACAGGCAGAGATTGCCGCGCAGTGTTTGCGCGAGATTGATGCAAAGCAATTCGTTATGGTCTGCGGTACTCCATACCATACCGGGGATGAAGAAGATTTTGAAACGCTCATTGCAAAGGAACTACACGCCACAATCGGAGGGCACGAGTGGTCCGAGGCGCACGGGGTAGTATTTGACATCAAGCACAAGGTCGGTGGCTCTGGTATTCCCCACGGTAGGCACACGGCAATAGCTAAAGAGAAGTTGTGGAATCGTTTGTGGGCAGATCGTGACGGAGCGCACAGCGCGGATATTATCCTTCGCGGGCATGTCCACTATTTCAACTATTGCGGAGGCCCTACCTGGCTTGGAATGACTCTGCCAGCTTTGCAGGGGCTTGGTAGCCGCTACGGTGTTCGTCAGTGCAGCGGTATCGTGGACTTTGGTTTCGTTCACTTTGATGTTTTACCGGGAGGTAAGTACACATGGGAAGCCCACTTGCTACGGCAACAGGCCGCAAAGCCAGTTCTGTTGAAACTGTAACGCACGATATTGAAAGCCTCTTTGCGGAACTTGCTGCACAGTCACGCGCAACATCAGAAGGAATGACTATGGGAGAAATTATATCCCATGCCAGACTATCTAGAGATATCGCCCGCCGTAGTGTGCAAATGGCCGTGGCATCAGGGAGATGCAGAGCAGTGAGGAAAAGCATACAGGATATTTCTGGTGTTTGGCGCAAAGTCCCGGCCTATGTTTTTAGCGAGAGTGCAGTATGACCGCATTTGAACGCGCACTAGCCTTCACGCTCTCCTGGGAAGGTGGCTACTCACGCACTCCCGGCGACAAAGGCGGCGAAACCTACTGCGGTATCAGCCGCGTCATGCACCCGGATTGGGAGGGGTGGCACGCGCTTGAGGCAACGAAACAACTACCCACGCTGGTGCAGCATGATCTGTTAATGACAGACGTTGAGGACTTCTACCGCACCGAGTTCTGGGAACCGCTGCGCTGCGATGACATGCCGGAACGCCTCGCGCTGGTAATGTTCGACGGAGCGGTCAACTGCGGCTGCACCAGGGCGGCGAAGTGGCTGCAATCCACGTTGATGGTCGGTGCTGACGGGAAGATCGGGCCACGGACGCTTGAGGCCGTCCACGACCACGATATGCGCGGCGAGGGGGATTACCTTGTGGGCGAGGTGCTGGACGCAAGGGAGGCGCACTACACGCTACTGATTGCCAAGGATGCCACACAAGAGAAGTTCCGCAAGGGCTGGTTTAACCGTACCGCTGCACTGCGGAAGGAGGTGGCGTGATGAGCATGGAAACGATGTCCGAACAGGCGAAGAAATACGTGTGCCCCATGAGTATGTCGAACCCAGAAGGCCCGCTTGAGTGTTTCGGGGCTGAGTGCGCGAAGTTTATTTACCGTCCAGAACGTGAATTTTTCATGACTTTTGGAAGTACCCCTCTTGTTTTCCCTGAATCTTGGGAGTGTGGTCTGCGATGAACTACGAGGCACTAGACGCCGCAGAGGTCTACCTTGTCGCGTTACTGCGGAAGGCGAAGCAG
>Ga0208103_1000628_pt1 | contig 10681 bp, 10 predicted proteins | sample CryBogmetaGMA75M_FD_184550 | JGI IMG/M metagenome (GOLD analysis project Ga0208103, IMG submission 184550) | Freshwater microbial communities from Crystal Bog, Wisconsin, USA - MA7.5M (SPAdes) | ecosystem: Environmental > Aquatic > Freshwater > Lake | place: Crystal Bog, Wisconsin, USA... | reverse complement strand
GTGTCCGTCTCATCCTGCAAGCCGGAGCAAACCCTGAAAACATCGTGGTCTGCGATTCCAAGGGGGGGCTGCACAAAGGCAGGAAGGACATCGAGGCAGACAAAAAATTCTATCGTAAATGGGAAATCTGCAAGACGACCAATCCAAAAAAAATAGATTCCATCGGGGATGCCATGAAAGGTGCCGATGTGCTCATTGCGATCTCAACACCGGGTCCGGATGTCATCAAACCCTCCTGGGTGCGTACGATGGCCAAGAAGTCGATCGTTTTTGCCTGCGCCAACCCTGTTCCCGAAATTTATCCCTACGCCGCGAAAGAGGCGGGAGCCTACATCGTTGCCACGGGAAGAGGGGATTTTCCCAACCAGGTGAACAATTCCCTCGGATTTCCGGGCATCCTGAAAGGCGCCCTGATCGCTAAAGCTTCCAAAATTACCGATGGAATGGCCATTGCGGCAGCGTATTCCATGGCGGCGACGGCGGAAAAGCGCGGGATTGACCCCGATAATATCGCTCCCCTGATGAGTGAGTGGGAGGTTTTCCCGGCAGAAGCAAGAGACGTGGCCATGCAGGCCATTAAGGACGGCGTGGCAAGAGTAAAAATGACAGCGGGAGAAGCCTTTAAAAAGGCGGAAACGGACATCAAAGAAGCCAGAGCGCTCGTCAATCACTTGATGGAGGCAGGGTTTATCAAGAAGCCACCTATGAGTATGCTTGAGAATGCGTTGAAGAGAGCCATTGATCAAGTTAAATAGGGAGGAACCGATGAGAGAAGTTCATGTCAATCAAATCACCAAGGTCATTCGGGACCTTTTTATCGATGCCAACTATAACTTGGGGGCGGATGTTCTGGCTGCCTTTGACCGGGGCATCGCCCATGATGAATCCCCCGTCGCCAAGGAAGTCCTGAAGGAGTTGAAGGAAAATGCCAGGATTGCCCGGGAGGAGCATTCTCCCATCTGCCAGGATACGGGGCTTGCTGTCTTATTTATCGACCTCGGGCAGGATGTCCACATCGTTGGCGGCGATTTCAAGGAAGCTGTCCATGAGGGAGTACGGCAAGGCTACCAGGAAGGCTATCTGAGGAAATCCGCCTGCAATCCTTTTTCGAGGAAAAACACAAAAGACAATACCCCGGCCGTTATCCACCTTGACATCGTTCCTGGCGACAAGATGAAGATCACGGCTGTCCCCAAAGGCGGAGGAGCGGAGAACATGAGCCGCGTTCACATGATGGCACCCTCCGCGGGCATCGAAGGCATCAAAGATTTCATCGTCAATCGCATGAAAGAATCAGGATCGAATCCCTGTCCTCCCACGGTGGTGGGTGTGGGCATCGGAGGTACCTTTGAGCGATCGGCTCTTCTGGCCAAGAAAGCCCTTTTGCGAAATATCGGGGAAAGAAATCCTGATCCCGAGATAGCCAAACTTGAGGTGGAAGTCCTGGAGAGAATCAATAAGCTGGGGATTGGCCCCATGGGTTATGGAGGAAACACCACGTCCCTTGATGTCTTTTTTGAGGTTGAACCCTGCCATATCGCCAGCTTGCCTTTGGCGGTCAATGTGCAATGTCATGCATCGAGGCATAAGGAAGCTGTTATTTAGATGGAGGAGCACATGGCAAAGAATATAAAACTGAAAACACCCTTGTCTGACGAAGATGTGGAAAAACTGAAAATCGGAGACAAAGTATTTTTGACAGGCATCATCTATACCGGAAGAGATGCCGCCCATAAAAAAATGATCGATCTGCTGACCGCAGGGAAGAATCTCCCCATGGATATCCGGGGGCAGATTATTTACTATGTGGGACCCGCACCGGCCAAGCCCGGCCAGCCCATTGGCTCTGCAGGACCGACGACCAGTTACCGCATGGATGCCTACGCCCCCCAACTGATGGCACTGGGCATGAAAGGCATGATCGGCAAAGGGAACCGTGCCCCGGAGGTTGTCGAGGCGATGAAAAAATACAAGGCCGTCTACTTCGGCGCCACCGGGGGAGCGGGTGCGCTGATTGCCAAGAGCATCAAGAAAGCGGAGGTTGTGGCCTATGAGGATCTCGGACCTGAAGCGATCATGAAACTGGAAGTCGAGGATTTTCCCGTCGTGGTCATCAACGACACCAAGGGGAATGACCTTTATGTGGAAGGCGCAAAGAAATACAGGAAAGATTAACCGGTATCAAATTAGGATGATTTAGCCATGAAAAATTCAGGTTACGGTGCCAAGGAAATTGAAGTGATCACCCATGATGTGCTGATTTTTGGTACGGGCCTCGCCGGTCTGCGTGCGGCCGTGGAAATCGCCCGAAAGTCCGGGGACACCATCAACATGGGTCTCGTATCAAAAGTGCAGATCCAGCGTCCCCATTCCGTTTGCGCAGAAGGAGGCTCTGCGGCGGTGCTTCGTGAGGATGAAGGCGACAGCCTCGACCTTCACGCCTGGGATACGGTCAAAGGTTCCGACTTCCTGGCGGATCAGGATGTCGTGTACCGGTTTGTGGAAAGAATTCCCAAAGAGATCTTGCTGCTTGAGCACTGGGGGATCCCGTGGTCAAGATATCCGGACGGAAGAATCCAGCAGCGTCCTTTCGGAGGACATAGCTGCAACCGATGCACACTGGCCCAGGACAAAACGGGTTTTTTTGAGGTGCAAACTCTCTACGATACTTTGTTACAGTATCGGAATTTTTCCCGTTATGATGAATTCTTCGCCACATCCATGATCGCGGAAAATGGTGAATTTAGCGGCCTGACCGGCATCAACATGAGCAGCGGAAAATTTGTGGTCCTGCGGGCGAAGGCCATCCTCATTGCCACGGGAGGGCTGGGTACCCTTTATGGATTCACCACCTATTCCCAGACGGTCAGTGGCGATGGGCAGGCGATAGCGTACCGGGCGGGATTGAACCTTGAAGATCCTGAGTTTCTCCAGTTCCACCCGACGGGTCTGGTACCTTCCGGCATCCTGATGACGGAAGCGTGCCGGGGGGAAGGCGGATATCTTAGAAATGCCGAAGGCAAACGCTTCATGGAAAAGTATGTGCCGGCAAAGATGGAGTTGGCACCTCGGGATATCGTCTCTCGATCGGAAATGACCGAGATTCTGGAGGGGAGAGGATTTAAAGGTCCCGGTGGCCTGGATTACGTTCACCTGGATCTCACTCATCTCGGAGCCGATAAAATCAATCGCTCTCTCCCGCTGATCCGCGAAGTCTGCATGAAGTTCAATGCACTGGACCCGATTGTCGAACCGATTCCCGTCCGGCCCGTTGCACATTACAGTATGGGAGGAATTGAAGGCGACATCAATGGAGCCACTTCCATGAGAGGGGTTTGGGTGGCCGGCGAACTGGCCTGCCATTCGCTGCACGGTGCCAATCGTCTGGGTGCAAATTCGACCTCCGAATGCCTGGTATGGGGAGGAATAACGGGTGAAGAGATATTCAAGTACATCAAATTCGATCCTGCCCTGCCAAAGCTGTCCCAGGATCGGGTGGACGCGGAAGCCAACCGCATTTATGTTGAACTTCTCTGGAACAAAGGCAGCGAAAATCAATATGAGATCAAGCGGGAATTGCGGGAGGCGATGGATCAGTATGTGGGGGTCTATCGCACCGGAGAGAAGCTAAGCATGGGTTTGAAAAAGGTCCGGGAGCTGAAACAGCGTTTCAGCAAGATCTCGATCCAGGATAAAGGGATGGTCTATAATACCAACCTGATCAATGCCCTGGAAATAGCGAATCTGCTTGATCTGGCAGAAGCTCTGGTGCTGGCGGCCCTGAACCGGGAGGAATCCCGCGGGGCTCATTCCAGAACGGATTTTAAAATGCGCGACGATGAGAAATGGCTGAAACACACCCTGGTCAGTTACAGTAAAGACGGACCGAAACTCGGTTACAAACCGGTCACCATCACCAAGTGGAACCCGGTTGAGCGCACATATTAAGGGGGACGCGATGGCTTACAAATACGATAACCATTTGGGAATCATTGGATGGCTTGGTGGTGGCCGGTGGGGGATTGAGCGTTATTTATACATTACACACCGGCTTGCGGGTCTGGGTATCCTCCTGTTCTTTATGCTTCACATCTTTGAAAGTTCACTCCGGGTTTTCGGTCCAAGGACGTGGGAAGCGGCTATGGCGACGATGAAACACCCCCTGTTCGAGATTGGGGAATTTCTTGTTTTTACTGGATTTGCTTTTCATGCTCTCAATGGCATCCGGCTCATCCTCATTGAACTGGGCTTTGCTGTGGGCAAGGCTGAGGAACCCACCTATCCTTACCGGACGTCCTTGAATACCCAGAGGCCCTTGATGCTGATTGTCATGGTACTGTCCGCCATTCTCATCTTGGCAGGAGGCTACAATATTTTCTTTTTTGTTAAATAGGAGGTCGTTATGAGGGAAACGAAATACTGGACATGGTTTATCATCGCGGGGTTTATGATCTTTGTTCTGGGGGGATTGCACATGATGACGGTCCATCTGAACGGGGTCGTCAGCCTCTTCAATCCCTTCGGCAGTGATGCGGTGGCCTGGAAAAACGTTGCCTATCGCAGCAAGAGTCTGTGTTTTACCCTGACCTATATCGCTCTCCTGGGGGCGGTCCTTTACCATGGGTTTTATGGATTGAGAACAATCCTTATGGAATTAGGGCTGCAGAAGACCACCCAGCGCAAATTGACCGCATCCTTGTGGGTCATCGGGATCATTCTTTTCGTCATCGGGACACTTGCTGCTGCGGCAGCAAAGATTGCGGCAACCACCCTGTAGGAAGGATAGGACCATGGAAAAGACTCAGAAAAAATGCGATATCATTTTTTATATCCACCGATACGACCCTGAAAAAGATGAAGGACCCTGGGAAAAACAATATACCCTCCAGGTGGAAAGGGGAATGACCGTCCTGGATGGTCTGCACAAGATTAAAGAAACCCAGGACCCCAGTCTTGCTTTCCGTTTTTCCTGCCGGATGGGGGTGTGCGGGTCCTGCGCCATGCTGATCAACGGCAAGCCCATGCTGGCCTGCAATACCCAGATTCTGGACGTCACGGAGAAAATCTTGACGGTGGCGCCTCTGCCAAACTTTACCATCATCCGGGATCTGGTGCCCGATCTGGTGCCCATGTTCGGTGTTCATGCCAGCGTCCAGCCCCATATCAAGCGCAGCGACGTCATGGAGATGGAAAATCCTACGGGCGAGTATTTCCAGACACCACGCCAACTCGAAGAATTCCTGCAGTTTACTTATTGTATCAAGTGCGGTGCCTGTATGGCAGCCTGCCCAACCATGGCCACAGACAGGAAATATCCCGGCCCGATGCCTCTCACCCAGGCCTATCGGTACAACGTGGATTCCCGGGATGACGGAGGTAAGGACAGGAACGACATGGTGGCAACCAGTCATGGCGTTTTTAACTGCCACTATGCGGGAGAATGTTCCAACGTCTGCCCCAAAGGCGTGGATCCTGCCCGAGCCATTCAATTAATGAAGAAAGATCTCGTTCGTGATTATTTCAATTTGAACAAGAAAAAGGTTTGTGCTCCTGTGAACTGCGTCAGCGTGGAACCCAAACCCAAGGTTGCCGTGCCTCCCTTTACCGTTGGAAAATAGGGGAGACGATAGGGTAAGCGGGTGGTATTGCCCTTATACATCTTTAAGTGTAAGAAATAGCTCCAGCAGGATCGATCAAATGGGTTAGAATGGTAATAGCCAATGGAGCCATTTCCATTATGGAGCAACGAGAGTTCCAGCGGTTATATGATTCATGATCGGTAAAAAAGAAAGGGAGGAAGGATGATGAGTAATTCAATACCAGCAGTAAAAATGACATCCGATAGCAAACGGGCCATGTGGTCTCAATTTCTGGGCTTCGGGATGGATGCTTACGACATGGCAATGGTCATCGTTATGGCTCCAGTGCTGTCAAAGATATTTGCATCCCCCAAGCACAGTGAAGCATGGCAGTTCCTGACCATTGCGTTGCTCTACGCCGTCACCATGGCGGCAAGGCCTGTCGGGGCTGCTTTTTTCGGGCACCGTGCCGATAAAATCGGCAGAAAGAATCTGCTGATCGTAACGATCGCTGGTGTCGGTGTCATGTCCGTAATATGTGCCTTGATCCCGTCGCCGGTGATGATCGGGCTTCCGCTGGCATATACCATCTTCATGATCGTCAGATTTGTTATGGGATGTTTTTTCGGTGGTGAGTACGCGGTGGGCCATACTTTTGCCATCGAGCATGCACCGGAAAAGATGCGTGGCGCCATCGGTGGATTTGTCCAGTCAGGTTTTCCCCTCGGATATGCGATGGCCTCCTTCGTAGTGTTAGGCGTGACTACCGTGATCGGAGAGCCGGCCATGTATGAATACGGCTGGCGTATCATGTTTGTCACGGGTGTGGCGCCCGTTCTCTTGGCCCTGTATATTAGAAGATCGCTCGTCGAGTCCCCTGTATTTGAGCATGCGAAGGAATCGGGTCAAATTGAAAAGAGACCCTTTGTCGCCCTCTTCAAGCCGCCGACTCTCTGGATATTCCTGCAGGTCTTCTTCTTTATGACTGGACTTTTCCTCACCGACTATGCCGTTTATCAGTTTTTGCCCTCCATCTTAAAAGGTCCGGGGAAATTTAATCTGGTGGAGTACACCTTTATTTATGGAGTGGCACTCTTCTGCTCGTTTCTGGGCTATAACCTGTATGGCTGGCTTGCGGATAAATGGGGAAGGGTAAGACTGACGAAGTGGTATTGTCTGTACATTGTCATCTTAGCCATACCCCTCTATCAGATACTGATCAAAGCGGCCACGACCAGGAACATGAAGATCGCCTTTATAGCGGCGATCATGGCGGCATCGCTTAAGCTTGCCTGGGGTGTCATTCCCTCCTACCTTTCCGAGAGATTCCCCACAAAGACTCGTTCAGTGGGCGTTGGGTTCGGATATTCAGCCGCTGCTTTGGTGGGAGGAGCGGGGATCGTTCCCCTGGTTGCTGTATTCCATCTGTTCCCCTGGATAGCAGGCATCGAAGGACCCAAGGAATTGTGGCTCTCCGCTTCAGCGGTTCTCACCATCGGTGCAATCATAACCTTTATCAGCCTGCTGTTCAGCCCCGAGACGAAAGATTTTGATCTCAGAAGGCTTGATGTCACTGGCAAAAAGAAAGGGAAGGATATTCCCCTCAAGATAGCTGAAGTAGAAGAATGAAACCTATCGGTTGGATCTAAACAGAAGGGAAGTAAAAGTTTTTCAAAAAAAGTGAGTTTTGTTTGACATTTCCTGTGCCGCCCGATTTTTTTCAGATGGGGTGGCACGGGAAACGATATTGAACGAAAAGATAATGAACGGAAGAAACCCCCTTAAAGAGAAGCAGCTTGATGCAAAATGAGGAGGTTTGATCATCTCGCAAAGAAGAATCGATAGATCCTCGTTCGAGTTTACTTTTTTATAAGCGTATCTTTTAGCCAGTGCTGATCGTCTTTAAAGAGATAGTCAATATTACAATGCAGTCCACGACTTTCTTTTCTCATTTTAGCACATTGGATCACAAGCTTTGCCACGGTGGCAATGTTGCGGAGTTCTAACAAGTCTCGCGTGATGATAAAATTTTTATAGTATTCATCGATTTCCTTATGGATCAAATCGATTCGCCGCTCAGCCCGCTGCAGCCTTTTGTCAGATCTCACAATACCCACATAGTTCGACATACATCTCCTGATTTCTTCCCAGTTATGAGATACAACAACGGCCTCGTCGCTCAGAGTGGCCCCCCGAGGATTCCAAGGAGGGATCGGTATTTTTTCGTCGGCTGTTTCAGAAAATAGTTCCGAAATCCTGAGGAAGGTTCTGTGCGCATAAACGACACACTCCAGGAGTGAATTGCTGGCCAGACGGTTGGCCCCATGAAGGCCGGTGCAGGATACTTCGCCAGAGGCAAGCAGTCCTGGAATATTGGTTTCCCCGAAGTGGTTAACCACGACGCCTCCACAGAAATAATGTGCGGCAGGCGCAACCGGGATGGGCTCCTTCGTCATATCGATTCCGTATTGAAGGCACTTTTTAAAAATATTTGGAAATCGGTTGATGATGAAATCTTTTTGTCTGTGAGAGATGTCCAGGAAAACATACTCATCCCCGGTTTTTTTCAGTTCGCTATCTATCGCCCTTGCGACAACGTCCCTCGGGGCAAGGCTCTTCATGGGATGGTATCTCTCCATAAAAGTCTCGCCGCTTTTCAATTTCAGGACACCCCCCTCTCCCCGCAAAGCCTCGCTAATGAGAAACGCCTTCGCTTCCGGGTGAAAAAGACAGGTGGGATGGAACTGGATGAATTCCATATTGGCAATCTGAGCGCCTGCCCTATAGGCCATGGCAATCCCATCACCGTTGGCAATATCAGGATTGGTGGTGACGAGATAGACTTTTCCGGCGCCTCCTGTTGCCAGAAAAACGAATTTTGAGCGAAAAGCGTGGATCTCTTTTTGATGGATATCGAAAACGTAGGCCCCGATGCACCTGTCTGCAGATGCCGGATCGAGTCCGAGGAGCTTTGATCTCATGATCAGATCAATGGAGAAGAAATTTTCGTAAATCCTGATATTCTTTGACAGACTTGCCTTCTCGCTCAAGGCCCGCTCAATTTCCCGTCCGGTAGAATCCTTGGCATGCAGGATCCTCCGCATCGAGTGGCCACCTTCTCTCCCCAAGTCATAAAGCAATCCCTCGGCGCTGCCGGACCTCGAGAATTCAACGCCCCATTGAATCAGCTCTTTGATCCGTTCGGGGCCTTCCTCGATCACAAATTTTACGACATCTTCTTTGCAAAGTCCATCTCCACAGGTCAGGGTATCCTGTATGTGAGACTCATAGCTATCTAATGGATCCATGACAGCCGCAATCCCACCTTGTGCGTAGTTTGTGCTGGATTCTATCGTTTCTTTTTTGGTAATAATGGCAACCGTACCCAGTTTCGCCGCTTTTATGGCGAAACTAAGACCCGTGATACCGCTTCCCAAAACTAAAAAATCTGTTTCTATTTCCATGTTCCGCCTTTTCTTCAGTTTAACGGCCATTTTTATATACTAAAGATATTTTCTATTCGAAATGCAAAAAAACAATCAGGAATTGTGATTAATAAATCATGGGAATCAATTATTTATGGGGTAGGATCAAAATATCTTTTCCACATATTTTCAACTTCAGGAAATCTGACCAGGCTTGGGGGAGCAGGTCTAATGCTGTTCCTCCAATTGCCTGATCACGTCCTTTATTTTCGCCACCGATTCCCTGAATTCCTTTTCGGACTTGCTGTCCAGCTTGAGCTCTATGATCTTCTCCACTCCGTTCTTGCCGAGGACGCAGGGTACACCGACGGCAACATCTGAAAACCCATAGGCCCCTTCCAGGTATGTGGAGATCCCCAACACCCGGTTCCGATCCTTCAGAATGGCGTCGGCCATAATGGCGATCACCGCAGCTGGGGCATAAACAGTACTTCCCTTGAGCTTGATGACATCTGCCCCCGATGTCCGTGTTTTGTTGATGATCTTCTCGATCTGATTTTCATCCAGCAAAGTTCTGATCGGGATACCCGAAACACATGCATAGTCCACCAAGGGGATCATGCTGTTTCCATGTTCTCCGATGACTAAAGCGCGGATATCCTCCCTGGAGACGCCCAGTTCCTGAGCAATATAGGACCGGAAACGAAGCGTGTCCAGGATGTTCCCCATCCCGAAGACACGGTTCTTCTTGAACCCTGATTCCTTGTAAGCAACGTAGGTCATGATATCAACAGGATTGGTCACGATCATCAGCTTGCAGTCTGGCGCGTAACGGGCCACATCCCGCACGATCGATCTGACTATTTTTGCGTTCATCATAGCGAGGTCGGTGCGATTCATCCCCGGTTGCCTCGCATGGCCCGCGGTTATGATCACCAATTCCGAGTTTTTCATTTCGCTAAAATCGCAGGTTCCCTTGATTTTCCCGTCAAACTCAATGGCGGGGGCCGCCTGGATCATGTCCAGGGCCTCTCCATGCGCCAAGTTTTCCTGGACATCCATGAGGATGACATCGCTGATCCTCCGACCCAGGATATTAAACGCCGCCATACTCCCGACCTTCCCTGCACCGATGATCGAAATCATTATTCGGACTCCATCATAAAAAAACTACAGAAAATAAATGATTGTCATTTTACAAGTCCCTGCGATCTTATACATCAATCTTGATCAAACCACAATGGATGTTGGAAATGACTGTTTGAAAAGGTGCATGGATTTGCTTATTGAGAAAAACGGGGAAAGCATCGATCTTTATTCAGATTTTTTGTCTCAGATCACCTGGCTGATGTGCATCGCTTTAAATTTACCTCCACTGGCCTTCGCTGCCTTGGTCAACTGAATCAGGCATCCTGGACAGCCCGTGACGACGATGGCCGCACCCGTTTTTTCGATGTTCTGCCGCTTCCTATCGAGGATCTTCGACGAAATATCTGGATAATCCATGTGAAAGGAACCCGCTCCGCCGCAGCACATGTCAGCCTCTTTCATCTCGATGAATTTTCCGGCCTCTTTGAGAAGGTCGCGCGGCTGGTTTTTGATCCCCTGGCCCCGCACGAGGTGGCAGGGATCGTGATAGGTGAAAACGGCTTCCACTTTCTGCCGTGGTGAATAGCC
>Ga0208103_1000627_pt1 | contig 10689 bp, 10 predicted proteins | sample CryBogmetaGMA75M_FD_184550 | JGI IMG/M metagenome (GOLD analysis project Ga0208103, IMG submission 184550) | Freshwater microbial communities from Crystal Bog, Wisconsin, USA - MA7.5M (SPAdes) | ecosystem: Environmental > Aquatic > Freshwater > Lake | place: Crystal Bog, Wisconsin, USA... | reverse complement strand
CCCGCACCATAAGGCTCAGCACTGACACAGTTAATCTGATATTCTCCACGCGGTGTATAGAGGCTCAACGCACCATGAATTACTACATGCGCTCCCTCATCGAGAGAAAACTTTAACCGCGCCGCATTCCCTCGAAACATAACACATTTGATAGACGAATTGGCATCTTTGAGGGTAAAATAAATATGACCACTGCCATGTTTGGTAACGCGAGAAAGCTCCCCCTCAACACTCACAAATTCAAACGTTGTTTCCAGTAGCGTCTTAATTTGTTCATTTAGTCCGCTAACGCTGAGAGTCGTGGACATTATTATTCACGCCACCCGAGCAAAGCCCGCATGTCTACGCTAACGCTAAGTTCTCTTCGGCAGAGTGCCCAGTGCACTTGTGCACTATTTTTTATTTTCATCGTTTTCGGGCAATCATCAATGTCGAAATATCCATCGAAAAACTTTTGCTATAGAGCATCTCAAAACCTGCTTCTTCAAGCTCCTTTTCCATTTTTCCGACTGTCAAAAATCCTTCAATCGAATCAGGAAGATAGCGGTATGCTTCATAATTATTGGAAATAAGTCCACCGATACGAGGAAGAACATTGTTCATATACCAATCACGTACTTTACCTAATGATGAAGGATTTTCATTTTTCATAAATTCGAGAATAACAACCAACCCGCCTGTTTTGAGAACACGGTTAAATTCAATAAGCGCTTCTTGACGCTCCATAACATTGCGAATACCGTAGGAAATACTGATAATGTCCGCAGAACTGTTTTCTCTGGGAAGCACCGTTGCGGGGGCTATGTAAAATGACATTTGCGGAAACTTCTCACGTCCGACACCAACCATCCCATCACTAGGGTCAACACCGATAATTTCATCAATAAGAATACCATTTTCATCGCCGATACGCTTCCAATATCCCATCATATCGCCCGTACCGCACGCTACATCCACAATCGAAAGAGCCTCATCACTGCAATAACTAAAGGCAAGATTGCACGCTTTTTTTCTCCAAATCGTATCAACACCCATACTCAGTACTCGATTGGCTCGGTCGTACGTAGGAGCAATATCATTAAACATAGATACGATTTTTTCTTGTTTGGTCATTTAAATTCCTATTTCTTTCTCATCCAAAGGAGAATATTATCGCTGATTTTAGCGTGCAGAACCTCAAAACTCTCTGTAACCGCTCCCATACTCACACTTCCGCCACCGATTATGGGAGCAATATAACACGAATACCACTCACATACATCCTCTGTCGCCTCTAGCATGCTAGCACCTCCCTCAATCATCACCAAAGAATACTCTTGGATTTTCTCCAATGAAGGCTCAATAAATACTCTACGATTTGGGATGGAAAAAAGTGGGATAGAAGTATCAAAATCTTTATCGTGTGAATAAATCAACACATCAGGAGCTTTTCCCTCTACCAGTCGTGCATCCAAAGTGGGACGGTCATGGCGAACCGTATTACCCCCAATAACAATTAGGTCACAACAATTTCGTAGGGTATGAACGTGCCCACGAGACGTTTGAGAGCTAATGATTCCATTGTTCACCGTTCCATCAAGTCGTTGTGCCCATTTAAAAAAGACGAAAGGTTTATTTTGCCATAGTAAAAACGGTTCAAGAAGTTTACGTCCCTCGTCTTCCATAACGCCAAACGTACACTCAACCCCAGCCTCTTCTAAGATACTCACACCATTTGCCGCAATAGGATTGGAATCTCTACACGCAATAAAGAGTGTTTTTATCCCCAAATCACGAATCAGTAAAGCACATGAAGGAGTTTTACCGCTATGAGCACAGGGTTCTAGCGTTACTGCCATGGAGATGTTGTGAAAAAGATTATTATGATTTTCTCGTAAATAATGGTGGAGGTGTGCAGAATCATCACTCAAAGCAATCGCATTATTACCGCTTAGAGTAAAGTAGGCATCACGAAGCGCATATACCTCGGCATGGGGACCGCCTGCGCGTTTATGAGCGCCAATAGAGAGTATTTCACCTGACGCACCGATGCACACGGCACCGACAGCAGGATTTGGGAAAGTTAAAAGTTGATACTCCCACGCCGCATTAATGGCGAGGTTCATAGCGACATGAGAAGTTTTCATCACCACTCGAAGTAGGTTTTTGCCTTGCTTATAGAACGGAACGGAACTTTTTGTTCACCCTCTTCTTTGGTTAAAACGGTGATTTCTTCTCCAACAACACTAAGAATTTCGCCTTCAAATTTCTCTTTATTGACAGTCGAAAGTGCTACTTTTTCTCCAACGGATTGAGCAAAATGTTCCAACGTTTTAAGACGGCGCTCAATTCCGGGTGAGCTCACTTCAAGTCTGTATTCACCGCTCATTGCAGGAGTTACATCAAGAAGCGGATTAATCAGATGAGTTACTTCGGAACATTGATTCAAGGTTACCCCACCCGGTGCAGTGACACTCACGCGGTAAATCGTATTCTCATTTTCATGTAAAATTTGTGTGTCATAAAGAGAAAGACCGATGGATTCGACCATTTTTTTAATATCGCGCTCAAGACTCATCTTTTTTCTCCTTGGCAATTTTGGCAAATAATGCCTCAATATTTTTACTGCGTTCTAGTGTATCATCAAAGACAAACGTTAGACGCGGGCTACGAAACCACCCTTGATCTTTCATACAGTGTTCTTCGATAATAGGACGCACTTTTTCAAGTAATTTTATAAATGCAGCTTGTTCTTGAGGCGTATAATGATGAGGGTCAAGATAGACTTTCGCATCACTGCGTCCTCGTGAACATTTGACATCGATTACATCCACTTCACGAACACGCGCGTCTGCGAGTCCTGAAATGGCTTCTGGAATCAGCTCTTTGAGCATCGATTCTGTCCGTTTAATTTTTATCTGAGCTGGAGTCACAGAGTTACTTTTTTCTCAATTTTCTTGAAGGTTTCGACAACGTCACCCACTTTAACATCGGTATAACCGTTGAGAACAACACCACAATCAAACCCTTTACCAACCTCTTTAACATCGTCTTTGAAACGTCGTAGAGAAGTCAAGTCACCTTCGTGGATAACAACACCATCACGGATAACACGAACCATACCGCCGCGAACAAGCTTACCGTCAACAACCACACATCCTGCGATGGTACCTGCGCCTCTTGGCATCGGGAATGTATCACGCACTTCAGCTTGACCAGTATTTTCTTCACGGAACTGAGGAGCCATCATACCGCCTAGCAACAATTTGACATCGTCGATAAGCTCGTAAATAATAGAGTAGGTTTTGATTTCAATACCCATTTGTTTTGCGGCTGCACTAACATTGCCCGTAGGACGAACATTAAAGCCTAGCAATACACAGTTTTCACTGTTATTGACTAAAGAGACATCATTTTCGGTAATACCACCGACGCCGCTTGAGATTACTTCAACTTTAACTTCTTCATTACGAAGATCTGCAAGAGCTGATTTAATCGCTTCCAATGATCCATGAACATCTGTTTTAAGAACCACTTTAAGCGCTTTAACACGACCTTCAGCAATCAATGACGTTAAGTCATCAAACGATGCTTTTGTGCTCAATGAAAGTTCACGATGACGATCGTATTCAGCACGTTTTTGTGCCACTTCACGTGCTTCTTTATCACTTTCCATAACCATCATCACTTCACCCGATGGCGGAACATCACTAAGTCCGACAACGACTGCTGTTTGACTTGGTCCGATTTCCTGAAGCTGTACTTTACGATCATTGATCAATGCACGAACACGTCCGTATGCACCGCCACAAACGATGTTGTCACCGATACGAAGAGTACCGTTTTGAACAATAACCGTAGCAACCGGCCCACGTCCTTTTTCAAGCGTACTCTCTACGACAACCGCTTTTGCCATAACATCAGGATTTGCAGTAAGCTCTAACACTTCAGCTTGTACCAAAATCGCTTCTAAAAGCTCATCAATACCCGTCATGGCTTTAGCAGAAACACCGACAAACTCAACATCTCCGCCCCACTCTACAGGATTGAGACCAAGTTCTGCCATTTGTGCTTTAACCATATCTGGATTAGCACCTGGTTTGTCCATTTTATTGATCGCTACAATGACAGGAACTTTTGCATCTTTAGCATGCTGAACGGATTCGCGCGTTTGTGGTTTAACACCATCATCAGCAGCAACTACGATAACAATAATATCGGTAAGCTGTGCACCGCGTGAACGCATCGCACTAAAGGCTTCGTGTCCTGGAGTATCCAAGAATGTCACGAGCTTCCCTTTTTGCTCTACCGAATACGCACCGATATGCTGAGTAATCCCCCCTGCTTCACCGTGGGCTACTTTGGCGCTTCGGATGGCATCCAAAAGTGATGTTTTACCGTGGTCAACGTGACCCATGATAGTAATAACCGGAGGACGTTCACACGTACCTTCACTTCCTTCATGCTCTTCATCATAAGCGGCTTCAAGACTAAATGCATCTTTAGGGTCAATTGTTGTTACTTCAACCCCAAATTCATTCGCAAGGATTTCAATTTCGTCTTTGCCAAGGAAGTCATTTTTAGTGACCATCATTCCAAGATCAAAGAGGACTTTGATAACCGTTGAAATAGTTTGTCCCACTTTCTCAGCAAATTCATAAACACGAACATCTTCAGCAATTTCAACGTGCGTAATTACTTCATCTTCTTTTGAATCTTTAGCATATTTTTTACGGGATTCACGAGAAACTTGACGTGATTTACCACGATTTGCTCCTTGTTTTTTACCACTATTACGACCAAGAGGTTTTGCAACTTTTGGCTTTTGTACTTCTTCAGGAGGCATCGTTGCATTGAGATCGCTAAAGTCAAGAAGAACAACTTGTTCATCTTCATAATCCATCGAAATATCCGACATACCACCATCAAAAATATCAAGACGAGTACCTTGTTCTTTTCGTTGAGTAGGCGCATTGCTATGAAGCTTTTTAGCTTTTTTGGCTTCCAATTCACGCTGGACTTCTGCACTTACTTTGCCGTATTGAGAGACGTTGACGTTTTCATAACGTACAGGTGCTGCAACTACCTCTACAGGGCGTGCTTTTTTGACAATTTTCAAACCAGAACGTTTCGGAACTTCAATTTCCACCGCAACTGCTGGAGCTTGTACTTCAACAGGGGCCTCTTGAGGTACTATCAATGCTTCAGCAACAACCGTATCAGCTACAGCAACAACTGAAGTAGCTACCTCAACAGGCGATTCCTGAGTGGATACTTTTGGAGTACTTGTTTCATGCGCCGCACCACTCATGATGTAGTTCATAATTTTTTCAGCTTCTTCCATTGATACTGTACTTGAAGCAGTTTTTACATTCAATCCCATAATGGCTGCTTTGTCCACTACCTCTTTAGAATTGATTCCAAGTTCCTTGGCTATTTCATGAACTCTTACTTTATCCATCATTAACGACGATCTCCTTTAAACGATTCATGAGCTGCACTGGGGTGTTGCTCTTGCAGTGGCGGGCGAGTTGCCCCGAAGTTTTTTTATGATCTGTACACTCGAAACACAGATAAAAACTTCGCCCCATCCCGACGTACGATTCTAAGTTGCCTTCACGGCATTGGAGTCGTATTAACGTCGATTGCTCGGTACGCTCACGACAAACAATACACATGCGTACGGGATGACTACTATTTTGCGCCATTATATCTAAATCTTTCTTTATTTAACGTACAAGGAGCAAAGCCCCTCATACTACGTTAACACTGGGTTTACTTCGGCAGTAAGCCCGCGCTTTGCTTTTTACTTATCTTTCGACAACAAGGCCGTCATTATCAAAGTTTAAAATCTTTACTTCAAAATCCGGAAACGCGTTGATAAATTTATCGGCCATTGATGACGCATCTTGGTCATACACCATATTAAAAAAAGTTGAACCACTGCCCGATAGCGTACTCATAAGCGCACCATTTTCATAGGCAATTCGTTGTACATCAAACAACTCAGGCAACATTTTCATCCGTAATCTTTGATGGAAGCGGTCTTGTGTAGAAAGACGCAACATCTCCCAATCTTCATTATAAAACGCCCCAACCGTAACCGCGGTATGCGAAAGGTTGAATACTGCATTTTCCTTGCTGTACGAGCGCGGAAGGGTTGTTCGTGATTTTGCCGTAGAGATGGGTTTGTTGGGGATAACCACAACGGCTTTGAGGTAATCGGGCATGTGTTTTTGTTGTGAAAATACTTTTTGCTTCTCTACCATTGCCGAATTAAATCCCCCCATTACCGCAGGTGTGATGTTGTCAGGATGGGTTTCATAGACCAAGGCGTAGTTGAGGATACGGCGCTTAGAGACTTTCACCCCTGCTGCTTCATGCGCACAACTAATCGCGCTGACGATAACAGCTGATGAGCTCCCCAGTCCGCGTGACATCGGTATTTGATTGTAAAACGTAAATTTAAAATTTTGGCGTTTTTGAGTCAAACGGCGATAATGCTCGTTAAAAATACTCACAAACAGATTGTTCCCTTTGAGACGGGGATTATTTTCCCCCTCCCCTTTGATCGAAACGGTAAAAAATCGTGAAGGGACAAGCTCAACACGGTTACGCAAATCAACGGCTAATCCTAATGAGTCAAAACCGGGCCCTAGATTGGCACTGGTTGCAGGTACACTTACAAACACATTTTTTCCTTATCCAACTGCATCAATTCCATAATAGGGGGCATTGTCGCTCTTAAAATTTTCAACATTTATGACGTTTGGAAGCTCAAAGCCTTTCAAAACTGGCTGTTCCAAGGGTGTCGTCGAAATCGTATTGCTATTTTTAACGAAATAGAGCTTTCCTACTGCTTTGATGGGGTGATTTTCATTGAAAAAGAACCCATCTATTGCCAAGAGGGGGATTTTTTTAACAATACTAAGTGTTTTTAAAAAAAGATAGGTCACTTTTATCCCCATAAAACTTCCCGGTCCATTGGCATACACTAAATAACGGAATGAATAACGTCCCAAAAAATCATCAAAAATTTCACTCAACGCATCCGAACCCACTTTGTCGCTTTTAATGGCTTCGACTAATTTTCCCGACTCATCGTAAACACCGACTAAAACAGGACTTCCCAGTGCGATGACTATCGCATCATGCATACGCTTTTGCCAACTCTTTGGACTCCGCAGTAACCAATTCAACGATCTCATAATTTGCTGGATCTTTTAACAGTTCCATCGTCAGCTTATGATTCAAATCATGACTTCCTGCAAATGCTTCATAATTGCCAATAAAATTCATTCCAATCAACGACATATCCCCGATAGCATCGAGGATTTTATGACGGACAAACTCATCGGTAAACCGTAGTCCTTCAGGATTAAGAACTTTTTTATCGTCCAAAACCACGGCATTTTCCAAACTTCCACCCAGCGCAAGCCCTTTTGAACGCAAATACTGTACTTCATGGACAAAACCAAACGTACGAGCTCGTGCAATCTCTTTTTTGTAATTTTCTTTCGTAAATTGTAAAACATAGGTTTGTTTATCAATCACAGGATGCGCAAATTTAATCGTAAAATCGTAACTTAAATCGTTCGAAGGAGAAAGCTTGACGTACTTGTCCCCCTCTCGGACTTCAACCTCTTTTTTAATGCGCATAATTTTCTTGGGTTCATCAAGTTCTACAATTCCCGCTTCGTCCAAAAGCATACAAAAGCTCATAGAAGAGCCATCCATGACAGGAACCTCGTCCGCATCGACAATAACACGAAGATTATCAATCCCATACGCATAAATAGCCGAGAGCATGTGCTCAATCGTGGAAATAGTCACCCCATCTTTGCCAATGACGGTTGCCATTTTGGTATCCACAACACTCTCAGGCATCAACGGAATTGAGACGCCTGCATCGCTTCTAAAAAAGACAATCCCACTATTGCTTTCCATCGGCTCAAGACGCAGGTGAACCGGAATACCTTTGTGCAATCCGATTCCTACTAGTTCAACTTTTTTACCGATTGTTGTTTGTCGTTTCATAACTTCTGATTCCTCATGCTAGAGAATTATTTCTCATTATAACGGTTTTTACTGCTGATTGATAAATATTTTTGCCGTATCAATGACGCTCGTAATATTATCTTGAATCCATTTGCTGTCCATCCACTCTTCTGGACGTACTTCGATCCCCTGAACCAAGATACCAAAATGGAGGTGATCTCCCATTGCATAACCGCTCATCCCTGTTTTACCAATCTCTTGAGCCGTGGAAACACTGTCATTTTTATGAACATGGACTTCAGAACAGTGACCATACAACGTATAAAGACCAAATCCATGATCGATAATCGGAAGATTTCCATAAATACCATTAGGGGCAGAAAAAACCACTTTACCGCCATTTGAGCTCGTAATAGCACCCAAATGGATACTCGCCAAGTCCAGTCCCATGTGGTAGGCTTGAGAAATATTTTCCTGACCTTTATAGCTGTAAATACGGTGATCTCCAAAATCAGCTACTTTTTGACCGTTGACCAAAGGATAAAAAGGGACGGGTCTAAAATCGTTAATCATTACATTTGAAACTTTCGAAGTGATGGTATGAATAACTTTTTCATTATCCGCACGGACTTTTTCGTTAATAATGCGAAATTGTTCCAGTCGGTCATTTACCCCTACAGTTTGCTCATACACGCTTGCCAATTCAGCAATCTTACCATCCAAAAATGCATCACTAAGCTCAATTTTAGAGACTTTATACGCATGATCTTTGAGTCGTAAAGGGATGCTTCCTCGCGTCTCATTTCCTGCCTTATCACGAGCAACAACAGTTGCGGTAAAGCTCTCGCTTTGAACCGGCCACGCAAGCAAAGAGGCGTAATACCCTTTTTTATAAAAAGGTTGCGCAATAAATGTTTTACCTACCGTCGTTTCAATCTTCAAGCTTTCCATGTGTGCATCTTCTGCTTTAAAAACCACGATGGCGGAACCGCCCTTTTGAATTTTATACGAGCTTGCAATGACAGAAAGAACCGGACGGCGCTGATCGATGACTAACGTGACCTCTTTTTTGATGGTATTGCCCATAAACAATCCCCAAAGACTGTTGTCGGTTGCTTCGATTTTCAACACAACACTTTGTGATTCAGCATTTCGCTTACCCTTAGGTGGAAGGACTTCAAAGCTTCGCTTGGTCTCTTTGGAGGGAGTTGCTTCATCGACAACGACCCATTCATCGTGATCACCTACGATAGTAGCCGTAAAAGATTTCAAACCACTCATATCTTCAACATTGACTTTGATGGGGTCTTGAAAATTCCAATAGCTGTCATGACTGAGAGTTAATTTAGGATCTTCACGCTCAAAAAGTGGTGAAAATGACATAAATCCAATAGTACCAATCGCTACCGCACCCAAAATCAAACCTACAATTCCTGATCCATTTCCTCGTCTGTTCACACCAATACCTCCGTAATATTATCCATAATTTTTTTTATTATTTCGTCTTGTTTCATATCAACTATTCGAGCTCCTGCACGGATTTTATGTCCGCCTCCGCCATAACAGTGCAACACTTTAGCAGCGTTGACAACTCCATTGCTGCGCAACGAAACTTTCACACCGCCACGCTTTAGTTCTACCACTAAGAGTGCGATTTGAACTGTTTTAAGGCTCAATGCTTCATCCACAACTGCTTTACAATCCCGCAAAATAGCACCTGAACTGGTAAAAAGCGCTTGATCCACTTCAAACAATGCCACGCGACCATCGTGGAGTATTTTCATCCGTTTAAGCATCTCCCCTTTTAGTCTAAAAGAAGCTAAAGAGTGACTGCGAAACAACGCATCCACACACAAAGAATGATCAGCACCCGCTTGTATTAACGCATGCGCCATCTCAAATACTGCATTGCTACAACTTGAATCACTAAAACATTGGGTATCATCAAGTAACCCTGCATAAAGCGCATTTGCCATTTTACCATTGATTTTGATTGACTTGGTAACGAACCACTCATAAAGCACTTGTGTCGTACTCAAGGCTTGGGTATCAATGCAATTATGGGTTCCATAATACTCATTGCTAATATGGTGATCAAAATTTATCAACGCACCTTTATACTCAATACCAAGCCTGCCATACGTACCACAATCAAAGCTAATAACCAAATCCGCATTAAAGGGAAATTTGTCGGTTACTTCGTCAAACCACGGAAGAAAAGAGAGATTTTGATCCAGAGAAGGTGTGACACAAAAAAGAGTCACTTTCGTCTTGGATCGTAAAAGATAGGAATAAAATGCACACGCGCTCCCCAACGAATCTGCATCGGGATGCTCGTGGGCTACAAGGACGATGTGATGAGCAGAATCAATAAGCGCTTGCAATGGAATCCTCTTCGCAAAAAATATTTGCGATTATACCTGATTCTATAATTACTCTGTTGCGGCTTTCAAAACTTCTTCAAAGTCTTTTTGCGCCTGCTTCAAAACTTCTTTTGCTTCAGGATTGCTCACCTTTGCACTGCTCATCCAGTTATAAACTCCCGGGAATCCCATAACAATTTCATTGCTCTCTTTTTTCTTGTACACCATGAGCGTACAAGGAGCAAAAGCCGCTGCTTCCGGACGTGTTTTAGCGACGGTATAAATTACTTTTAATTTACAAATCGAGTACGTATCGTAAAAATCAAACGGACTTGGTTCGGTACTGTCA
>Ga0208103_1000623_pt1 | contig 10762 bp, 13 predicted proteins | sample CryBogmetaGMA75M_FD_184550 | JGI IMG/M metagenome (GOLD analysis project Ga0208103, IMG submission 184550) | Freshwater microbial communities from Crystal Bog, Wisconsin, USA - MA7.5M (SPAdes) | ecosystem: Environmental > Aquatic > Freshwater > Lake | place: Crystal Bog, Wisconsin, USA... | reverse complement strand
CAGCGTTTCCGCCGTCACGGTGCGCGGCCCGACATGCTGCGGCGCATACGGGCCAAAATTCCATTCCGTCATCGTCTCAAGCGTGCCGTAGCGGTGGCCGCGATGAACAACCCCGTAACCTTTGGCGCCGAAAATCTCCCCGCTCTCAAGATCGACCATGAGAAAGGCGGAGCGGTTGGCGTCCACCTTGGCAAACTTCTTGCCCATCGTAACCCTGGCAACGTGCAAGCCGTCACGGATTCCGACGCTGTAGCCGTTGCGCTGGTATTCCGCCAGCCGGTCGGCGGTGATGAGGGCGGCGAGTGCTGCAAGTTTTTCATTCATGGCGTGCGGATGGTTCGGGGTTACATTCCGGCGCTGCACATCAGATCCGACAGGCAAAGCACCTTTCCGGCCTTGGCGTCGGTCTCGAATTTGTTGAGTTGCGCCTTCATCTTGGCCCGATAGTCAGGATCGGATTTTTCGAGACGCTCATAGCGGATCGGGTTGTCGTGGGTGCCCTCGGGGGCGGATTGGGTGGTTTTTGCTTTCATGGTCAATGGTCTTTCTTTTTTTGTTGTGGTTTGGCGGCGCGGTGGCCGATGCGTGAAAGTGCACAAAAACCGACAGACCTGCAAGGATTATTTTCCGCTACCGCTAACCCGAAACCCGCGAATCCTTGAGCCAGTAGGGGGAAACAGGAAGATAAATTAGATTCCCCCGTTAGAGATTCCGCCCGCGTTGCGCCAGGTCGCGCAATTCTAGCAAGTCGGCGGGGTTTGCCGCAAAGCAAAAAAAAGAACACCAGCCCCGGAAGTTTTCAGTGCTGGTGCCTTTTGCGGCCCGCCCCGGAAAAGGTCCGAAGCGGGCTAATGCACTGTTCCACGCATGGTGGCTGTGTCTGGCGGCACGGTGGCGCGGGCCGGTCGCCGAGTCAAGCAACAAATCGCCCGCCCCGGATACGTTACCGGGACGGGCTTAATCCTATGAGCGCGATTTCGTTCACCGGCACGCGCTTGCCGGGTTCTTCATCTTCCGGGGTTACATCGGCCCGGTCCTCGTCTGGAAGCGTTTCGGTGGTGGAGTCGTTGGGGTTCTTGGCGGCAGGGCAGCCGTAGCGGCCCACGGTGCGGCACGGTGGCCGGGAATCAGAGCGACAGCCACACGAACGCAGCGGCGGCGGCGACGATCAGCAGCAGCAGCGGCAACTCCCACGGCAGCGCGGGATGCCCGAGGCGGCGGCGGTTCAGATTCCGGCGCGGCGGCAGCCCAAGGGCGCGGCGGCGGCTGGCTTCCAGTGACGGTGGATATTGGATCATGCGGATCGGGGTCATGGTTTTGTTGGTTGTGGTTGCGGCGGCTGAATCGCTGCCGGTTGCGTGGACTTTGCGCTTTTTTCGTGGCAAGTCAATATGTTTTTTCCGCTACCCGAAGATTTATTCCGCGCTCGTCTCCGTACCGTCCCCGAGCACTGACAAACCAGTCTCCCGACATGCCCATGGCACGGACTGCCCACCGCTGGAATGATGCCGGTCTCGATGCAGCCTCGGAAGATTTCCAGCATGACGAGCATTTCGTCGGCCTTTGCGGTAAGTAGCCGGTCGGATCTCGTCATGCCTTCACCTCCTCAAGCTCCGGTTCCCGCTTCGCGGCCAGCCGTTCCGCGTATCCCGATACGGCGGAATGCCGGAACGCGCTAACCACCTGCACCACCAGCCTTTCAAGTTTTTCCAGCATCACCGGCACCAGTAGCCCCGCTGCCGGGGTCAACTCCCACCAAATGGCTTTGTAGGGGTCAACGTAGGCGGTTTCTGGCGCGGGCACGTTGCGGACGTAGCCCTTGACCTCCAGGCTGCGCATGCAGGATGTTTGCACCTCGCGGCCCGCCACCCTGGTCAAGCGTCCGGTCGGTGCCTTTGTCTCACCTTTCCCGAGAAGCTCCCACATGACCAAGCATGTGTGCGCCTCGATGCGCGTCAGGTCTCCGGTCGCCTCGCCGCACAGCCTCAGAAGCCGATCAGGGCGCTTGTCGAGTTGCTGCATCCAAATCAGGAATTTGCGGGGTGTGTTCAGTTGGTCTATTATCGTGTTGTGTGTTTTCATAAAGTAAAGTAATCGTCGGCTTCGATGCGGTATCCAAGGCTGCGGAAAATGTCCTGCCGCTTTGCCGCGTGCTTGGTCGCGAGAGGGTGGAATCGGTCTACAAAATCGTATATAATTGCATGTTCCTTTCCGGCAAACTTCCGGCAGACGCGGCCCGCCCGTTGGATGGTGCGCCCCTCTGCTTTGCCACCGGATACCAGAATCAGCACCCCGGCAATCGGCGCATCGAATCCCTCATCCAAGATGCTCGATGCAATCAGGCACGCAATTTTGCCACTGCGAAAATCCTCGATCAGTTGCGCCCGCTTCTTCTTGCCAATCTTGGAATGAGCCATTTCCGCTCCGGGTATCCGTTTCTGCAATTCGTATCCGTGTTCAATCTGCGGCACCAGCACCAACACCGAATCCCCGGCGTGCCGTTGTGCCAGTTCCACGGCGGCACGGTTGCGCGTCTCGTTGGCAACGATCCCGCGCCGGGTGCATTCCAGCCAGCGGATTTGCCCGAGAAGTTCCTGCGGGTCTCCCTTCCAATACTTGCGCCGCCATGAATAGGTTTTCATCGTCAACCGTTCAATCTCGGCCTCAATGAACTGGTCGCTGGCGTCCACGATCCGCACGATGGCAGGGGTCAGCTTGTCGCCTATCTCGGCTCTGTCTATCTCGTAAACCTGCTCAAACAACTTCAGCAAAAATGCGTTCTCATCTTCATCCTCGCCCCACGGGGTTGCTGTCATGCCCCACAGTGCGCCGGGACACGTTGCGGCGGCAGCCTGCCACGTCGGAGCCGAACGACAGTGGGCGCATTCGTCAACCACCAGCAAATCACAATCCGAAAAATCCGCCCGCACGGGATCGCACGTCACCCGCCATTCCGCCCGCTCTGCAATGATTGGAAACGCTTCAAGCGCGGCAATTCCTTGGTCGTGCTGCTCCCGCGTCCCGCACATCCAACCGATCCGCGCCTTTGTGTCGGTTCCGCGCCGCTCCAGAACTTTAGCGATGGCCATTGCTAAAATTAGAGTTTTTCCGCTACCTGCGGGGCTGATAACCATTCCACGGCGGCGGCGGCTGATCCACTCGGCAGCGTCAGATTGATATTGACGAAACTCTATCACGGGAATCTGCGTTTTGTGTTTCTGGGTGGATAGGGCATTAAACCGCCGCCGGATTTTTTCGATGCCTTGGTTTGTCCTGCGCGTTACCCGCTGCCGTTCCTCTTCCGGCAGCGCATCCCATGCTTCACGCTGGCGCAGTTGCTCTGACTTCGCCTGCTCGATGCGCTGGTCACTGTTTCCTCGTCGTTTGGCTTGTCCCATGGCGGTGTCAGTCGTTGGTTTCCTCGTCGCTGCGGACGTGGCGGATGCAGAAGCCAACAGGATTCGGTACAGTGCCGTACTTGGCTTCGATTGCCGCAATGTTAGCTTCCAGAGGGGTGAGCGGTTCCGGCGCGTCCAGTGACGGCGGCAGTTCCGAAACCGTCAGCAACCGTTTCTGGTAGAACGCCAGCTTCAACCTCTTCAAATCCTCGCGGTTCACTTGAAAAACAATGCGCGGTATCCCGTACTCATCGTCGCCAGCCTGCATCAGTATCGCTATGATTTGTGTTTTCGTGTCCATAAGATCGCCATTTTGCAATGTGTTAGTTTTCCTCCTCAGTGAGTTCTATCCGGTAGCCACCGAGCAGCAGAGAAACAACCCCACCGCTGTAATCGGCATAGTTTATTAGATCGCGGATCGTGTCAGCATCCGTGAACTCGCCGCGTAGGAATTTCATCGCCAGCTTCGGTTTCCAGCCTTTGCAAACCAGCGGCAGGATTCCCCGTTGCGCGTCCTCCGACATGCCACAGAATGCGGCCAGTTCCGGCCCCGCCAGTACGTCACCGCTCCGCACCGTGTCCGCAAAAACATCCCCGTGGATGATTGCCAACTGGTCGGCCAGCATTGCCCGATGATCGTCCGGCAGCGGTGCCGCCAGTGCTTCGGTGATATTCATGGTTCCGGCCTTCACCTCCTCGAAGGCAGCAGGGTTTTCCTTTGCCAATGTCCGCGCCCTCGAAATAGTCCGCCGCGAGACCCCTGCACGTTTTGCCAGCATTTCAATCGTCGCCATGCGTCCCACCTTCCCGGCTGCCCGGTCCTTATCCAGATCGGTGCCAATCACCACCGCAGCAGCCGCCCGCTGAGAGGGTGTCAGGTTCCGGCGCATTCCGTTGCGGTCCCAGACGAATTGGGCAAGCGATTGCCCGTCCTTGCGAACGTCCCAATGCCGTGTTACCGGCCTGATTCCGAGCTTCTGACACGCCAGATACCGGTGTTTGCCGTCCATAATGTCCGTGCCGAAAAGAACGATTGGTTCCCGCTGCCCGGATGTCTCGATGGATTCGCAAAGCTCGGCGAACTCCGAGTCGGACATTGGCGGAAAGGCATTACAAAGTTTGTGGAAGTTGTACTTTAACATAAAGTCTGACAGTGTGGATTTTAAAATTCAGATCGAACAGTCCGTCACACCGAACGCTCCGCGTCGGTGGACTGGATGTTCAGCGAAGAAATTCGGCGCGGATGGATGAACCCCATTTCAATGCCGTCATCCACCGAACGCGGCGGAAGAATCCAGACATCGGCCAGCCTTTTGTTTTGCAACACCGATTTTGCGGTACGTTGGATGGCCTGATCGCGGGTGTGCGCCCTTTCGTGACTCAATCCTCCATCGCACGGAAAGAACCAATGATCGCCGATCTTCTGCCAGCCTTTTTCGAGTAGTTGAATATCAGTCATGACGGCAAAGGAAGTAAACGATTGGCTTTAGGGAGAGGAGAATCAGAACAACGATGGCAACTTCGATTGGTGAAGTGGGCATTTTATCGGTGGTTAGAGATACGCTGAACAAGACGCCGCACCACGACCCGCATGAGCGGGCAGTTTCGGGGCGGCTAGTATGGGGGTGGCGCTCATGCGGGCGGGTGGGCTAGGCGTTCTGCGATACTGCGGCAGGCATCTGGTAGCGGGCCACGACTTTCCCCGTCTCCGTGCCAATCAGTTCCGTGGCAACCGGCCATCCCTTGCGCCGCAGTTCGTGAACCCTCGCGCCGAGGCGGAACATGCCCCACTGTTTGAGGGCTTCCAGCGGCGTGATGCTGGCACCCGCTATCAGGTGCCGTCTTAGTTGCTCCATCGCGTTCGTTGTGGTCATGGTGCGGGTGGGTTAAATCGTTTCCGGTTCCTAATTTGTGTATTTTGTGAAAGTTTGCAAGAAAATTCTCAACTATTTTTTAAAGGAAGACAAACTGTTGATGATGGCCATGGAACTTCATTTCAAACGTGTCGCCTCTTTTTGCATTACGGCACTTCCAAACTTGCAAGGACATCATATCGTCGTTTTTGGGATGAATCAGGAACACGGCATCCGCATCGTTCTCGATTGCCCTGGACTCGCGTGTTTGTCCCAGTTCATTAAGTTGAGTTGCCGTGATGACGGGGCATTTCAGTCGTTTGGCAAGCTGCTTGCATCCTCGTGACATTGCCGCCACTTCTTGTTCTCTGTTCTGGCCCTTGATCCTGCGGGCCGTGATGAGTTGCAGATAATCAATCACCACCAAGTCTATTCCGTTGGAATCAGCCAATCTTTGACAATTCCCTGAAATCGTCTCAATCGTTTGGTCGGCGGCATCACAAATCATCAGTCCGCTGGTTGCCAATGCTTGCGCGGCGGTCTTGATTTTTGGAAGAGCGCATGCCGTGAGGGTTCTTGGATTTCGAATTTCCCCGAAATCTATTTTTTGGCTGCATGAAATCAACCGGCCAACAATCTCGTCAGCTTCCATTTCCATCGAAAAAATGGCCACCCGCTTCCCATCATCGATAACGGATTCGGCGATTTGAAGCATGAGAGCGGATTTTCCCATGGATGTTTTCCCGCCAATAACCCACAGCTCTCCTTTTCTCAACCCTCCCGTCAACTGATCGAGAACCGTGATTCCTGTTGATGATCCTGGGATTTCTCCATTCGCCTGTTGTTCGCGCATCTTGTCCAGAAACGTCTGCACGGCCTTCTTGGCGTTCATGACGGACGAAATGCCCGATAAAGCCGCTGTTGCCCGTTCAGCCGCGTCTCTGAGAGCCGCAACAGCATCCTCGCCGTTCAGGTTCTGGTCAGAAACCGTCGATCCCGCGCCGATGGCAATCCTGCGGGCGTGCCGGTCCCGTAACGTCTCAACGTATCCATGCCAAGCCGTTTCATCAAACTCGGTGAGAAGAACGTCGGACAGGTCGGAAACCGTCAGGTGAGGGATCTTTTCATCCTTGATGGCTTCGCGGATGGAAACCGGGTCAACGGATTTTCCATCCCTAAACCTCCGTGTAATCAATTCCCACAAGGCGGAATGATGAGCGAGGTGCAGAAACTCCCCCGTAATCTGGCTTTCCCACGCTTCAGCCGTAAATCTGGCCGGATTGTCGATCAAACAACAAATCGCAGCCGCTTCAGCATGGGCGGCGAATGGAATGGATTCAGTCATAGAGCGGGCGGAGTCCGGTGCGCTGGTATTCGGATTGGAATTTCGATTCAACCGGTTCCGGCTTGAATTCGGCATCCGGTTCGTCATCGTATCTTTCCTGATTGAACCATGTCGCCGGATGAGGGATGAACTTGGGATCTTTCCCGTTACATGTGACGGCAAACGATTTCACCCGTTCGATGAGAAATTCAGCCTTTTTTGTTTTGAGGCATTTCTCGATGGATTTGATCGCCGCTCCCTTGCCGATCTTTCGGGGATATTCCCCGTAGATGGATTCAGCCGCTTCTGACGGCTTTGTGATTTTTGTGATTTTGCTCTTTTCTTTTTCTTTATCCTCTTCCTCTTCCTTTTCTTGTAGGCTATCAATAGCCTTTGAATAGCCTTTGGATAGCCTTTCGTTAAGACAATCCAAAATGGCTTCATAATTCAATTTTGCTTTGGAACAGTAGTCTTTCAGACACAGATCAGATTTTTCCGCATTGGCTTCAATAGACGAAACCACCAAGTTTTCCATCACGTCTTTCCCTCCTTTTGACTTTGGGACGACATGGTCAATTACGATTTCTGAAATCAAAAGTTTTTTTCCCGTGTAAGCGCAGATGTTTCCATCCCTGGCTATCACCTTTTGCCTCAAATTTTGAGGAACTCCGTTTTTACCACAATTCCCCGTTTGTATGACTGATTCCAAGTCAATTCCGTGTTTTTCAAGAAGATTGAACACGGGAATATGAGGTTTGCATTCACGAGACAATTTTCCGTATTGAAATTCAATAAATTTCACAAGCCACAATGCTCCGCTTTCCAATCTGACAACCCTATCTCCAAAGGATTCGATTGCTTTTTCCCATGGAATCGTCATTCCTATGATAAAATTGCCAAGTTCTTGATCTTCAACCCAAACTCCAGAAGAGTCACAATTATCAAGAATGTAAAGAAAGGCTAGTTTTGCTCCTGCTGGTAATTTCCGAAACCATGGATCTTCCCATTTTCTTGTTTCTGTGAACCGTTTCATACAATCGTTTTGTTTTGGTCGAAATAGATGACTTCCTGAAGGTTTCCATTGTCTCGGGTTCCGAACGGGATTCGGACAAATGATGACCGGTTTCGCATGAGAACGGGATCGGCCCCCAAAGGAACAGCAGTTTTCCAGAATTCCGGTTCATCCAGTTCCGGCACATGGAACCATGCGTGAAGCGACTTGCCGCCGCTGGAAAGAACCATGACAAGGTTGAACAACTTTCGCAGGTGCCAGATGATCGACGGGTGATCTTCGCTTTTAGGTTCGTCAAAGTCGCAGACACAGAACCGGCGCGGGCCACAGTTGGCCAAGCAGTGCATGGATTCCTTGCCATCCTGTGTGATCCCTGTCTTGGCGGTCATGTAGCAAGGGACGATGAATTGGCACGTTGTCAGGTCTTTGAACCGTTCGAGTCGGGCCGTATGGAATTCATAGACGGATTTCCCGACACACACCAATTTGGAAGAATCGGGGAAAAGCCATTGGAGAATCATTGTTGGGGTGATTCCGCCATCCAGTCGATCTGGTGATGCTTCCCATAAATCATAACGGGCGACGTTTTTGTTCCACTTCCTGAATTTGGAATTGGTTTTTGAAGGAACCCACTTTGGCTTTTCCACCCTTGTTTGGGGAGAATCTGGTAGCGTGGTGGCGTAGGCTTTTTCTACAGCCCTTTTCACTTCGTTTGGCTTGAATGGGCGGCGAGCCGAGCCATTGAATTGCCTGATCCGTGTTTCAGCTTCCCATGCAGACACCCCTGCCAACTGACACTTGCGAGCCGATGACAACATCCAGACATTGATCCCATTCAGCGGAGGTCCGTCAATATTCATATAGCGGTTCATCAAAAAGATGGGCGTAGGTGGTATGGTGGACGTTCTCTATGGGTTCCTCCCGGCAACCTTGGCAGATTCCATTTTCGCGTAGAAACACAGCGTCACGTTTTTGTTTCCATTCCGGTGGTTTCCGAAGCGGTGTCAAGAAGAAATTCGGGCGGTGGCGGTCCCGCGCAGGGGCCGTGGAACTGGCGGGGGTCCAGGATGCCGCGCTCGGCGCGGGACAGTTGCAGGAAGTCGTATCCGTTTAAGCGTGCCCAATCGACAAGCAGGAATCTCATGGCGGTGCGGCGGTCTTTGATGATCTGGCCCCATTCAACCCACCGCTTCGTCTCAGCCGGGACGGTTCCGGTTTTGTTGCAGCGGTCGCAGGGCAGGGCCGGACACTTTCGGTTCAGTGTCAGGACGGTTCCGGTTCCGTTGCAGTCCCAGCAGGTTAGCGGCACCGGCTTCGGCGCGGCGGCTCCCAGCAGCGGCACTCGCGGTATCCGGCGCGGCGGCGGTAGCATGCAGTTCACGGCTGTTGGTGGACTATGTGTTCGCTCGCGCCCGCGCCCAGGTAGCGGCGTCCCGTCTCCCGGTCCACGCTGCCGATGCGCTGCTCGTCCAGGTCGGCGGGGCTGATGCCGTGGAATCGGTGGCGGCGGAAGATGCGCTCGTAGTTCTCGTCATAGACGGCTTTGTTGAACTTGCGGTGTGACGAGTCGTTCTCTGCTTCGTAGTTTGGGGTTATCATAATGTGAATTCGGGGTGTTTGGTGAGAAATTCTTCCATCCGTTCTCTGAATACTTCAAATTCGTCGTAGTCGGCAAGCATTGACTGCATCCGGTTCAGCAGCGGGCGCACATCTTCGGTGAGCGTTTCCAGTTCTTCTTCCAGCACCCTGCACAGCGCCGGGATTGAGCTTCCGTGGTCGCCGCGATACCAGACTCCGTGCAGGGCGTGTTCGGTGCGGGGTGTGCTCATATCAGTTTGAGGAATTCGGTTGGTTCCACGGTGATTCTCTTCATACTTCCGGGCTGGATTCTGCTCCGCGCCCACGAGAGCGTGAGGCTGTAGCGCGGCCTGGTTGCGCCCACGAAAAGCAACCGCAGCGTCTCTTGGTCGCCGCTGTGGTAGGTGGCGGAGTCGCAGCCGGTGATCCAGACGTGATCGAACTCGCGGCCCTTGACCGAGTGAACCGTGCCGACCCAGCACTGGCACTCCGGCACGTCCGCTTCATCGTCGGCGAGTCCCGCCACGTCGGCGGCGCAGTGGCAGCGCATCAGGCGCGGTAGCAGCTTCTTTTGATCGTCAAACGGAACACCGAGGCGCGTCATCACCTGATTCCAGTCGTTGTCAATCATGCGCTCGACTTCCCACACGTCCGCTTCCGCCGCCAGCTTCGGAACCCACGCGACGGTTTCCGTACCAAGCTCCCGGTCGGTCGATGCCGCCAGCGTGATGCCCTTGGCGCGGAGAATCGCGGCGGTGGATCTCACTTGGTCGTTGAAGCGGCAAAGCACGGCAAAAGATGGTGGTTTTTCCCCTTGTTCAATAGTCCCGTTGAACCAGTTTTCCGCTATGCAAAGTATTTCTTCCTCACATGAATCAAACTTTTCAAATACTACATCCCCGCATCCTTCTTTGTCATCCGGGATAATCTCCGCGTCCAAATGTTCCATGCCTATCATTGCTCTACCAAGGCAAGTTCCTGCATAACAAATTTCCGGGTAACTCCGGTAGTTGGTCCGCAACTGGAACACCTGCGTCTCAGGCTTCCGCGTCTCCGCAAGCATGATGTCGGGCCGCGCTCCCCGGAATCCGTAGATTGACTGGCGCGGGTCGGCCACGAGCCATAGACGGCTTCCACGGGCCGCGAATGCGTTGTAAATCGCGAAGTCCAGTTCGCCAGAGTCCTGAGTTTCGTCGATCATCAATTCATCCGGCACCGCCACTTCTCCGCACCGCGCCAGAAAGTCTCCCAGCACAAAGTCGATGTGGGTTGATCCATTGCTTCTGAAAAATGCGCGGATCGCCTTCCCGACACTGGCACCGGCACCGAACGGCGGCGGGTCCATCGCGTATCCCCATGCCTCTTTCTTCGACATGTTCCGTGCCATCGCGCCCAGCCGCTTCATCACCGCGTCAATCGCTTCGTCTTTCTCCGCGTCTCCAAGTATGGCCGGCAGTGCGCCGAACCGTGACATCTCGGTGAGCGCGAAACTGTGGAGAGTTCCGAGCCATCGAAACCGGTGCGGGTCGCAGCCGTCCGCTGCAAGCCTCTCGCGCAACTCGTCGGCGGCGGAATTCGTGAAACTGAGCACGCACAC
>Ga0208103_1000621_pt1 | contig 10796 bp, 9 predicted proteins | sample CryBogmetaGMA75M_FD_184550 | JGI IMG/M metagenome (GOLD analysis project Ga0208103, IMG submission 184550) | Freshwater microbial communities from Crystal Bog, Wisconsin, USA - MA7.5M (SPAdes) | ecosystem: Environmental > Aquatic > Freshwater > Lake | place: Crystal Bog, Wisconsin, USA... | reverse complement strand
GCATTATAGCTTGTGGAATTAAAAAATAAAAAGGAAGTTGGATTCCCGATCAGGTCGGGAATGACGATTAAAGGTGGGGAATCTTCACTTTAGAGTTTAGCAACGCTCCGATGATAATCATCAGGGCAAGTACTCCCATCCATCCGATCAATCCTGACCCAAGCCATACGAGCCATAAAAGAATCGCTCCAAGCGGTGTAGGCACTCCCGTAAAATGTTTAGACACTTCTCCGACATCGGCGTTAATGTTAAACTGGATTAGACGGCGCAGACCGCTGATGACATAGTAGATCGAAGCGATTGATGTGACGATAAGAGGTATCCCCTCAAGATGAGTATAGACTCCTTGGAAGATAAAGAATGTTGGGACGAGAACGAAGCTGAGAAAATCAGCAAATGAATCGAGCTGAATTCCAAATTCGTTAGAGAGACCAAATTTACGGGCAATTTTACCGTCAATAATATCGAACGCTCCTCCCATCCATGCTAAGACAACGGCAACAATAAATTTTTCTTGGGTAATAAAATAGGTTGCCAGTAATCCACACGTGATATTTGCCATCGTCACTAAGTTGGCGAGGTTAAAGTGACTGGTTGAGCGCCATAAAAAGTTCATTGAATTCCTATTTATTGAGAGATTAATAGTGTTATTATAACAAGTGCTTACGAAAATTTAAGAGTAATGGCGTATTGAGAGTCATGTTGGGTGATTTCGTATTGAAATTTGAGCTCTTCGCTGAGTCTTTGCAACATTTTATGTCCTATTTTGGAGCTGAAAAGGTATTTCTCATGACCGGCATTGTTGGTTATGGTCATGGTTCGTACAATAGGATCAATTTCTATATGAATTTGGCTATTTTCCGGGGCATACGTCATAGCATTTTCAATCAACGCCAAGAGAACTTTGTTGAGTAATTTTTCAGGGGCAGTAACGGTAAAAATTTCGATAGGAAGCTGAAGAATGAGTTGTTTGCGTTTTGCTAGAATGTCTACTTTGTGAACGATATTTTGCAGTGTGGTCGTGATATTTAGGGTTATGGGATCTTCATAATCGGAACTTTCTAAAAAAAGAACATTTTTCAGTTCGGTTGTTAAACGCTCGATGTCATGTCCTAAATCAATAATGAATTTATTTTTATCATAGGCTTGAGTATATTCGTATACATCCAAGCGTGAACGCATGAGTGCGAGAGGCGTTTTAAGCTCATGTGCTGCTTCTTTAAACAGTTCGCTTTCCTTCGTCCTAAATCCTTCTATTTTACGAATAAGTGATTCAAATGCGATGGATACTTCTTTTATCTCACTGCTCGCATTATCCAGTGAAAAATCAAAGGGATCACCCGTTTGCCAATTATAAGTTTTTTTTGCCAATACAGCTAAGGATTTCATGTAGTAGTTGAGTAAAAATATACTGATTAGCACAATAGCAAGTAAGGAACTAAGATAGCGGGTTAAAAGCTTTTGCCCATATTTATCGAGTGCCGTATCAATTTTTTGTGTGTTGCTGATGGCATTGAGATAGATACTGTTGGATTGTTGTACGAAGGCAACAATTTCATTATCGTGTGGAACATAAGGATGATTTGAGACCAAAAAATGTAAGGCAGAGACTTCGGAATCATCGAGAATCATTTGATTGTGAGGGATTGAGTATAAAAAAATCAGGGAACTATCAAGAGTAAGCGGTTGCGTAATGTATTCATCATTGCTTTCATTCAATAAATGTTTAAGAACTTTTTGAATGTCATTTATTTTTTCACTGCGCATGGTTTGGAGCGCTACGATCCAGTTGAGGATAAAGGCGATTGCCATAAGCATGGCGAAGATAAATGAAATTTTGAATTTAAGGGATTTACTCCAATTAAAGCTCAATGACGTATCCTCGTGTTTTAACGGTTTTTATGATGGCAGGATCAAGTTTACGACGGAGTCGTCCAACCAATTCATCAATAGCATTGGGGGTAATGTTTTGGGGATTATCGTAAAGAGCATCCATGATTTCATCGCGTGAAGCAACATGGGCGCGCTCAAGAAGGTAAAAAAAGAGCTTATGCTCATTAGCACTAAGAAGAATTTCAACCCCTTCTTTTCGAATCATTTTATGGTGAGGATCAATTTCAATGCCTCGAAAGATTTTGATTTTTGGAGCAAATCGGCGTGATAGTGCCACAAGTCTAGCACGGAGTTCTTTAATATCAAACGGCTTTTCGAGATAATCATCTGCACCATATTCTAACCCTTGCACTTTTTCATCGATGCTACCAAGTGCACTCAGTACTAAAATACCTAAAGTACTATTTTTCGTCTTTGCATAGAGGATCAACTCTTGCACACAATCTTTTCCGTGAAACGTTCGATCAACTAAAAAAACTTGATAATGGTACGCATCTAAGTAGCTTTTGGCCTCTTTGACATCGCAAGCGGTATCAATAATCCACTCTTTGTTGTCGAGGGAAAGTTTTAACAGTTCTAATAATTCTTTTTCATCATCTGCAATGAGTAGTCGCATTTAAAGTTCTTTTACCTCTTCTATAAATATCTTAATTGTTTTGTCTTTTAGTTCTTCTTTTATTGCTCCCGATAAGACGATTGCTTCAGCTTTTTGCAGATATAGACTAAACAATCCAAAATCCGCTCTGGCACTTACTTGTTCTTCTGTGCTGACCAAAAAAGCTCCTGCGCCATAGCGTTTACAAGAGTAAAAATAAAAATCATCATATCCTTCTTCGAGTAATAAATCAACTAAGGTATCTTTGTTTGCAATATCAAAGTAAATATCCATTCTATTCAAGTTCATTTTTTCCCTCGATTGTAAATCATTTTAAAGGCAGGCGGTAAAATCAGGAGGGTAAGAATCGTCGATGTGACCAATCCCCCAAGTACAACGATTGCAAGCGGTTTTTGAATTTCACTTCCGACTCCGGTTGCAAAGAGTAACGGCAACAGTCCAAGTGCTGCGATAAATGCCGTCATGAGTACAGGACGAAGTCGTCTGCGTGCTCCTTCACCAACTGCTTCATCGATGGTATAGCCATTGGCCAGTAGAGTGTTGAAATAACTTACCATGACAATACCGTTGAGCACTGCAATCCCAAAGAGGGCGATGAAGCCTACGGAGGCGGGGACAGAGAGATATTCTCCGCTGATGTACAAAGAGATAATTCCCCCAGTAATTGCAAAAGGAATATTGAGCAAAATGAGCAGTGTATTACTTACTGAACGGAAGGTAAAAAAGAGGATAAAGAAAATCACCACGATGCTTACTGGAACCACTGCCATCAGCCTTGCAGAAGAGCGTTGCTGATTTTGAAACTGTCCTCCGTAGGTGATGTGATACCCATCTGGGAGTTTAATGTTTGTGTTTATTTTTTGTTTTGCTTCCTCAACAAATCCGACTAAATCTCGATTTTCGACATTTGAGCGTACAACACTGAGTCGTTCGTTATTTTCTCGAATGACTTGCACCGGTCCTTCATTTTGTGTAATCGTTGTGATACTGGCAATAGGGACACTTCCACCTTCCATAAGAGGGATTTCAAGTGCGCTAAATTTATCAAAATCTTTTGCTATATCACTCTCCAATCGGATCATAACAGGGGTACGGATATTCCCTTTGGGTAAACTATCGACGATAATGCCCTCAAGTGAGGCTTTGAGAAATTGTTGTAACTCACCGCTACTTACTCCAGTATTCGCGGTGGCGAATCGATCCGGTGTTACGGTGAGATAGTTCACTCCTTTATTGAGGGTGACGATAACTTCACTGGCACCTTTTATCCTTTCTAACGTCATTCCTATTTTTTCACTGAGAGTATTGAGCGTGTTGATGTCAGGTCCGAAAATCTTGATTGCTACATCTCCTCGTGAGCCTGTGAGCATTTCAGAGATACGCATATCAATAGGTTGTGTAAAACTAAAGCCGACTCCTGCAAAAGGTTTGAGAGTTTCAGTGATGTTGTGCAGTATTTTTTCTTTAGAAGCAGCTTTCCACTCTTTTTTTGGTTTTAGAACTAAAAATGTATCGGTTTGGTTGAGCATCATGGGGTCCAAGCCCATTTCATCGGATCCTGTACGGGCAACGATGGTTTTAATCTCCGGAATATTTTTTATTAACTCTTTTTGGATGACGAGGTTTAGCTCTTTGGAGGCTTCGAGTGAGATAGAGGGAATCGGCTCAATGGCTAAGATAATATCCCCTTCATCGAGTGTGGGCATAAAAGTCTTCCCTACTTGTGTGTAGAGTGAAAAACTGAGTATCAGGAAAATAATGGCTCCGATAAAAAGTGTTTTGGTTCGATTGAGAGCAAACGAAAGGAGTGGTTTATACAGGCGCGCAAAAAATAAATCCAACTTTGTTTCATGATGAGGAGTGGATTTGAGCAGTAGCGATGCGACAACTGGAATGACGGTCAATGAGAGGACCAGAGATCCCAAAAGGGCAAAGACAATCGTCATGGCTACTGGGGAAAAAAGCTTCCCTTCCAATCCTTCAAGGGAAAGAAGCGGTAAAAAGACAACAGAAATAATGAGAAGACCGCTGAATACTGAAAGACTCACTTCTTTGGAAGCTCGATAAACGAGATGAAGTTTAGGAAGTTTTTGATTTTTTTCACCCAGTGCTGCAAAGGTATTTTCCACAACAACAACAGCGGAATCGACAAGAATTCCCACGGCAATTGCTAAACCGCCTAAGCTCATGAGATTTGCGGTAATCCCAGTGGCTTGCATAAGTATAAAGGCTATGGAGATAGCCAATGGCAATATTACAGCTACACTGATCGCTGCACGGACATCTCCTAAAAAGAGAAGCAAGAGTATGACAACCAACACAACGGCTTCCGTGAGTGCTTTAGAGACAGTATCGACCGCTTTTTGAGTGAGTTCACTGCGATCATAAAAGGGGACAATAGTGACCCCCTGTGGAAGCATTGGTGCGAGGATGGAAAGACGCTCTTTGATCTCAATAATGCTCTCTTTGGCATTTGCTCCTCGCAATGCCATAACAAGACCCTCGGTTGCTTCTCCGAGTCCGTCTTTGGTTACAAATCCCATACGAGTACGTGATTCTTCGTTAATGGCACAAAAGTCACTGAGACGTATGGGCCCATTATGCGAATGGATGGTAATATTACCGATCTCATTTTTATCTTTGACGCCACTTTGGACTTTGACCAAATAAGCTTCATCTCCTCTATCAAGTCTCCCCGCTCCGTCGTTTTTGAGGTTTTCACTTAAAGCTTGTTCGAGTGTGGAGATGGTAATTCCTAGTCGTCCCATGGCACTTACATCGGGAACAATGGTGATAGTACGCGCTTCACCTCCAAGTGCATTGATGTCCGCAACCCCCTTTGTTCCTCGCAAGGCAGGACGGATAGTAAAATCGAGCAATTCGCGTTTGGCTTGCTGTGTTATGTTTCCCTCGATGGTGAACATAAAAATTTCGCCCAATGGGGTCGTAATGGGCGCCATACCTCCATTGACTCCTTTTGGAAGAGCGCTCATCGCACTAGAGAGTTTTTCAGAAACCTGCGCACGAGCGCGATAGACATCCGTTCCATCTTTGAAATCGATGGTAATATCGGCAATGCCGTATTTAGAAGTGCTTTTAAGCATGGTTTGGTTTTCCAGACCCATGAGCTCAGCTTCGAGGGGTCGTACTACGCGTGATTCTACCTCCTCGGGAGACATACCAGGAGCTTTTAGAATTATTTTTACTTGCGTAGATGAGATGTCAGGGAATGCATCGATAGGGATTTTAAGAAATGAATACGCCCCACCTATAAGAATCCCCATCGCCATGAGTAAAATAACAATTCGCTGTTTGAGTGAAAACTCAATGATTGAGCTTAACATTATTCAAAACCCAATCCGCTCATGGCGCCTTTGAGAATAATGAGACCGCTGATGGCTACTTTGGTATTTGCATCAATTCCTTTTTGTTGCACTAAGACACCCTCTTTGCTGCGGGCTGTAATGAGGAGTTCTTGCGCGCTAAAACCTTTAGAATTTCGGATAAAACAGATGGTTTTTCCACCAAATTGAGCCAGTGCGGGGGAGGGGATTAAAATGGATGTAGTGGGTTTGGAGGCAGATACTAACACTCCCACTGTTGTCCCAGCGCGCAATTGCGGTTCACGAACATGGGCAATCGCAATCGCCGAGTTCGTAGACCCGCTGATAGAGGGAGAGACGGAGAATATTGTACCCATGGGACGGTTGTCTTTGGAAAGAACTTTGTCCCCTTTTGAAATCGAAGCAATGAGACTGGGAGAGACGTTGATCATCGCTACCATGGCATTGGAGTCTGAAATTCTAAAATAAGGTTGATACGGGGTGATTTTTTTTGCAACAGCCAATGGTGCATCGGTTACGATACCACTTTTTTGAGCGATTACGTTCATGGTTCCGTTTGTGTTAGCACGAACTCCTGCGATAGCGAATTGACTTTCCAATACAGAGATACGTGAACGAAGTCTTGAAGCTTCAAGCGCACTGGTTTGGTAATCGCGATACGAAATAATCCCATCTTTATAGAGTGCTGAATCTTTTGAAGCATTGTTTTTTATTGCATTATAGCGATTGCGCAGCTCTTCTAGTTCAAAACTGTTTGCCATGAGAGAAGGTGAGGAAATCGTGCACACTGTTTGCCCTTTTTGAACATAATCTCCTTGATGAACGTTAAGAGAAATGACGGAAGCTTCTTGATCTAAAATATAGCTTTTGGATTTATCTTCATCGTAATCAATCTTGGCGATCAGTGGTCCTATGAGTGCAGTGCTGTTGACACTCACATTTCCCGTGGTTATCCCCATTTTTTTCATTTGTGCATCACTTATGGTGATTTGTGCCATTGCTGCTGTGGCTACTGCCAATAATAATAGTAATTTCATTCCCAAATTCTCCCTAATTTTTCTTCCATACCACTCATCTCTTGAATGTATTCGCGTTTAAGTTCAACCGCACGCAATTTCATGTCATAAAAGCTATTTTTAGTTGCCAAATATTCAAATTGGCTGACAACACCTGCTTCATACCCTTTTTGAGCCATTTCCATTAGTGTCTTTTGATACTTTTGCGCGATTAAAGAGTCTTTATACCGTTTTTCTCTTGTTTGTAAATGTTCCAAAAGAGTATGGATATTCATTTGTAATTTTTGATGCGTTACATCTCGCCGATGAAGAAGAGCACTTTTTTCCGCCATTAATGCAGCAATTTTTTGATCATTTTTTTCGCTTAGACTCAATGGTATATTAATGCGAAAGTCAATACTGTTTTGTATGGGCTCATGCGTTGCACCAGTTCCCAGTGATACAAATTCTTTTCCTTCATAATGGGTGCTTTTAATGCGAGTATCGAGAAGATTGATTTGAGAGGTGAGAACTTGCAGTATCGCGGCATTGTTGATTCTCTCTTCCGTAGCATTATCCTCTGCGATGAAGGCAAAACCTAAATCATCAACAACGATTTCCTCATGGAGCATTGCAGATTCTTGAAGAGAGTGCTGAGCGTGTTCAAACTCCATTTCTCCCATAGCAAATTCTCCAACAGCTATACGCTCATCACTTTGCAATCGATAAAGTTCCATTTGTGACATTCGTCCGGCATTCACTTTTTTTTGACCTATTAGGGCAGCTTCATTGGACAAAGTGACTTTCTCCCCTAAAATCTTGATTTTCTCTTGCTCGACCAATGCTATGAGCCAATCGCGCTTCAGTATGAGTTGTATAATTCTTTGTTGGAGTTGAATTTCTTGCTGAAGATTCTTGGCGTTTTGGTCATAGTAATTGGTTTGTGCTTCATGAACACCGAATTGTTTGAGCTGAAAATTGAGCATAGCACCATAACGCATTCCGCTGTCTGCAGGGTTTTTACCTGTGACACTGCTTGCACTTCCTTCAATTGATAAAGGTTCACCTGCAAGAGTAGCAGCCTTAGTGTGTGCATTGGCTGACAGGTGACCGTTGGTTTGTATAAGCTCACTTGAAGCGCTGTAAGCATGATTGCAAAGAGCGTTAAAGCTCATCCCATAAGAGAATGCAGGCGCGAGAAAAATTGCACTCAATAAGGAAAATAATCGCATCCAAATCCTTTTAATAGAATATTGTCGAATTATAGGGGTATTAGATGAGAAAATCTTGAGAAGACTATTTGTCCTATTCAGAGCTTGTTCTTTTCTACTGTTATTCCTTCTAATGTTTTACTCTGAAAGATATGTCCATCATTTTGAATCAAAAAATACCCAATGTCTTCACGCTCTAGTACTGTGATTGCCTGATCCAATTTCATAATAGAAACACCTGTGGCAATTGCATCTAATGCGGTGTTGTCTCCTTTTCCAAACAACGTTACTGAAGCAAAGTTTTGTTCAGATTTTCCTGTTTTTGGATTGAGAAGATGGTTATGCTCTTTATTGCGGATATAGCGTTCATAATTACCGCTGGTACTGATGGCGAATCGCGGCAAAATTGATGTAACGGTTGCAACGACACCTTTAGGGTGAAAAGGATCTTGGATACGTACCTCGCATTCTCCTAAACACCCAATATCACCTGACGCAGCAATTACTGCTTTTTTGACTCCATGGTGTTCTAGCAAAGTGATAGAAAGATCGACCGCATATCCCTTACCAATTCCCCCTAAATCTATAATCGTTCCCTTCGTTACACTCACTTTTTCGTCATCCATCCAAATATGGTTTCCACCTACAAAAGTTAAAGCATGACGGATTTCAGCTGATGTTGGGAGCTTTTCATCTGTCCCGAAATGGTACGCTCCATGGCTTAAAGAGCCAATCGTTATATCAAAAGCACCTTGCGTTTTATGATTCATTTCGATGGATCGTTCTAAAACAGTACGCGTCACATTCGATAGATTTGCTTCATGATCACGATTAAGATGTGAAATTTCAGAGTCACTTTTGTACGTCGAGAGGCGATTGTCTAAATCATTAAATAAGGCAAAAACATCATCGCTCAGATTTTGCTCATCTACGTCAACACGGATGAGCGTTCCCATGTGTACTTGGGTGCGTTGGGAAGCATACAGTGAACCGATTAAAAAACATAATAAGAGTAGCTTTTTCATACCACGAAGTTTATCATGATTTGATCGATTATTTCTATAAATGATAATTGTTTGCATTATTAATATTTCTTTAAGCTTTTTAATCTATACTTTCGCTATTAATAATCACTATCATAAAAGGATGCCCCCTGATGAAACATTTTATCCTAAGTACGGTTGCCGCTATCGCCATCTCAACAACAGTAAGTGCTGACGAATTGAGTGATCTAAAAGTACAGCTAAAAGCACTCAGTGAACGGCTTTCATTATTAGAAGCAAATGATAAAAAACAAACCGAACAGACACAAGCACTTGCAGATGAAGTAATCAACACGCAAAATGCAACGTCGTTTAGTACTGTTGATATGGATAAAACCGAGCCTGGTCTGGGTGCAGCAGCTTCCAAAGTCTATTATTCCAAAAATCCCCTCTCAATCGGCGGTTATGGAGAAATTCATTATTCACACTACAAAAATAGCGGACTAAATGAAACTGAAGTGAATCGTTTTGTCCCTTATATTGGCTATAAATTTAGTGACAATATTATTCTAAACTCTGAAGTTGAGTTTGAACACGGTGGAGCAGAAGTTTCAGTTGAACAGCTTTATGTCGATTTTTTACTCGATCCAACGTTCAATGTTCGTGTTGGGCATCAAGTTGTCCCGATGGGATTGGTCAGTTTAAATCATGAACCCGTTTTATTTAATACCGTCAAACGTCCCGATGTTGAAACCTATCTTATCCCTTCCACATGGCATGAAAACGGTCTCACACTCCATGGTAAAACGGAAAATTTTAACTATACGGCAGGTGCAGTCGTTGCTTTGGATATGGGGCTTGCTGAACATGACGGAACTGTTGAAACCGATACTTATGGCAAAAACTGGATAAATAACGGTCGTCGCGGTGGGTATGAGAGAAATGCCCAAACCTCCAATCTTGCTGCCGTTGCCCGTCTTGATTATACAGGAATTAATGGTCTTCTTGTGGGTACAAGCTTCTATACGGGAGAAGCGGGTCCATCCACTAATGCTAAAAATGTCGGACGATTAACCCTATTGGATGTTCATGCTCAATACCAAAGTGATGGTTTTAAAATCAAAGGGCTCTATACTCAAGCCCATTTGAGCCATGCCGATTCTTATCTCGGACTCCATACTGTCGGTGCTACAACCCTTAATTTTCCGTTCCATCCCGAATCTGCACGGGGTGGTTATGTAAATATGGAGTATAATGTCTTACCATATTTTACGCAAACGAATAGACGATTACCGATTTTTTTCCAATATGAAAACTACAATTTAGCTGCATCGATGGTTAATGGAGAAGCATTTGGAAATACCCAAAGCTTTACTTACGGTCTGAATTACTTCCCCCATGAACAAGTGGTTTTAAAAGGGGAGTACAAAGTGCGTCATAATAAAAATGATGCTGATTCAGCCAACTACAGTAATGAGGGCATCTACTCGTTTGGATTAGGATTTATTTTTTGATGAAAATTATTTTATTTCTTTTAGCCCTATCTCCTTTGGCGTTTGCTCAAGTTTTGGGTGATCCTTTGGCATTGACCCAACGGACATTTGCTTCCAAATCCGTGGAGCAACAAAATATCATTTTGAATGATGTTCAAATGCAACAGCTTATTCAAGTGTCACAGCAACCAATAGAGACGAAAATCTATCGCCTCTATATCGCTAAAAATGACTCAAAGACGGTTGGATACGGAGTGCTTT
>Ga0208103_1000616_pt1 | contig 10874 bp, 7 predicted proteins | sample CryBogmetaGMA75M_FD_184550 | JGI IMG/M metagenome (GOLD analysis project Ga0208103, IMG submission 184550) | Freshwater microbial communities from Crystal Bog, Wisconsin, USA - MA7.5M (SPAdes) | ecosystem: Environmental > Aquatic > Freshwater > Lake | place: Crystal Bog, Wisconsin, USA... | reverse complement strand
AAATAAACTCAACGAAAAAACTTCGACGGTCATTATCGAAGTCAAAGAAAGTACCGGTGTCATCATCGACTCCATCAGTAAAATAGCCGAGATGGTCAATGACAATCGTGACAACGCCCAAAATTTGAGTAAAAATATCAATGAAATCGGTCAAATCATCGCATTGATCAAAGACATCTCCGATCAAACCAACCTGCTGGCGCTCAATGCAGCCATCGAAGCAGCCCGTGCAGGAGAGCATGGACGCGGGTTTGCCGTCGTTGCCGACGAAGTACGCAAATTGGCAGAACGAACTCAAAAAGCAACCTCCGAAGTCGAAATGACCATCAACATGCTCAAACAAAGTGCCGGAACAATGGTGGAAAGCAGCGAAACAACCGAAGAATACGCCATGGACTCTTCACGCAAACTCGATGATTTTAGCCATACCCTCGAAGAGCTTATCAGTAATGCATCTAACATAAAATCTGACAATCAAGCCATTTCGTATGAAGTGTTTGGTATTTTGGCAAAACTGGATCACATGGTGTTCAAACTCAATGCCTACAACTCTATTTTTGACAATGAACTCAAAGCAGAGTTTGCAGATCACCACGGATGTCGACTGGGGCAGTGGTATGAGCACGGTGAGGGTAAAACCGCTTTTGGCAGTACCGAAGCTTACCGCCGTATGGAATCCCCTCACAAATTGGTTCATAGTAATATTTTAACTGCCCTTTCATGTCTGCGAGAAAACAAATGCATCGAACGTCGAGTTGAGCTTGTAGCCTCTTTTGGAGAAGCAGAGCAGCAAAGTGCGCTATTGTTTACCATTCTAAATGAGATGATAGGTGAAGCAAAAAATAAAGTACACTAAAGAAGAGTAGCACAAGCACTCTTCATTCTACTCCTTAATCAATCCCAGCAATGTATCGTTCAAAACATCCTTGAGAGCATACATCTGCACTATACCTTCTTCTACTTGCGCATCTAAAGAATGTTTTTTTAGATCGCACAACGAAGCAGCTAAAGCATGAATCTCATCATGCAATCTTTTAATCATCCCAAAAGAAGCATCCTTACTAAATTTTAAACTCTTACTCGAATCAAGCCATTTTCCAAAACGACATTCCTTGGGATCAAGAGGAGGTGCACCAAAACCGTCTTTTAAAAATATTTCTATCCCATTAACCCATGCTCGATGCTCAACCGCAGCATACAAAAGCTGCACTCCATCACGATTAATACTTTGGCGACCAAACCAAGACGGATCGCTTTTCCACGATGCTGCCCATGCTGGAAATTTGTCTACTGGCATAGGACGAGCGATTGCGTAGCCCTGTGCCAGTTCGCACCCCAACTGCAACAGCATTGTTCCATGCTCAATGCTCTCTACCCCCTCGGCAATGACCTCACGATGAAATGCCATCCCCAAGCCTAATACTCCCTCTAAAATCGCCAAATCATCTGGATCATAGAGCATATCACGCACAAAACTCTGGTCAATTTTTAACAGCGAGACGGGCAAGTGCTTGAGATACGTCAATGAAGAATAACCCGTACCAAAATCGTCCAAAGCAAAACCTATACCCAACTTTTTACATTCGCTCATTATCCTCGAAATTTTACTCATATCCTCTAAAGCACTGGTTTCGAGCACTTCAAGTTCAAGCATCGAGGGGGAAACATTGGGGTTGAGTCCTAAAAGATATTTTAACCTCTCCAGAAAATCGCTTTGCTGTAACTGTCGTGCTCCAATGTTGACACTGATCTTAATCGATAGCCCCATAGATTGCCACGTATCGATTTGCTTTAATGCCGTAGAAATAACCCATTCTCCCACATCAATTGCCAAAGGATGATCTTCAATCACTGGTAAAAAAGTCAATGGCGGTAAAATACCCTGCGTTGGATGCTGCCAACGAATCAGCGCTTCTACTCCGATAATCTCTCCCGTACACATATTTACCTTGGGCTGATAATAAAGAACAAACTGCTGTTCTTTAAGGGCATAACGAATCCCCTCTATGTTTTCATGATGGACTCGAACGCTGAAATCTTGTTGGGCATCAAAGAGATGAAAACGATTTTTCCCCCCTTGCTTGGCTTGATACATCGCTTGATCGGCTTGACGCAACAACTGATCGGCTTGCATCTCATCGAATTGTGGATAAAACGTCACTCCTAAACTAGCAGACACCTCAAGCACCGCATCTCCATACACCATGGGTTGGGCTGCGGCATGAAGCAAGCGTGTGAGTGTAGGAACACTGGATTCAAAATCATCCAAATCCAGCAATACGGCTACAAATTCATCACCCCCTAAGCGTGAAAGTGTATCCCCCTCACGCAAAGAGAGCTTCATGCTGCCTGCAATCGCCATCAACAATTGGTCTCCTGCTTCATGACCGTATTTATCGTTAATCTCTTTGAAGCCGTCCAAATCCAAATACGCAACTGCCAAATGACCTCCACGGCGAGCGGTCTGTATCATCGCCTGCTCCAGTCGATCGCTCAACAAAACACGGTTGGCAAGACCGGTAAGGGCATCATAGTGGGCGATATGTTCGAGATGCTTTTCGTGTTCTTTGATTTTACTAATATCCGAAAACAGGGCTACATAATTTTTGATACTGCCATCTTCTTGCAAAATAGTACTGATCGTCAACAGCTCAGCATAGACTTCACCATTTTTACGACGATTCCATACTTCACCGTACCAATGCCCTTTTTTCGATAAACTGCTCCACAAATCACGATAAAAATCACCTCCTTGCAGACCCGATTTTAAAATACTTGGCTTTCCACCAATCACTTCATCTGCACGGTAGCCTGTGATGCGAGTAAAGGCATTATTAACGTCGACTATCGTCCCATCCTCCGTCGTAATCAAAATACCTTCACGAGAATGAGTAAAGACATTTGCCGCGAGACGTATTTTTGATTCTGATTCTTTACGTTTTGTTATATCTTCATACGAACCAACAATTCCAGTGATTTTACCCTCATGGTTTTTAATCGGTATTTTTGATGTACTTAGCCAAAGTGTATCACCATCAGGGGTTGTTTGGTGTTCTTCATAAAAAAGCTTGCTTTGTCCGCTTTGCATCACACCCAGATCATCGGCACGGTAAAAATCGGCTTGTTGCGCCCATCCCATTTGATAATCATCTTTACCAATCAACTCCGAAGGACTGGAGAGTCCAGAATCGTTAGCAAAAAGGGTGTTGCATCCCACATAGCGAGATTGAAGATCTTTCCAAAATATCCGAATAGGAATCGTATCGATAATGGTGGATAAAAGATTTTTAGATTCGATGAGATCGAACTCTGATGTCTTGCGCTGGGTAATATCGCGAGAAAATCCAACGGTTCCCATCACTTTTCCATCCACCATAATAGGAGATTTATACGTTTCAAACCAAATCCGATTTCCGTCGATTTCTATGGGTTCTTCGACATTTTTACTTATCCCGTTTTGCATAACGCTGTCATCATCGCTGCGATACAGCAAAGCCAAATCAAGAGGCCAAAAATCGAAGTCATTTTTTCCAATAATCTTATCAGAAGAAACTTCTCCGCATGCTTTTGCAAAAGGCTCATTGACTACCAAATATCGCCCTTGCACATCTTTTAGCCACATTAAAAAAGGGAAGTTATTTAAAATAGTACGTTGGTATGCATCACGAACATGAAGCTTGTCCTCAAGCTCTGTTTTTTCCATTTCCAACTGCTTTTGCTTTTTGATTTCATACATCAGTTGCAATGTATTGCTGGACAATGTCTCATAAATCGATAAAATAAGATCAATCAGTGTTCGGGTAAAACCGCTCATTTTTTCAGTAGCGTGATGCTTGGCACTCTCCATGTCATCACCCGCTTGGAGAGAAAACACAATGTATGCCATGTATCGATCGGTTTCGAGGATATGGGAAGCAAGCCATCGAGCTAAAAAAGACAACGTCTCCTCTGCAACTTCGGCAGTCGAACGTTGGGTTTGTTCGGATTTCAATCGCACTACGGTATCAATAAATTTTTGATGAACTTCTTTGTGTTCTTCTTCCATGGGATCGTGCAAAAAATATTGCGCCCAAATAGCTTCTTCTGTTTTGAAATGATAGACCGTATAGTCCAAAAGCTCATCGAAAATTTGGCTGAGATGGAGATCATCTGATTTGAAAGCAACCGCACGTGCCAATAAATTGAGAAGTTCAACAAGTCGAATATGCTGCTGATCTATTGTAAAGATACCGGTATTAAAATGATTATCCCATGGGAAAATATCAATCGATTCCATTAAGTCACTCTTTCCCTATTTGTCTGTAATCATAATACTGTGTTTTCGTTGAAAAGAATAAAAAAGTGCTTCAATACACAATTTTATTGCGTCCCGTTTCTTTGGCTTCATACAGTTTTGCATCCGAACGTTTCAAAAGCTCTTCGTCCGTTTCATTCTCTTGCAACATGGCAATCCCAAACGAGCACGTTACCATCCCTACGACTTCAAACTCTTCAGAGCTAATCGCTTCTTTAAGACTTTTTGCTACCCCAATAGCCTCATCAAGTGGGGTATCAGGAAGGAGAAGAACAAATTCCTCCCCTCCCCAACGTGCAAAAATATCGCTGTTGCGAATGCGATTACTTACAATTTCCGAAATTCGTTTCAGCACTACATCTCCGATGAAATGACCAAAAGTATCGTTCACCTTTTTAAAATGGTCGATGTCAATAAAAATAAGGGTTAACGGTTTTTTGCTACGGCGTGCTACATTAATCGCATGGGAATACACCATACTAAAATGAAGACGATTAGCAGCACCGGTCAAAGGATCGCTCATGCTCAGCTGCTGCATTGCAGAAATATCGTTAAAAATAACGACATAACGAACCGTATCATTAAGATTTAAGACTGAAATTCTCACTTCAAACACGGTACTCACTCCATTGAGCGTTATTTTTGCTTTGTGCGTTTTGTGTGGATGTTCAAGCATAAACTGGGTCCAACGCTGATCATTACGCATGGGCATTAGATATTCATCCGTACCCCCATCTTCAAAATATTCACAAACACACTTGTGTTTATGGGTAAATGCTTCAAGAGAATCAAAATTAAAATATCTCAGGAATACGTTGCTGGCGGCGATGATTGCATGACCATCGGTGACAATGACGGGAGAGGGAACTGAATCGAGAATCATCTGAGAATAACGTTCTTGGAAACTCATTCGTGCAGTAACAAACGAATAAATTCGATCAACGATCAATCCCACTATAAAAACCAAAAAAAGCGCAATAAGTCCCGAGGATAGGAGTGCATGACGAACATGAACCTCAAAATCATCTGTAGGTCGTACGAACATAATCGCTCCGATAGGATGAGAGCGATACTCTTTGATTGGTAGGACATTGACCTCATAGGCTTGCCGTTCATCCTTAATAACACCATTTTGAAGCGTGCTGTGTTGACGTGCATAATGTTGTAAAAAAGATTCATCATGGAGAGAAATATCAATCCCGACACTCTCCCCGATTACAATCGATTTTTTATGCTGTCCAAAATGTCCTAAAATATTTTGATTGATAAAGAAAAAAGAATCATAACCCGTAAACCGTTCAATTTTATCCGTAAAATAAGGAGTAGCAACACCAAACTCAATCAAACCCATATAAATACCCTGATCGAAAACAGGGATAAGAACACGAAATGCTAAGCCTTGACGTCCCTCTTCAAATCCCCAGACACTTTGAGTATTGGCATGGGCGTAGGCGACCATAGGACGAACAGAGGAGATATTGTCCCCATACACCTCTGGTTGATGTAAACGTAACAACGATATACCATTGGCTTGGTGAAACTGTAACACGACTAAAGAAGGGTTTTCATGCTGCATTACCTCCCAACGAGGCTTCATGAGCGCATACAATGCATCGTGATCTCCGGCGCGAAAGGCTTCTAAAACTCCAGGAGAGCGAAAATTTGCTTCTGCTCTGGATTGATAAAAATGGACGGTATCGCGAATGGTTTCATTGTACGTCCGATGAACTTGCTCATAAGCTTCATTAAGACGACGTTCATTCTCTTTTTTCGCATGCATAAGGTTATAGATGCTCATGGTTGAGACAACCATCACAATGAGAAAACTAAGAAAAAGGATGATTTTTATTTTTAGATGCTTCATTCAATCTCGCTAAATATATTATAGAATATTATGCTTTTTATTTGATTTATAGTATATATACTAAATACTTTACTCTTACTTTTAAGGATGAAATGACACAAAATCCCTACGAAATTGATACGACTTTCTTTAAAATTGTGATATTAATTTGTCAGGAGAAGCACGATGAAGGTTGTATTAACGATTGCAGGTTCTGACAGTAGCGGGGGAGCGGGAATCCAAGCCGATCTCAAAACGTTTGAAGCCTTTGGAGTATTTGGAACGTCTGCCATAACCGTTTTAACCGCTCAAAACACCACAGGAGTCCAAGAGATTTTCCCTCTCCCTGTAGATTTCATCGCACAACAAATCAAAAGTATTTTAAGTGATTTTGATGTGAGTGCAATCAAAATCGGAATGCTCTACGACACAAACATCATTCGTATGGTAACGCAACTTATTGATCCTTTAGACATCCCCATCGTTCTTGATCCCGTTTGTATCTCAAAAGCAGGTTCAGATCTTCTCAAACCGGATGCGATTGATGCTTTACGTGAACTCTCACGAATCGTTACCCTAAGCACTCCGAACCTGCACGAAGCTTATCGTCTTTTTGGGTACAAAAGTGGTGATACCGATTCGCTCCAAAACCTCATCCAGCACCCTGCTCCCGTTCTTATCAAAAATCATATTATGAATACTATCAGTGCTGATTTACTCTATTTTGGTCATCAAAAAAGGGTCTTTACTTCACAACTCATCGATTCAACAAGCCAACACGGAACAGGCTGCTCTTTTTCATCTGCAATCACCGCCAATCTTGCATTGGGATTGGGACTCGAAGAAGCCGTGGAACGTTCCAAACGCTTTATTACTGAAGCCATCGCTCAAGCACCTGCCCTCGGACATGGGTCAGGTCCCATAAATCACAAAGCAGGAGGAAATTTTGTTGCTTAAAGGACTCTATGCCATAACGGATGAGCTTCTCACTCCCAAAGAGACTATTTTAAATCAAGTGGAAGAAGCATTGGAGTCGGGAATTGCACTCCTGCAGTTTCGCGATAAAACCGCCACAGATGATGAGATAGAAACACTTACAATCCATCTTCTTCATCTTTGTCGCCTCCACAACGTCCCCTTCATCATCGACGATCGTCCCCATCTGGCTCAAAAGATAGGAGCAGACGGTCTTCACATAGGCAAAGATGATATGCCGCTGAGTGATGCGAGGGCTATTTACACCAAAGGCTTCATTGGGGTATCGTGCTACGGAAGTGTTCGAAAAGCACTCGAAGCACAAGACGAGGGGGCAGATTACGTTGCCTTTGGCTCGTTTTTTCCCTCACCGACTAAACCCCATTCGGGAATCGTTTCCATAGGCGTTCTTGAAAAGGCAAAAGAGGCATTAACAATACCAATCTGTGCTATCGGCGGAATCAATATCACCAATATCCATGAAATCGCAGCATATAAACCTGATATGATCAGTGTGGTCAGCGCGGTATGGGATGGAAACATTAAACAAAATATCGAACAACTCAAACAAGGAATGAACGTATGAAACTCTCTTTAGCCATCGAATGGTTTTTAAACCCCGACCATCTTCCATTTATTATTGCACTTCGTGAAGGTATTTTTGAACGCTACGACATCGATTTTGAACTTATCGAGCCCGATGAACATTATGATGGTCTGAATGAAGTGCTCAACGGTACAATCGAATTTGCAACCAACGAACCGTTACATCTCATCGAACAGTTTAACGAAAACTTCCTCTCTCTTGGGATGTTTTTTGAGACTCAAGGTGGAGTATTGCTCAAAGCATCTTCCTATGACAAACTCATAAATGGTGAGAATATCACCGTTACGACTCCCGTTTCTAATGAGACGACCAATGCCATCGGATTTGAGATCATCCGTCGATTTTACGCTCAAAAAGAAGTAACTGTAAAACGTGAACAAGTGACCTTCGTCCCCAATGGTTTTGAACATTTGCGCTACATGAACGAAGGTGCCGATGCAGGATGGCTCTATTTTTACAATTTTGAAGGAGTAGAAGCAATGCATGAAGGGATGGAAGTCCTTTATTTGGATGCTGCCAATGCAGGCTTTGCCAACTTCAGCGCACTGGACATTTTCGTAAACAAGGTGTTTTATCATAACAACACACAAATCTGTGAAAATTTTACGTCATCCGTACGCGAAGCCATCCGTTTTATTCACGAATTTCCTCTTGAATCCATGGAGCATTATTACTCATATACAGGAGCAGAAGAATCGTTGCTCATGGATGATATTTTGCGTGCGACTATGACGTGCTTTAACGCTAATTTCAACTCAAGCTACGCAAAAGAACTCCCAATTTTGGAATTTTTTAGAGAAATTGGCATTACTTCTTTGGATGCACAACAGTTTAAAACCGCTTTTTTAGCCTAAAGGTTTAGGACAATGAGCACACTTCAATCCTTACTCGAAGAGTTAAAAAAACGTCACTGGGTCAAAATCATTGATGAACCTTTGGACGTTTTCCTCGAAATTCCCCATGTCGCCTACGTCGAAGCTAAACTTACAAGTCCTAAAGTGCTTATTTTCACTCATCCCATAGACCAAAAAAACGGTAAGGTTTATGAGATGCCGATAGTTATGAATATGTTTGCCAATTTTGAGATTACGGAGTGGATTTTTGGAAATCACCCCGATACCATTGCACAAGAAATCCGTACCCTGCTGCACATGAAACCGCCCGAAGGGTTTATGGGAAAAATGTCGATGCTTTCCCAACTCTTCGATCTCAAAAACGTCCCACCCAAACGGAGTAAAAAAAGGGGAGAGTGCCAAAGTATTATTTATGAAGGTGCGGATGCCTCACTGGATCGTTTGCCCATACTCACTACATGGAGTGAAGACGGAGGACCTTTTATCACCATGGGACAAGTCTATACCCAAAGCTTGGACGGGAAAATGCAAAATCTGGGAATGTACCGTCTCCAAAAATATGACGAGCATCATTTGGGCTTGCACTGGCAAATTCACAAAGATTCCTCATGCTTTTTTGACCAGTACCGTGAAGCGGGTAAAAAAATGCCTGTTTCCATCGCCATCGGAGGTCATCCCCTCTATATTTGGTGCGGACAAGCACCCATGCCCTATGGGATGTTTGAACTGATGCTCTATGGATTCGTCCGTAAGGAAAATGCCAAACTCGTCCAATCCATCACCAATGAGATCTATATTCCTCACGATGTAGACATCGTTATCGAAGGATTTGTGGATCCAAGCACTCTTCGTATCGAAGGCCCTTTTGGAGATCATACAGGATATTATACGCCGCAAGAACTCTATCCTGTACTGGAAATCAGCGCAATTACTACGGGTAAATCTCCTATTTACCAAGCCACCGTTGTCGGAAAACCGCCACTGGAAGACAAATACATGGGATGGGCAACGGAGCGAATATTTTTACCCTTACTCCAAACCACTGCTCCCGATTTAATCGACTATCACATGCCCGAAAATGGGGTTTTTCACAATCTGATTCTTGCCAAACTCAAAACCCGTTTCAAAGGTCACGCGCAACAAATCATGCACGCATTTTGGGGAGTCGGACAGATGAGTTTTGTCAAACATGCCTTGTTTGTAGACGAAAATTCTCCTGCGTTAACTGACTACTGGACTCTTACAGAGCATATCCTAAACCGCCTCTCCCCGTCATCAATTCTCATCACCAGCGGTATTATCGACGCACTTGACCATTCCAGTCACGAAACACTTGTTGGCGGAAAACTGGGAGTGGATGCTACGGGAGAGATAAAACCAAAAACGTGCGAAGTAATGAGCGATGAAGTATTACATGAACGGGTATTGGCTCTTATCCCAAATATTATTGCTCTAAAACAGTATATGACTCATACAGCCAACCCCATAACCGTAATTCAGTATACCAAAACCACCTCTGTAAGAATGCTTTTTGATGCTCTCTCACCATTGAAAAATCATCTCCGTATAGTGGTTTTTGTGGATGAATTAAACAATGATGTTGAAAATCCTTACATGCTCGTTTGGCGTACCGTCAACAACATCGACGCCCAACGAGATATTTGGCTTCATCCTTTTATTGGCATCGACGCTACGACCAAAAACATTCTGGACGGCTACGAGCGCGAATGGCCAAAAGACGTAGATTGCGATCCAGAAGTGATTGAGGATTTATGCAAGCGTGGCATTATTGACATTGAGTATGAGCAAATACAACAGTATCAACTCTACTAAATCAGTCCGTGAGTTTGTAAATCAACTGCCCTGCAAGCTCCATGTAAAGGCTCTTTTTTCGTGCTTCTACTTCAGAAATATTTTCAAAAGCATAATATTTAACCGCATCATCAAGCTTCTCTTCATCATAATGTGCCACAAGCATCTGCTCCATGACTGCCATGCGCGTGAGAATCTCATCAAACGCCTCTTGAGTAAAATCTTTACTGATTTGATTCGCAATATCCCAATATTTAGACTGAGGTGTCCCTCCAAAAATATCCGATTCGTCTTCAAACAATGCGTCGTATTTACTCATCTTTTTTCCTTTAATTTTTCAAAATTATAATCTATTCTTCTATTATTGATAGTATGTCTATGTCAGTTTAAAGACTTTACTAAGATGCAGTTAAAATAATTTTATCCACGCAAGTAATATTCGATGCTGTAGCGTAAATCTTCGTCCAAATCCATCAAGCTCTCTAACAT
>Ga0208103_1000615_pt1 | contig 10881 bp, 8 predicted proteins | sample CryBogmetaGMA75M_FD_184550 | JGI IMG/M metagenome (GOLD analysis project Ga0208103, IMG submission 184550) | Freshwater microbial communities from Crystal Bog, Wisconsin, USA - MA7.5M (SPAdes) | ecosystem: Environmental > Aquatic > Freshwater > Lake | place: Crystal Bog, Wisconsin, USA... | reverse complement strand
TTATTGCTAAACTCAGGAAAAAAAGAAGAAGAAAATATTTCAGAATGCACTCTTTCTATTTGATCATAACTATTAAACTTAATTCTATAATTTTACCCCTAAAAAGTGCATGAAATATAATAAAAATATCATGAGCATGAATATCTTTATCTATACAAAATTCATTAATGATAAAAAATTTGATTTTAAACTAACTATAAGTTGGGAATCGTAAGTAATTGTAGATAAGTATGTAGAAGATAATATTGATGGTGCGGACGGGGGGATTTGAACCCCCACACCTGTTGGCACTACCACCTCAAGGTAGCGTGTCTACCATTCCACCACGTCCGCAGAAAAAAGTGATTAGCCGAAGCTAATCTGAGGTATATTGAATAACTTACGCAGCCAAATATGGGTTAGCGTAAAGAGCGATAAGAGCAATTACCAATGTATAGATAACTTGCGCTTCGATCATAGCAAGAGCGATGAACATAGTTGTCATCAATTTTCCGCCAAGACCTGGGTTACGTGCAGTACCAGCGATAGTTGCAGCAGCAGTGCTACCCATACCGATAGCTCCACCAAGAGCAGCTAAACCAAGACCAACACCAGCAGCGATCATAGAATACGCTTTCAATGTTTGGTTAGCAACGTCTCCAGTTGCAGCTGCAACAGCAGGTGCAGCATCAACAGCTGCTTCAACAACTGCCGCTGCTTCATCAGCACCGAATACAGAAGCTACAAGAGCGATCATAAGAAAAAGAACTTTTTTCATAAGGTTATCTCCGTTATTAATATCAAAGTCTGTTCGGATAGTGTCCCTACTTATCACTTTGTGGGTGGAAGTATAGTGGGGATGAGCTAAAAAATTACTTAGCTCGCCCTAATCCAATCTTATTTCCTTTAAATTCAAGAATTTCTACCATCAGTTCATCCCCTTCTTTAAACACATCGCTAACGCGTTCAACACGTTCATCGGAAATTTTAGAGATGTGCATAAGCCCGTCAATACCACCTGGAAGCTCGATAAATGCTCCAAAATCAACAATTTTCTTCACTTTGCCATTAACGACATCGCCCACTTTGTATTCCACTTTCGGAGTTGATTCTATACCGCTTACGATACCTTCAATGTGGTCACGTGCTCCTTTGATCCCATCACGATTTTTACCCGTGAGCTTAACCGACCCTTTTTTCTTATCGATGTCGATGGCTACGTCAAATTTTTCAATAATCTCACGAATGGTTTTACCCGCTTGTCCGATAATGTCACCGATGAAACTTGGATCAATATGGAACAGTTCTGTGCTTGGCAATGTCCCTTCATTGAGCTCAATATTTTTTTCTGCATCGATCATAATATCGATGATGTGCGCCCTAGCTTCTTTGGCTTGATAGAGTGCTTCACGTAGAATATCCAACGCAATACCACCCAGTTTAATGTCCATTTGCATGGCAGTAATACCAAATTTTGAACCCGTTACTTTAAAATCCAAATCGCCGTCATGGTCTTCCAATCCCATAATATCGCTCAAAATAGCGTGACGAGTTCCCTCTTGTACCATTCCCATCGCAACACCAGCAATAGGTTCACACACTTCGATGTCTCCTGCACGAAGGGCCATGTAACCACCACATACCGTAGCCATTGAAGATGAACCATTGGACTCTAAAATCTCTGAAACCAAACGGATTGTCTGACCATTTCGTACAGTAGAACCTTCAAGGGCGCGTTTAGCAAGATTTCCATGACCCAGCTCACGACGGCGAGGTGCACCTATAGGAGAAGGCTCTCCAACGCTAAATCCTGGAAAGTTATAATGAACCATAAAGGCATCGTTTTGAGTACCGCTGTCGGTGAGTCCCTCATACATTTGTGCATCTTTCGGACCACCGAGAGTCAAAACTACCAATGCTTGCGTTTGCCCTCGAGTAAATAATGCTGAGGCGTGGGCGCTTGGAAGAATATTGGTTTCGATTGTGATGGGGCGAACTTCATTAAGTGCACGTCCGTCAGCACGAACTTTTTCATCTAAAATTTGTGCACGTACCATCGAGCGCTTTACCTGCTCAATTGCTTTTTTCAGTTCATGCTCATTCCATTCTGGCTTTTCAACCATAATGGTTTTACGGATAGTACGAAGAGCTTTAGATCGCTCTGTTTTTGCCATCGCTGCGATACCGCGCTTCAAATCATCCGTATGCTTTGTGCGAACATATTCTGACATTGCTGCATCTATTTCACTTACCACGTATTTTAATTCAAATGCAAACTTAGCAAGTGGTTTAAAAGCATGCTCGTACGCGGTATTAGAAGTTTTAAGCTCTGCTTGTGCCAAAGCCAATACTTCAATAAGTTCATCTTCCGCCATTGCATTGCTTTGACGTTTCAATACAGTTTGATTCGTAAGAACCGGATCAATAAAAGGCTCTACACCCCCAATATCAGGGATCATAACTTCATCACTTCCATTGGCTTGCATCTCGATCATCAGCATATCATCACGACTTCCAGCAAGATACAAATCCAAAGTGCTTTGCTTTAACTGCGATAAAGTCGGATTAACAATAATTTCTCCATCGATTTTACCAATACGAACTGCACTGACTGAGGTAAAAATATCAATATCAGAGACATACAAAGCAGCAGAAGCAGCGTTAAGTGCCAAGACCTGTAAATCAGATTCATTGTCACTGCTTAAAACCAAAATAGAAATTTGAATCGGGTTTGCAAATCCTTTTGGGAACAAAGGACGCAATGATCGGTCTACGATACGAGATGTAAGTGCTTCAAAATCACTCGGTTTGGTTTCACGCTTAATAAATCCGCCTGGAAACTTCCCTGCTGCATAGCTTTTTTCCAGATATTGTACCGTCAATGGAAGAAAGTCCTCATCCACAAAATCGGTCTCATCGACAACCACTGTTGCCAAAATAACGGTGTTTCCTGATTTGAGCCATACTGCTCCATTGGCTTGCGCCGCGACTTGATTAAGAGCATAAGACTCTTCTTTATTGGTAAGTGCTAATGTAATATCGTATTTCATTTTTTTCCTTAATTTTTCTTATTTTGCGAACGAACTTGCACCCGATAAATATTTAATATCATTATCGATAAAACGAAGACCTAAGCCCATAAAAACATTTTGCGATTGAGGATTAAGGAAATTATCCCATCCTCCGTACAATTCTAAATGTTTAAGCATTTGATAACGGGCTTGTGCTTTTAAATGGACATTAGTACCTCGAACATCATTAATAGCATTCCAATCAAACGCTTCAGCAGAAAATTTTAACTTGTCATGATTCATAAAATAATCAATACCGAGTCCTCCGGTAGACTCAATAGAACCAAAACGTAATAAGGTATTATCAAAACGTTTTCCGTATTGCAAAGAATAATATCTGGTCCCTTTAACATGAGGACCTGGTGCAAGTGCGTTCGCGGTATAATCGTCCGTACTAACTAAATCAAACATATAATACGTCTCCGGATTAGGCAAGTATGTCACACCAAGATAAATTTTTCCGTATCCATCACGCATCATGGCATCCGTATGCATCGCCACTTGCAATTCGCTGGTCGTAAAATTCGAAAGAAGTGTATCCACTTTATCAAATGCACCTTCAGCACTTTTGAAAAAACTACCAGCGGAATCGATTGTTGTTTTTAATCCCGCACGATTTTCAGCCAAAATCGTACTCACATTTTCTTCAATACCGACAAACTTGCTCACGGCCTCTGGAAGCGTATGTTCCAATGAACCGCTGATATTATCCATACGTGTTGTCAAAGAATCAATACGTGCCATAATTGCGGGAAGATCTTTATTAACGGTATCGGCTGTTTGAGAAAATCCTGCACTCATGGTTTTGAAATTTGCTATTGCTGCATGCAAATCCTCACGATTATCAATAACGACTCCATTAAGATTTACTCCGACATCTCTGAACGCGATAATAGCATCTTGAATCGCTTTTCGGTGCTCATCGTCAAGAGTTGAGCGGAAATCATGCATTAGCAGTTCAAGCTCTTTAGCCGCTGCATTGACTGAATCACTGGTTTGATCAAAAGAAGCATACCGCTTTGATTGCTCCAATGTACCACCAGCATGAAGACTTGAGGCAGAATCACCTACCACTATGTTCAAAACTTTAGATCCAAGCAACGACTCTTGTGCCACAATCACCGATGAGTCATCTGAAATTTTTACACCATCATTGATAAGCAACGTCAACCGTACGCGCTTTCCTTCAATGCTAATCTCTTGTACTTCTCCGATCACCACACCGTTCATTGCAACGTGTGTTCGTTTCTCTATTCCTGAAGCATCCTCGACATACGCTTCAATGGGATACCCTTTTTGTCCCCATTTACCAAGTGATGTTACCTGCGTTGAAAGAAAGAAAAGTGCTCCAAGAACGACCGCGACAAACAATCCAATTTTTGCTTCTAGTTTCATAATCTATATTTCTCCTAGTTATTCGTCAAATGGTAATTAAACATGGAACCACCAATTGGTTTTAAAATCATTGTAATGTATACGAATGCATCATTGACTGAATCGTTTGCATTTGCATTGGTTACAACTGGTCGTATATTTTGAACATATTTTAACCCAAAATCTAAACACCGAGTTGTGTACATAAATCCAATCTCGCCCCGCTTTAATAAACTTACCTGATAATCATACGCCACAAGGGCAAAAAACTTATAATTATAATCATATTTGTACGTCATATCACCTGTCAAATAACTTGCATAAACCGGAGTATTATTGATTAAAGTATCCGTATAATAATGGCTTGTACTTGCCGTTAAACTATCATTACTGTAACGCACCGTATTTTGTTCTTTTGCAATACAATTACGATCATGATTGTAGGACGTTTGATTGTAATACGATAAAGCTTTTGTTACTTGCCATTCCAATTCATTTTGAAGTTCTCCATAATAACTCCCCTGCTTGTCATGCGCAAAATTTTGGGACAACCGATCGATAAAAAGCTGTTTTCCCCCTTCAAACAGATAATTATTAAGTGCTAATGCTACATTGTCTTTTGGCTCATTTAAAGTGTAATAGTTACACCAAGATGGAGGAGATTGTACATTACATTCTGTACTGCGGTCGTGATAGGTTTTATAGTAACCACTGTACAAACGATTACCGGCATTAGAATAACTAACTTCTGGAGTAATAACATGCGTTAGAGTCTCATAAGGACGTACTAAGGTTGTTCCTACCTTAAAAATGTGATCAAGTTGTCCGTATGTCCCTTGGCTGTACGCACTTGTTGTATCACTAGCACTTTGATTTCCGTAGAAACCAATCATTCGCATTGAACCGTTTGCCGTATAACTCAAATCAAGATAGTCATCAAAAAGTGATGTTTGTAAGGTCAATGGAGCGTTAATATCTCCTTGAACTGCACTTTTACCTTCAGTACGATAAAAATTATTGACACTCGTATCCGCATTAAAAAGAAGATGATCGCCTAAAAAACTTTTTAAATAACGATGATACTGTAGAGAGGGGACGGTTTGAATCGTTTGAGCATTACTTGCTTGATTAAGATATTGCGAATACTTTATATACGCACCAAAATAATTGTCTTCTTCGCTGTAATAACTGTTAACACGCGATAAAACCTGATTGGCTGTTACATTATTGACTTGGTCACCGTGCTGAAGATTCAGATAATCAACATCACTCATCCCCCCACCATGAACATACAATCCCGATTCACCCTCTAAATTAAGTCCAAACCACTCATTTAAAAAAGCACTGTTACGATAGTCAACATTGTACCCATAATGTTTCTCATGAGCCAAATCATGCTTTTGCGCATAATCACTTTGCTCTTTAAAATACCCCATACGAACAGAGCCTTTTGAATGAAGACTATCGACAAATCGAAAATCACCATACATTCCAGCTCCTCTCATTGTACGAATTTGAGGACGCAACTCTAAATCCCACCAATTCTTTGGTGCAAAATAAATGGGTTGCTGATAGAAAAACCCTTCCGTGTTTGACATGCCAAACGTCGGTATTAATAAGCCACTTCGGCGTGTCTGATCGGTTGGATACCCAAAATATGGGAAATACATGACCGGAACATCTTTGACATAAAGTTGCGCATTATAAATATTCATCCACATGGATTCGGTATCATAATCGGCACTGGTAAAATGTATTTTCCAAAGAGGATCGGTAGAATTACACCCAGATAGCATCCCTTTGGATAAATCGATTTCATTTTTGCAGCCCTGAGCTTCATCGGTGCTCATCCAGACACTGCTATTGGTATCAATAACGTAATAGGGCTTTGAATACCGCGTCTCTTCATCAAGATTCAATCGCGTATACTCACTCACAACATGATATCGTCCTGCTTTAAATGCATTTACATGCCCAAATGCTTCAACAACACTGCTATTTTGATCATAAGCAATCGTTTCGGCGCTTAAAATTTGATCTTGATAAATAAGGGTGGGATGGGTGGTCGCATTGACTGTTGAGCCGTTAGCATCCACTTGAGAAGTAATTATTTGGACTCGCTCGCCGCCGAGCAGTATACTTGCACTCACGACGCTCAGGAGTAAAATTTTACCCATTAATGACCAAGGTTCGCGCGCTAAGGTCATGCCAACTGCGTCGATAAGGGTCAAAAAAAGCCCATGCAAATCCTAAATAAAAGAGAATTTCACTCACAACTCTAAAAACGCTGCGATTAAATGCGCTTAAGAATCCTGGATTTGAAAGCGTTTTAATCTCAACAACCCGTATTTTCATCACAATTTTGCCCAGTGTTGCTCCGTATTGCATGGTAAAAAACGTTTGATAAAGAATTTTGATTGCCATGTATTCTAAAATAAAAGTATTGATGATTAAAATCATATCCTCAATGGTCGCAGCTTTGGAAATAGAATCCCATAAAATAGCAAAAAGTATCATCGATAATAACACCTCATCTATGCCAAATGCTGCCACACGAGAGCGAATGCTTGCAAGTTGCAGCTTTTCTCGTGAAATAAGGGTTTCGATTTCGTTATTCATTAACGCAATGCTTGATAGGCGATGTCGGTACGAAGTTTTTTGCCTGCAAAATGAACTTGTCCGCACAGCATATAAGCACGGTCTCGTGCTTGCTTAATGCTCTCGCCCACACCGACACACACAAGAACCCGTCCGCCATTAGCATAGAGTTTCCCATCTTCTTCGCTCACACCCGCGTAGGCAATATGGGTATTTTGTGCGATCTCATCATGATGAATTTCATCGACCACGATTTCGGCAGGCACAGAGTTGTCATAAGGATAATTTTTACTCGCCATCACTACGCCGACGGCATATTTGTCGTGAAACTCTACATTGAGAGTATCAAGTTGCTTCGTAGCGGCTTTGTAAAACAATTCACGGGCAGGAGTTTTGAGCAATGGCATCAAAATCTCACACTCAGGATCACCGAAACGGACGTTAAACTCAAGTGTTATAGGCTCACCATTCACCACCATAATCCCGATAAAAAGAACTCCCTCAAACGGTGCTCCCTCTTCTTGCATTCCCAATAGTGTCGGACGGATTACCCGCTCTTTGACTTTTTCATAAATCACATCATCGACCAAAGGTGTCGGTGCATACGCCCCCATTCCACCCGTATTTGGACCTTCATCACCGTCTAAAAGACGTTTATGATCTTGTGCCGCAGGAAGGAGGATAAAATCTTTTCCATCGCAAAGGGCAAACATGGAGAGTTCATAACCATCCAAAAACTCTTCAATGATAACGCGTAAGCCCGCATCTCCAAACGATTTTCCACTGAGCATTTCTGAAACGGCTACTTTGGCTTCATCGTGACTCATCGCGATGATTACGCCCTTGCCCGCACACAAGCCATCCGCTTTCACCACGATAGGCGCACTTAGACTCTCGATAAATTTAAACGCATCACCGATATGGGCTGTTTCGATGTAACGTGCTGTTGGAATGTTGTATTTCGCCAAAAAGTTTTTCATATAGACTTTTGAACCCTCAAGCTGTGCGGCGGCTTTGGATGGACCAAAAATGACCAATCCGCGTGCTTTGAAAATATCCACAACACCATCCGTCAACGGACCCTCAGGACCTACGATGGTTAGATCAATCGCATTGTCCACGGCAAATTGCGCCAACTCTTCATAATCTTTAATCGCAACGTTTTCACCCAACATGAGTGTTGCACCATTACCGGGAGCAAAATAGAGATTGGTAACCTCAGAATCTTGGCTTAAAACTCTTCCTATTGAAAATTCTCGTCCACCGCTACCGATTATCATTATGTTCATGCGTTACCTTGGTAAAAAATTACTTGTCTTATCTAAAAACCAAAATTGATTCTCAAATAAAACAAAAGCCCAGGCGGGCGTTTCGCAGTAGCTTTGGTTCTTCAAAGCTGTAATTGCGCCACATCGAGCGTCTCTTCCGGCGGCAATCTCTCACGTAATAACGCTCAAACAAGACCACCGACACACCGAAACGTCTACGGATGTGACTAGTTGTATATGTAGAACCCTCATATTGCGGTTACTCGCTGCGCCCAGAGTTAATAATTATAACCTCAAAAAGCTTAATTCTTGTGCTTTTTCTACGCACGATTCAACACTTGTTGTCTCACTAAGAATTGACTTAATTCCCAAGGGCAAAGCATTTTGAGTTGTTTTTCCAATGACTACAATGTCGTGAGTAGATTTAAAAAGATATTTTTGTAGAAAACATTCAATACTTGAAGGAGAGGTAAAAATCAGCACGCCATCGTCTGCAATCTCTAGTTTTTCCATTGCTTCATTGCATGTTGTCTCGTAAATAATGACCTCATCGAGTATCATCCCCTCTTCTCGTGCGTGCGCGGGCCAGGAAGAGGCTATCATTTTGGGACGCAAATAGAGCCATTTTCCTCGATATTGACGCGATACATCAAAAATACTCTCACCGTATCCATCTGCAACATCAATATGAATAGCACCTTGTTTCTTGACTTCTTGCGCAGTAGCTTGACCTACACAAATAACGTGAAGCTTCTCCCATTTAATTGCATAGTGATTAAGTGCAAGAGCCCCTTGTTTGGAAGTGACAACAATCCCCTCATAGAGATTAAAATCAATATCAGGAGTCAAAAAATGGATGGAGAGGATAGGAATATGAACAACACCCACGGTTTCATGGTGGGAAGTTTTAGAGACGAGGTAAATGGGGCGCAAAAGCGTACCCCCTTATTCCCACTCGATGGTAGCCGGTGGTTTGGAGCTGATGTCATACACGACACGGTTGATGCCATTGACTTCATTGATAATACGACGACTGATACGCTCTAGTAGTGTATGCGGAAGATGAGCAAACGTAGCTGTCATCCCATCAACCGCTTCAACAACACGAACACACACGGTGTTATCATAGGTACGGTTATCACCCATTACCCCAACGCTTTTGACATTGAGTAATACCGCAAAGGCCTGCCATGTTTTCGAGTAATATCCGCTTGCTTTGAGCTCATCGAGTAAAATGGCATCGGCTTCACGAAGGATAAATAAATCGTCCTTGTTGACTTCACCCATGATACGAATACCTAATCCCGGTCCCGGGAACGGATGACGATTAACGAGATAATCAGGAAGTCCAAGTTCTAGTCCAAGCTTACGCACTTCGTCTTTAAACAAATCACGTAACGGCTCGATCAGTTCGAAATCCATCCAATCAGGAAGTCCGCCGACATTATGGTGGCTTTTAATTGTTACCGATGGACCATTTACGGAAACCGATTCGATGACGTCAGGATACAATGTCCCCTGTGCCAAGAATTTAATACCATCATGTTTTTTTGCTTCTTGTTCAAACACTTCGATAAACGTGTGCCCGATAATCTTACGCTTCGTCTCAGGATCAGTCACACCCGCAAGTTTGCCGAGGAAATTCTCCGATGCATCCGCAACAACAAGAGGGACTTTGAGATGAATTTTAAAGATATTCTCAACCGATTGACGTTCACCTTTACGCAAAAGACCGTTATCCACAAATACAGGAATCAATTGATTTCCAATCGCTTCATATAAAAGTGCCGCAACCACTGAAGAATCGACTCCGCCGCTAAGAGCACAAAGAACTTTCCCATCACCGACTTGGGCACGGATTTTAACGATTTGCTCTTTGAGAAAATGTCCCATATCCCATTTTTCGGTGATACCACAAATAGTACGGGCAAAGTTACGGAGCATCAAGTACCCCTCTTCGGAGTGGTGAACTTCGGGATGATACTGCATCGCATAGACCATTTTTTCCTCATGGGCAATAGCGGCGTAAGGAGAATTAGTCGAGTGCGCAATAGAGATAAAGCCCTCTGGTAATACGTCCACTTTATCCGAATGACTCATCCAGACATTTCGCCCATCTTCGCACCCTTGGAACAGGATAGAATTTTGTGTCATGTCGATAGTAAGCTCCGCTTGACCGTATTCATGATGATCACTACGGATAACCGAACCGCCAAAATCAACGGCAATACGCTGCATTCCATAACAAATTCCCAAAACAGGGATACCAAGGGCATAAACACCTTGATCTACCGTGTACGCATCTTTGTTATAGACCGATGAGGGACCACCGCTTAGGATAATACCTTTAGGATTTTTTGCTTTAATAGCCTCTATTTTCGTGTGATACGGAAGCACTTCACAATAGATTTTATCTTCGCGCAAACGGCGAGCAATGAGCTGAGTGTACTGGGAACCAAAATCGAGGACGATAATATTGACATCTTTCACGAGTAAGCCTTTAGGTGCAAGATTGGATAAATTTAAGTATGTAATAGTATTCTAAACTTGTTTAAGATTAGATACAATCACATAAAAAAGAGGCTTAACCG
>Ga0208103_1000608_pt1 | contig 10947 bp, 7 predicted proteins | sample CryBogmetaGMA75M_FD_184550 | JGI IMG/M metagenome (GOLD analysis project Ga0208103, IMG submission 184550) | Freshwater microbial communities from Crystal Bog, Wisconsin, USA - MA7.5M (SPAdes) | ecosystem: Environmental > Aquatic > Freshwater > Lake | place: Crystal Bog, Wisconsin, USA... | reverse complement strand
ATCTTATCCTGGAATTAAATAACCCACTGGAGGGAACCATCAAGGTTTCGAGCGCCCCGCTTCATAAAGCGCTTTCTTTAATCGGGAAATAGCTGGTCGGGATGCAGAGTTATATTACAGATATACTCGATGGGCGTTGGAACCCGCCGGCGGTTAAGCGGATTGAGCAAGCGAGGGTAGATAAAAATTCCCAACTTTGGTCTTTTTCACTTGACAGCAAGCAAAGTGAATAACACAATCAAACAAGGCATTACTTGACTGGAAGGATTAATCACTCACGTAATGCCCGATGGTAACTCAAGACCTTAGTCAGACGATACAAAATCATACGTTAACGGATCTAAAGGAAAAACCATGAAACAAAAACTACTCAATTATGTGCTTATCATTTTGACGACGCTGACGTGCGCCGTTGTAACGCCCCAGGCACTTGCTGAAAAGACGCAAGGTAAAGCCAATAAATCAGCGGCTAACAAAGACACCAATCAAGCGGGTCAATTGCAGACCACTGGCACACCGGGGGCGCCCAGCGCCACAACCACTATCAGCGGCAAACAGCTTCCGGCACCCGATCCGAAATTCGGCGGCGTGATCAAGGACGATGCCCTGCAATCGAAACCGTGGTGGGCACCACGCATCGTGCCGCCCAAGGCAGCGCCCAACGTGCTGCTTATCATCACGGATGATGCAGGATTTGGCGTTCCAAGCACCTTCGGTGGCGTGATCCCGACGCCCACGATGGATCGTATCGCGAATAACGGACTGCGCTACAACAATATTCACTCTACTGCGCTGTGCTCGCCGACCCGTGCAGCGCTCATCACCGGGAGGAACCATCACTCGGCCGGTTTCGGCGTGATCGCCGAGCAGTCCACGGGCTTTCCCGGCTATAACAGTATCATCGCTGAGGACAAAGCCACCATTGGGCGGATTCTGCTTGATAATGGTTACGCCACTTCATGGTTCGGCAAGGATCACAATACGCCTGCCTTCGCTGCCAGCCAGGTTGGTCCGTTCAACCAATGGCCGACCGGCATGGGCTTCGAGTACTTTTATGGCTTCGTCGGTGGTGATGCGAACCAGTGGCAGCCGAATCTGTTCCGTAACACCACGCAAATTTATCCGTTCCAAGGTAAGCCGGAATGGAATCTGGTTACCGGAATGGCCGACGACGCTATCGATTACCTGAATCGCGTCAACCAGACGATGCCCGATAAACCATTTTTTCTAAAATACGCACCCGGCGCCACGCACGCGCCGCATCATCCGACCAAGGAATGGGTAGAGAAAATCCACAACATGCACATCTTCGACCAAGGCTGGAACAAGCTTCGCGAGCAGATCTTCGAAAACCAGAAGAAGCTCGGCGTGATCCCGCAGGATACCCGGTTGGAGCCTTGGCCGACGAATGTCCTCAAAAACTGGGATGATCTGACACCTGAAGAGAAAAAGCTCTACATCAGGCAGGTGGAAGTCTTTGCCGCGTTTGCCGCTTATAATGACAGCGAAATCGGGCGCGTCGTTCAAACCATCGAGGACATGGGCAAGCTCGACAACACACTCATCATCTACATCAACGGCGACAACGGTACCAGCGCTGAGGGCGGTCCCTTTGGCACACCTAACGAAGTTGCATTCTTTAATGGTGTCGCAGTGCCCGTAGCAGATCAAATGAAATGGTATGACGTCTGGGGCACTGAGCAGACTTACAACCACATGTCGGCGGGCTGGTCTTGGGCCTTTGATACACCGTTTACCTGGTTCAAGCAGAACGCCTCGAAACTTGGAGGCATTCGCCAGAACATGGCTATTTCCTGGCCTGCACGCATCAAAGATAAGGGCGGCCTGCGCGAGCAGTTCAGCCATGTGATTGACATCGTACCGACAATTCTCGAGGCCACCGGCATCCCGGCACCCGAAACGGTAGACGGCATCAAGCAGGCGCCGATCGAGGGTACGAGCCTCGCCTATACGTTTGACGCGAAAAATGCCAAGGAACCTTCGCACCACAAGACCCAGTATTTCGAGATGTTTGGCCAATGGGCCCTGTACCACGAAGGCTGGCTGCTCAGCACCAAGGTTAACCGTGCACCGTGGGAAGCCTTTGGCGCTGCAAATCCCGACCCGCTCAACAATCAGGTGCTCGAGCTCTATAACCTGAGTACGGATTTCAGTCAGTCCCAGAACATCGCAGACAAGTTTCCCGGCAAAATGAAGGAGATGAAGCAGATGTTCATCGCCGAGGCGAAGAAGTATCAGGTCTTCCCGATGGACGCCTCTGTGGCTGCCCGCATCGTCGCCCCGCGCCCGAACATCACAGCCGGTCGCACGGAGTTCGTTTACACCCATCCGATGGTCGGTCTGCCGCAAGGCGATTCCCCGTTCCTGCTCGACAGCTCCTACACCATTACAGCGGATATTGAAGTGCCCGAAGGCGGCGCGGAAGGCATGATCCTGACCTCCGGTGGGCGCTTCGCCGGCTATGGCTTCTACCTGCTCAAGGGCAAGCCGGTGTTCCTCTGGAACCTGATTGACCTGAACCGCATCAAGTGGGAAGGCTCGGACGCGCTCACGCCCGGTAAACATACCCTGGAGTTCGAATTCAAGTATGACGGCCTCGGTGTCGGCACGCTTGCCTTCAATAACATGAGCGGTCTCGGCCGACCCGGCACCGGCACGCTTAAAGTGGACGGCAAAGAAGTTCAAACCATTACCATGCCGCATACGCTGCCCATGACCCTGCAATGGGACGAGAGCTTCGACATCGGCTCTGATACCCTGACCGGCGTGAACGATGCCGACTACCAGCCGCCATTCACGCTGACCGCGAAACTCAACAAGCTGACCCTTAAGGTAGACCGGCCGCAGTTGACGCCCGAGGATGAAAAGCAGTTGATGGAGGCCCAGCGAAACAACAAAACCAGCGAGTAGCTTGAAAAAGCCATATCAATTGGGCTAAATGGTTGGGAAGTTACGAAACTTTAATTAAGCAAGACTATAAAAAGTTTGTACTTTCGCTGGTTGGCTTGATGCTGGTTGTCGAGTTTTAGGAGGTGCCGCTTAGCGGTAGTTGTTAATTACCCGCCAGATGATGAATGTTGAAACTGGCAGCTTACATAAACGTGGAGAAAAAATCATGAAAAATTCAGACAAACTCTATATCGTTAATAATCAAATGCAAACGCGGCTTGGCATCAGTTGTCCCATGCGGGTCGGTTTGGCCGCGCTGGTGCTGCCAATGCTTATTAGTGCCTGTGCGACCGAAGCCCAATTTCTCGCGCAGAATTCCCCCTCAGCGCTAAAAACCGCACTCACCAGAGGGCAATTTGAGCTGAACTGCCCACAGGCGACCGGTACGGTGCTTTCCCAGAAGGTCACTTACATTAACGGCTTGGGGGTTGGTATGGGCGGTGGCGGTGGCTATGAATGGACTGAATACACTATCGGTGTCAGGGGGTGCGGCAAACAGGCGGTTTATGAAACGATGTGCCGTGACCCGGATAATTGTAATGCCTTTGCGCAGACAGGGCGTGTTCTGGATGCCGGGCAGTAACGGGGCGCATTTTTAAATCCTTACCAAGGAGTACTATTTTATGAACAACAACGCAATTATAAATTGGCATCTATTAAAAGGCGTTTGCATTGCCATAGTTTGTGGCCTGTTAATTTCCTGTGCCGCGATGAAAGCGCAGGATGCGGAGGATAAAGAACAGCTTTTGGCGGCCGCCGGGTTTAAACTGCAACTGGCAGACACCCCGGAAAAAATGGCCCACTTAAAGACACTGACCCAACAAAAAATAGTGACGCATGAAAAAGACGGCAAAAACTATTACGTTTACGCCGATGCGACAACTTGCCAATGCCTCTATCTAGGTGATGATTCCGATTATCAACGCTTTCAGCAATTACAAATCCAGAAAAAAATCGTCGATGATCAAAAGATGACAGCGGAAATGAATGAAAACGCTACCATGAATTGGGGTATCTGGGGGCCTGGATATGGCATGGGGTACTATTGATTAATCCGCGCTGAACGGTCTGGGTGTGTTGTACCCTTTCGTCGGACACTTCCTGTTTCGTTTCGCCAGGCAGTCAGTCCTGGTGATTCTGGGGATGTTGAGCTCGCCGGTGTGTGAAGCGGATATAGAACCCAGATCGTATTCCAATATACCCATCGGCATTAACTTTCTTATTGCCGGATACGCCTACATGAAAGGTAATGTGGCGTTTGCCCCGACGCTGCCCATCGACAACGCCAAGCTGGAAACCCACAGTTCTGTCTTTGCTTATGTCCGTTCATTGGACTTATGGGGAAAATCCGGCAAGCTTGACATTATCCTCCCGGAGGCTTGGTTATCCGGTCAAGCGGAGGTGTTGGGGAAACAGAGGGACAGGGACGTCGTTGGTTTTGCCGATCCCATGGTTCGTTTATATGTTAATCTTTTCGGCGCCCCCGCCATGTCGATGAAAGAGTTCGCCAACTATAAGCAGGACACGATTGTCGGTGTCAGTCTTGCGGTTACCGCGCCGGGGGGGCAATACGACCCGCATAAGCTGGTGAATATCGGCACTAATCGCTGGTCATTCAAGCCCGAGATTGGCGTTTCCAAGGCGTGGGGTGCGCTTACCGCCGAGGCTGCCGCTGGTGTGTTCGTTTTTACGGATAATAATCAGCCGTTTCTGGGGCAGACTTTGGCGCAGCAGCCGATGTATAACCTGCAAGGACACCTGATTTACAATTTTACCCCAGGTATTTGGGGGGCTCTCGATGCTAATTATTACACGGGAGGCCGTACCAGCATAGACAACACGTTGGCTAATAACCTTCAGCAAAACTGGCGCGTTGGGGCTACATTGGCGCTCCCCATCACCCGGCAGCATTCCATCAAACTTTACGGCAATACCGGTGTTTCCTCACGGACCGGGAGCGACTTCGATTTGGTCGGCATTGCCTGGCAGTACCGCTGGGGAGAAGGGCTTTAGCGGAATTTCTATTATAAAAATAAAGATCATAAGTTGTTTGAATGAAATAAAAGGCAAAAAAAAGCAACACATCAAGTATTTATGATACTTGCTAATAATTTATTATTTTTGTTAATTTTCATGCCAAATTTTTTAATTTGAATGACCTAAAAACTTGAGCATCGAATGATAGATTTTAAACGACGTTTGATTCTGTTATCAGGCTCGGCAGGCCAAACAAATGGCGGAGAAGATTGAGGCCAACCGGCAAAGTATTTTGCCCGGCAAGGCTGGATCAATCCTGGTTTGGCACAATATGCTTTTATTTCATGAGAGATGATTAATAATGCATGACACACTAAAAAATCACCGCATCCTTTGCGGTTGCATTGATGTTAAACCGGACTGTTTTAAGGTCCTTCGGGTTTTATTAAGTCTTTTATTGTTGCTGATGTTAGCCCCTGTTTCTGTTTCGGCTACGCCGGCTTCCACATTGCTCAACGGGATATTACAACAATCATCCGGTAAGCCGCTGTCAACAAAATCCACGATTGATCCTGTTGCGCTTACTGAGGACATTAAGAAGAAACTTGCCACAGCCATGGGAGAACTCGCGCTCATGCCACCAGCATCAGAGGCTGGAGCATCAGCTCCCAGATCGTCAGCTGATGAAAATATCTATACTCGACGACTACATCTCAAACAGCTTGTGTTTATCTATCAGGGACAGCTTGCCCGTCTGGCAAGTTTGCAGCTAAGTCAACAGCACCGGCTTGAGCTGGAAAATCAAGCGGCCAACTGGTCTGGATTCAGCGAGCCGTCGCTCCATCCATTTCTCAGGGCTGATGAGCTGAATGAGTCAGTTGCCACCCTCAATAGCAGGGTTGATGAACTTGAATCCTGGATTACAGCGCTTGACTTGGCGAGAACAGAGGTCATAAACATTGCCGAGGATTCCGCAATAAAGCTAAGGCAGGCTGACGAGGCTGTAGAGCAGGCTACAGATTCACCAGACCGGCAAGCCGCCCTGGGCAGGGAACGTGATTTACTGAGACTACAAAATCAAATTGATTTGGCGCGTGTCATGAGTTTCCAGATTGAAAGACAAGCAGTTAATGAAGCGCTACTGGAAAATCGGGCAAAACTGCAACTGGTTAACAAACAGCTTAGCGTGGCATCAGAGCATATCGAGTTCACGCAGCAAGACATCGATCAGGTACAGAAAAGCATTGATAGTGAAAGCCAAAAGATAACTGCCGAGCTTAAGCAAGGGCTATCAGTGCTTGATCTTGAGAATAAATCTGACAAACAGATAAGTATCACTGGGGAACCAGCTCAACCTCAATCCGCCGGGCAGGAACAAATTGATCAGGTGCGTGAGGCGCAGCGCAATTCTGCAGACATTAAATTGCAAGTTCTTAACAGGATACTGGTTTACCTGCAAATGCAGCGTGATATCTGGAATATTCGCTGGGCATACGTCAACGTGACAGACCGTGAAAAAGCCAGCGAGGCTTATGACAAGATTGTCCAATTTCAGGCGATTTTGAAAGCTATTCACGATTATGTCAATCAGCAGCGCCGTCATGTTCTGACGCTGGTCACCAATCTGTCCTTAGAGGAGCTGGATTCTTCAGTTGCCGGGTCTGATACCTTGCGGGATGAACTTAGAAAACTTGATCTTGATCAGGTGGTTTTATACTCACGTCTAATGGGGACAATTGAATCAACCGAAAGCTTGCTGGAACGTTTTAAGCAGGAACTGGACGCGAGGTTCAGGGTTAAGTCATTTCCCGATTATCTGACGGAAGCGTGGCTAGCGACTCGCGACTTTGCGTCACAGATTTGGGCGTTCGAGCTTTTCGCGGCGGAGGATACGCTAGTCGTTGATGGGCAGCCAATCAGTGGCAAACGCAGCATCACCGTCGATAAAGTCGTGACTGCTTTAGCCATTCTGATAGTAGGAATTTGGATCGCTGTCCGTTTGGCTCGTTTAATCGAAAGGTTGGCAGTGACCCGATTGGGGATGGATCCAAGCCTTGCGCGGATTGCCTGGCGCTGGATACTGTTTCTTGAGGTCTTGCTCCTGGTGGTATTGAGCATGTTGGTGGTCAGAATTCCCTTAACGATATTTGCCTTTATGGGGGGAGCGTTGGCTATCGGGGCAGGGTTTGGGATGCAAAATATGCTCAAAAACCTGATCAGCGGGCTTATGCTGCTGTTTGAGCGTCCCTTCAGGCCGGGGGATGTGGTTGAAGTGGGTAGTATTCGTGGTCGCGTTTTGGATATTGGGGTGCGGAGTTCGCATATTATCGATGCAAACGGCATTGAAACGGTGATTCCCAACAGCACTTTTATTGAACAGAACGTTACCAACTGGACACTGAGTAGCCGATCGGTACGTATCGTGGTTAATGTCGGCATTGCTTATGGATCACAGGTAAAAAAGGCCACCGACCTGCTGCTTGATATTGCGGAGCGACATGGTTTGACGCTCGCCAATCCCGCGCCTCAGGTATTATTTGAGGATTTCGGCAGTGATGCCTTGCTTTTTGGTTTGTATGTTTGGGTAGAAATAAATCCTGAGGTTTCCTGGAAAACTATCGCCAGTGACCTGCGCTACATGATTTATAATACGATGACCGAGCAGGGTATAGTCATTGCCTTTCCGCAACGGGATATCCATATCGATACCAACAGACCTCTGGACGTTCGGGTGCTTGCTGAGGCGCTTGATAGCGGACGACTAAAAAAGTAAATTTTCATGTGTGCCGATTCAGGTCTGTAAGGTCTGGCTTGGCGGGACGTTGTTTTGTAGTTGCCAAGCAATTAAATGAGAAAATTTTGTACATTAAGCAAGCACCGCGTAAAATCACCCGTTGCTTGGCATCGTCTTTAGCATTCAATAACTACTCAGCCATTAAAAAATAGAACACAGATGACACGGATCTGACTGATAGACACGGATAAGGAAGCTTTTTTAATCTAATGAAAATATTGCCTATAGATTTTCAGATAAATAATTTCGATGCTAACGGATACCATCCCTTTAAGGGATGTTATCCGTGTGAACTAAATCTTCATGTGATGGAAGTTTAATTTCTGAAAGACTATATAAACAGTTAAGCTCTTTTTCGACTAAAAATAAAATCCGTTGAAACCCGTATAATCCGTGTCATCCGTGGTCTATGATTGAAGCTGACATCTACTGAGTAGTTAGAGCATTCAAAGACTTATGTTTTCCGAGGAATCCAGGGCTTATAGCGCTAGTATTCCTTATTACACATCGATACAGATTGAGTTATGAATACGACGAATACCGATAACACTGCCTCTCCGGTCAAAGAGCCGCCTAAAATGCCGGGTGCCTTGCCGCTTTTAGGGCACATGCTCAAATTTGGAAAAAATCCTTTTCAGTACATGGTAAACCTTAGGGAGTCGCTGGGAGAAATCGGTGAGTTTCGAATGTTTCATCAAAAAATGGTGCTAATGACCGGCCCTGAAGCGAATGAAGCTTTTTTTCGTGCGCCCGATGCGCAGTTGGATCAAAGCCAGGCCTATAAAATCATGACGCCTATTTTTGGTAAAGGCGTGGTTTTTGATGCACCTCCGCACAAAAAAGATCAACAGCTTAAAATGCTCATGCCGGTATTGCGCGATAAACCGATGCGTGGCTATGCGCAAGTGATAGTCCAAGAGGTTGAGCAAATGATTGCCGGTTGGGGCGATACCGGCGAAATTGATCTGCTTGAGTTTATGAAAGAACTGACTATTTATACCTCCAGTCACTGTCTGCTGGGTGATGAATTTAGGTATGAACTGAACGAAGAATTTGCAAAAATTTATCACGATCTTGAAAAAGGCGTAAATCCTCTGGCGTTTGTTTTTCCTTATTTACCCTTGCCGGTATTTCGTCGCCGTGATAAAGCACGCGCCAGATTACAAGAACTGGTGACCGGTATTATTGCTAAAAGAGCGCTAAAGACCGAAAAAAGCGAAGATGCCTTTCAATTATTGATTGAATCCAAATATGATGACGGCAGTCACTTGTCAGCGCATGAAATAACGGGTATGTTAATTGGCACCATCTTCGCGGGGCATCATACAACAGCAGGAACAGCCGCGTGGACTTTGCTGGAATTGGCTCGTCGGCCGGAAGCGTTGGTGGTCGTATTGAAAGAACTGGATGAATTGTTCGGTACTGATGGAGAAGTCACTTTTCAGTCTTTACGTGAAATACCGGCATTGGAAAATGTTATTAAAGAAGTGTTGCGTTTGCATCCGCCTTTAATCTTTTTAATTCGAAAAGTGATGAAAGACTTTCACTTTAAAGGTTATACGGTTAAAGCCGGGAAATATGTGTGCGCCTCACCACGCGTTTCCCACCGGATAGCCGAGGTTTTTCCTGATCCGGAAAAATTTGATCCGGATCGTTATTCAGAAGCCCGTCAGGAGGATGCCCTGCCTTTTAGCTGGATTGCTTTCGGTGGCGGCAAACATAAATGCACAGGCAACGCTTTTGCCATGTTGCAGTTAAAAGCCATTTTTAGCATTTTATTACGTCGCTATACGTTTGAGCTGGTAGACGAGAAAGATCATTATCAGGATGATTTTACCCAAATGGTCGTGCAGCCCGTATCGCCTTGCCGTGTTCGGTACATCAAACGCAAGGCTATAAAGACAACGGCTGCTGAATCAGCGATAACTGAAGCGCAAGAAAATCAACAAACCGGCCCTGGTTTTCACATAAAAATCGACAGGGAGCTTTGTCAGGGTCATGCAACCTGTATGGCGGAAGCGCCAGAGCTTTTTCAGGTAGATGAGGCGGGCAATCTAACGGTTTTACAGGAAAATCCTGCACTGGATTTACTGGAAAAAGCACGACAAGCCGAAAAATATTGCCCAACCAAAGCAATTATTGTTAACTTAATTAACGAGTAACAGAGACAAAGAATGGCCGCATATCCCAGAGCAGAACTTGAAGAAATGGTTGAGCGTTGGTTGCAAGCCAATCGTGACGCTGAAAAAGAAGGTAACTGGCCCAAGCACTTGGGTGCCATGTACACCGACGATGCAGAATATCGCTGGAATATTGGCCCCAATGAAGAATTTGTAGCGCGTAGTCGTAAAGAGATAGAGGAATGGGCTTTAGGCGTTCAAATGGAAGGCTTTGAAGATTGGCGCTATCCTTATCATCGTATTTTAATTGATGAAAAACAAGGCGAAGTGATAGGCTTGTGGCGTCAAGTATCGCCTGCACTGCGTGAAGACGGTACGCATTATGAAGTTGCCGGTATAGGGGGTTCCTGGTTTCGTTATGGTGGTGATTATAAATGGGAATGGCAACGGGACTTTTTTGATTTGGGCAATGTGAAAGCCTTGTTTTTTGAATTGGCCGCCGATGGCAAACTTGACCCGGCGGTAAAAAGAAAAATAGGCAAATTGGCCAAAGGACAGTTGCTGCCCGGTCATGAGCACTTACGCAGTCAACCCGGTCTCTTTAAAAAGCTGAAAGGATTTATGGCAATGGTGCGTATTGCCTTGTTTAACAAATAAAAATGCTAACTACTCAGCCTTTAAAAAATAGAACACGGATGACACGGATTTGACTGATAAACACGGATAATAAAAGTTTTTTAAGTTCATGAAAATAGTACCGATAAACACTTAAGGTATTTTTTAACTTAAAATAAAATCTGTTGAAATCCGTTTAATCAGTGTCATCCGTGTTCTATTGATTGAAGCCAATACTACTGAGATATTTCGATTTGTCGGGTTACGTTGTCGCTAACCCGACCTACGCGACTCAACTGTCAGCCTCTAAAAAATAGAACACGGATGATACGGATTTGACTGATAAACACGGATAATAAAAGTTTTTTAAGCTCCATGAAAATAGTATCGATAAACACTTAATGTATTTTTCAACTTAAAATAAAATCTGTTAAAATCTGTTAAAATCCGTTTAATCAGTGTCATCCGTGT
>Ga0208103_1000606_pt1 | contig 10959 bp, 10 predicted proteins | sample CryBogmetaGMA75M_FD_184550 | JGI IMG/M metagenome (GOLD analysis project Ga0208103, IMG submission 184550) | Freshwater microbial communities from Crystal Bog, Wisconsin, USA - MA7.5M (SPAdes) | ecosystem: Environmental > Aquatic > Freshwater > Lake | place: Crystal Bog, Wisconsin, USA... | reverse complement strand
TAAAAAAGAGGCAAGAGACAAATGTCCAAGCATGGATCGGTCTACTTTTGCAACCCAGCGGCTAACCAAAGCGTTCTGTAACTGTGCACGCGCCAAATAATCATGCTGTGTCATTCCATACGGAGAGAGATCGATGTTCATGCACGTATTAGCTGCAGAAGCAATCGTAAAGGTACGCACAGTATCTTTACCCAAAAGTGAAATTGCTTGAGCCACATCGGTAACCGTACGGCTAAGCCCATACATGGGAGAATTGGCAGTTTTTAAAATATAGGCGGTGATGATGGGATCTTCTTTGACTGCATTGGCCATCTCGGCTACACCGCTGTTTGGGTCATTGTACACCGCTTCTACTTTTTGAACGGTTTCGGGGAGCATCGGAACGTGCTCGATTTGTTCCATTAATTCTGGTCTCATTTGTTTCTCCAAAAATATTTAAACTATCTGAAAAGATTATAGAACATTGTAAGTTAAATTTGTTCTTTATTTTTAAGATTTAGAATGATTGTGATAAAAGTGTGTGAAAAGTGAGTAAAAAAGACTCCTCATCAGATACCTGCGGCACAAAGCATGACTAGGTGTGCTGCTGTATTCCTACCCTGACACGATGCCCAAACGCACCCTTGCACAGGTCTAATGAAGAGAAATCGCATTATAGCTAATACTCAGACTGAAAGCAAGAAAACCGTAACGGAACTCTTTTTGCTTTGCTATGAAAGAATTAAAATTTTAAGCTATTTAGCCGATATTAATTTTATAATGATTTAAGTAAAAGGATTTACTATGGCAATTGCTTCACTTGGGGCTGGGTCTGGAGTACTCACATCTACTGTTATTGATCAGCTAAAAGCAGCGGATACCGCAGCGTTAATTACGCCTATTACTAAAAAAGTAACTTTACAACAACAAAAAGGTAGTGCACTAAGTCTTCTTAGCAGTCTGCTTACAACATTAAAAAGTAGCACCAGTGCTCTTGATAATGATGTACTGTATCAAAAACGCAGCGTTTCTGGTACAACCAGTGCTGTTAATGTTACCGCCGATGCAGGGGTCAGCGTTCAATCATTATCCATTTCAAACACGCAAATGGCATTAAATAGTGTAAAAGAATCAGGAACATTCAGCTCCACAACTGCCAGTGTCTCTAGCGGATCAGGAACTATGACTTTGTCTATTGGAAGTAATAACTATAAAATAGATTATACTTCAGCCACCAGCTTAAGCGATTTAAAGGATTCTATCAACAATATCGCAGGAAGCAGTGTAAAAGCATCAACATTACAAGTGGGAGCAAATGACTATCGACTTATTTTAACCTCTGCAGCAACGGGTGCCAACCAAACAATAACGCTTGCCGACTCGACAGGCGGAACTTTAAACAGCTCGTTGTATGCTTCATCCAAAAGAATTGAATCTCAAGCTTTTACTGCATCCACCAATACGGTAGCATCTGGAATCGGAAATTTAACCGTTGCTATGGGAACGAGTAGCTATGTTGTTAATTATGACGCTACAACAACATTGGCAACCTTACGCGATTCTATTAATACTGCGGCTGGATCCACTATTGCTTCCATCGATAGCAACAATAAGCTGGTCTTGAAATCGAGTGTCGCAGGTTCAAGTGCAGCACTTAGCTTGACCGATAATAGTGCTAAATTAGACGCAAAATTAACAGGCTACACCACTTACAATCCTATAGACGAGATTCAAGCAGCTCGTGATTCATCCTTTAAATTTAACGGGATCACACTGACACGTAGCACCAATGACATAACGGATGTTATTGCTGGTGTTAAAATCAGTTTGCTCCAAGACAGCGGAAGTGCAAATATATCTATTACTCAAGACACTCAAGTTATTAAAGATGAAATGAATACATTTGTTCAAAACTACAATACGTTAACTTCCCAATTAAACGATATGACAACTTCCAATCAAACAACGGGTGCCGTCGGTATTTTCAATGGGGACAATTCAATTAACTCAATTACACGTGAAATAAATCGGTTCGTCACGTCCATAAACAGCAAGGGAACATCTCTCGCACAGTTTGGCATTGATCTCAGTCAAACAGGGACCATGAGCTTTAATAGTACCGCCTTTGACACAAAATTCAATCAAGACCCGCTTGCTGCAGAAACTTTTTTTAGTGGACGCACTACTGTTGACACCAATGGAAATAGTACCACAGTCAATGGATTGTTTACAAATATGAATGCATTGCTTGATCGTTATACAAGCAGCACTGGGACTATAAGTACACTAACAACAGGATCTTCCACCGAGCTTAAATCATTAAATGATGCTAAAACACGTTCGCAGGCTTTATTGGATGCTCGATACGCCGCCATGACAGCACGATTTGTTCAATATGATTCCATCATGAGTAAACTTACAAATCAATTTAGTTCACTTAGTCAGCAAATCAGTATGGCAGCTAATGGAAAATAATAAATGATACGCTGATGGAGTAATTTAGGTCATTAAGGCAGACCATTAATAAGATTATCAACAACCTGTAATTGTTAAAGTTGGTATCATTTTTGCTTAATTCTACTTATCTATAATTGATTAGGATTATGTATGCTTAATGGAAAAAATATTCTTATAACCGGTGGAACAGGAAGTTTTGGTAAACAGTTTGTTAAAACCATCCTTAAGCATTATCAACCCAATAAAATCATTATTTATTCGCGCGACGAACTTAAACAATATGAAATGGCTCAACGGTTCAATCATCCATGTATGCGTTATTTCATAGGAGATGTCAGGGACAAAGAACGTCTTATCAGTGCTATGAACGGCGTAAATTATGTTGTTCATGCTGCAGCACTCAAACATGTTCCCATCGCTGAATATAATCCCATGGAATGCATAAAAACCAACATTAATGGCGCCCAAAATGTCATCGATGCATCATTGCACTGTGGAGTAAGTCGTGTTATCGCTCTTTCGACCGATAAAGCGGCCAGTCCTATCAATCTCTATGGTGCAACCAAACTTGCTTCAGATAAACTTTTTGTTGCGGCTAACAATATTCGAGGAACGCAAGATATTCGTTTTTCAGTTGTTCGCTATGGTAACGTTTTGGGTTCTCGTGGCTCCGTTGTCCCTTTCTTTCAAAAACTGATTGTGCAAGGAGCGCATGAGCTGCCCATCACCGATGAACGTATGACCCGTTTTTGGATTACTCTTCAAGAGGGGGTTGATTTTGTCCTCAAAAACTTCCAACGTATGCATGGCGGAGAAACCTTTATTCCTAAAATTCCTTCGATGAAAGTCTCCGATGTAGCTTTTGCTATCGCCCCTGATATGCCTCATAAAAATGTAGGCATTCGTCCAGGAGAAAAAATGCACGAAGTCATGTGCCCTAGAGACGACTCTCATCTCACTCTTGAATTTCATGATCACTATGTTATAAAACCCACCATACAATTTACAGAGAATTCTAATTTTGCTCTCAACAATTGTGGTGAAACAGGAACTCCTGTCGACTATGGCTTTAAATACAGTTCGGATACAAATACTCAATGGCTTAGCCCTGAAACATTACTTGAAAAAATTGCACTCACGCAAGATGAAGAAAAATGATTCCTTATTCAACTCAGCTTATCGAAGAAGATGATATTGCTGCCGTTGTCGATATATTACGAAGTTCTCATCTCACCCAAGGCTCGAAAGTAGAAGAGTTCGAAGAAGCAATCGCCCACTATGTCGGAGCAAAATATTGTGTTACTTTCAACTCTGCTACATCCGCATTATTAGGAGCGTATGCTGTCTGTGGTATCGGAGAGGGAGATGAGATTATCACGACCCCCATTAGTTTCGTCGCGACATCGAATATGGCAATAGCATTGGGAGCAAAGCCGGTTTTTTGCGATATTAAAATGGATGGAAACATCGATGAAAACCTCATCGAAGCACTCATCACTCCCCATACCAAAGCGATTGTCCCCGTCGATTTTGCCGGAAAACCTGTTCCTGTTTTTGCCATTAACGTTATTGCAAAAAAACATAATTTAGTCGTTATCGATGATGCTTCTCATGGACTTGGAAGTGATATTGGGCATCAAAAAGTCGGCTCTCTTGCAGATATGACCATTTTTAGTTTTCATGCCATCAAACCAATCACTACAGGTGAAGGGGGAGCAGTTGTCACGAACAATGAAGAGTTTACAAAGCAACTAAAACTCTTTCGCTCTCATGGTATTGTCAAAAAACAGCTCTGGAACTCCGATATGGTGAGTTTAGGACACAATTTCCGCCTTACAGAGTTTGCCGCCGCCCTAGGGCTATCTCAATTGCATAAACTCGATCGTTTTATCAATGTGCGCGAAACCATTGCCCGCTATTACGATGAGCGTTTTGAACATCATAAACTTTTTAGTACTATTCACATCGATCTAAATGAACAAAGCGCGCGTCATCTCTATGTCTTGCTATTAAATCCTGAGCTTCATTGCGTCAAAGAAGAAATCTTCACGGAACTTCAAGAAAAAGGTCTTGGCATACAAGTACACTATAAACCGATCTATCAAAACAGTTTTTACAAAGAACGTTTCGGAGAACAACGTCTGCAAACGACTGAACTGTTTTACAAAAGCGAACTCTCTATCCCCTGTCATCAAAAAATGAGCATGGAAAACGCGAAATATGTTGCTGATACGGTGTTGGAAGTAGTCGAAAAATACGCTTACAGAGGATGTAGCTTCTGATGCGTATCGCAATTATCCCTGCACGTGGCGGAAGCAAACGGATACCGCGCAAAAATATCAAACTTTTTCATGGAAAACCTATTATTGCCTACAGCATCGAAGCGGCGGCACAGTCTGCTTTATTTGATAAAATTATCGTGAGTACCGATGATGAAGAAATCGCTGAAGTAGCACGAAGCTATGGAGCAGAAACTCCATTTATCCGTCCTCGTGAGCTCTCGGATGATTTTACCAGTAGCGGTGCCGTTGTTGCCCATGCAATACAATGGCTCAAAGATTCTGGCATAACTCCTGAATATGTATGTACTCTCTATTCGACAGCCCCGTTGCTTCCAATCGATGCACTCATCGACGCCTTTGATAAACTCTCCAAAAGTGATGCCGTTCATGCTTTTTCCGTCACTTCGATGCCCGCTCCGATTCAAAGAAGTTTTAAAATTACCGCCGATAACCGCTTGGAAATGTTTTGGCCTGAGAATTTTTATAAACGCTCTCAAGATTTGGAAGAAGCGTATTATGATGCAGGACAATTTTATTGGACGCATCTGGCTCGTGAAGAAGCATCTAAGGAAAAGATTTCATTTTCAGCCATTAGTATTCCGATTATTTTGCCTCGCCATCTTGTTCAAGATATTGATACTCCTGAGGATTGGGAGTTTGCTGAATTACTCTACGAAGTGATTCAGCGTACCAAAGTGAGGAAATAGAATGTTCAATCAAACGTTTGAGATAGATGGTAGAAAAATCGGTGAAGGGTGTGAACCTTATATCATCGCAGAGATGTCCGCCAATCATGGAAATAATCTTGATACCGCCATCGAAATTATCAAAGAAGCCAAGAAAGCAGGAGCCGATGCTGTTAAGATTCAGACGTATACCGCCGACACCTTAACCCTTAATTGTCCCACTCCAGCATTTGAAGCCAAAGGGGCTTGGGAGGGTCAATATCTTTACGACCTCTATTTAGATGCCTCTATGCCTTGGGAATGGACACCCATACTTCAAAAAGTTGCCGAAGAGATTGGGATTACCCTTTTTTCATCACCTTTTGATGTTTCTTCGATTGAATTTTTAGAAGCGCTAAATATGCCAGCCTATAAAATAGCATCGCCTGAAATCGTTGATTTACCTTTTGTAAGAAGAGTTGCACAAACCGGTAAGCCGATCATTATGTCAACAGGCGGTGCGACCTTATCTCAAATCGGTGATGCTGTAGCGATTATGGTTGAAGAGAACGTAAAAGACTTAGCGATCTTAAAATGCACAAGCGAATATCCTGCACCTCCTGAAAATATTCATCTCAAAACGATTCCCAATCTCAAAGAAATCTTTAAATGTCCAATAGGTTTATCGGATCACACACTGGGAAGCGCTATCCCTATAGCTTCAGTTGCCCTTGGCTGCAGTATTATCGAAAAACACTTTATCGTCAACCGAAACGATACAACAGCCGATAGTTTTTTTTCAGCGACCCCAGATGAGCTTAAAGCAATTGTTGATGGGAGTAAACTGGTTTATAAAGCCTTGGGAAGTATTAATTACCCGCTGGTTCCACCAAAACCACAAAGAAGTTTAATTGCTATAACGGACATCTCAGAAGGGGACCCCCTCATAAACAGCAAAAACATCAAAAGCTTGCGCCCAGGCGGTGGAATAGAGCCAAAATATATCGATCAAGTTGTAAATCGAAAAGCCAATGGTTTTATTAAACGGGGAACACCTTTGGACTGGACACTAATTGGTGGATTTTAAGAAGTACAAACTCAATAACGTGTTAAAACAATAATCAAGGATCCTATAGATGTCATTACAATCCAATCAGCTCTATATTAACAATCTCATTCAATTACTTCAAAAAATCGATTATGAAATAGTGGATCAAATTATTAAAATTCTTGAAGAAGCGGCACATAAACAATCCTCTATTTATATTATAGGAAATGGTGGCAGTGCGGCTACTGCATCTCATATGGTTAATGATTTAGGGGCAGGATTACGTCGAAGAGGTCTCATAAATTTAGACATCACCAGCTTAGCGGATAATGTACCTGTCATAACCGCAATCGCCAACGATATAGGATATGAAAATATATTTTATATGCAGCTAGAGGGTCTTTTAAAAAAGGATGACGTCATCATAGCGATTTCATGCAGTGGCAACTCAGCTAATATTCTCAAAGCAACCACGTATGCTAAAGAGATAGGTGCAACAATTATTGGAATAACTGGTTTTGATGGAGGCGCATTAAAAGAAGTCAGCGACATTAACTTTCATGTCGATACCGAGCATGGAGACTATGGATTAGTTGAGGACATGCATATGATACTAGACCACATGATCTACTCTTATTACATCAACAAAGGCAAAACAAATGTCGGATAAATATAAAATTGACAGTCATAAACTCATCTTCCATCCAGAGAGAGTTTCTCAATGGCTTGAGGCAAAAGACGATTGGGAGAAAGAAAAAAAAGTTTATCCCATCTATGTTGAAGTCTCTCCTTATGGTGGATGTAATCATCGATGCACCTTCTGCGGTGTTGATTATATGGGGTATCAAAATATTAAATTGGATACTGCTATTTTTAAAGAACGACTTACCGAAATGGCTCAGTTAGGGATAAAAAGTATTATGTATGCAGGTGAAGGTGAACCATTGTTGCATAAAGATCTCCCCGAAATCGTTGAACATACAAAAAAATCAGGTATTGATGTTTCCATTACAACCAATTTTATTCCGGTCAATCCAAAAGGGATAGAAACCTATTTGACCTATTCGAGTTGGATAAAAGTGAGTGTGAATGCGGGAACTGCCTCAACCTACGCCACTATTCATCAAACAAAAGAAGCGGATTATGATTTGCTTCTAAAAAACTTATCCATGGCCGTTGAAATCAGAAAATCAAAACGATTAAACTGTACCCTCGGTGCACAATCTCTCTTACTTCCTGAAAATCATCATGAAATGTTTTTATTGGCAAAAACAATGAAAGAGATTGGCTTGGACTATATTGTTATTAAACCTTATTCTCAACATCTTTTTAGTGTAACCAAACAATACGAGGGGCTCACCTATTCTGGGATGCTAGAACTTGAAAAAGAGCTTCAAACCCTGAATGATGAAAATTTTAATGTCGTATTCCGCTCTGAAACCATGAAAAAAGTAGAAGAAAAAGCTCCGTACAGTAAGTGCTATTCAACACCATTCTTCTGGGGCTATATTTCAACGGATGGTAATTTTTATGGATGCAGTTGTTATTTGGCTCAAGATAAATTTTGCTATGGCAACATCAATGAGACATCCTTTAAAAATATATGGGAAAGCGATAAAAGAAAAGCCAATTTAAACTTTATTAAAAATGAATTGGATATTTCACAATGTCGCACCAATTGCCGTATGGATTCGATTAACCGTTATTTATGGGATTTAAAACATCCTAATGCACATGTCAATTTCATTTAAAGGATTTTTTTGAAAGCTATTGTAACCGGAGGAGCTGGGTTTATAGGCTCACATATGGTAGATCTCTTAGTAAAAAACGGTTATGAAGTAACGGTTTTAGATAATTTAACCAATGGTAGATTGGATAACATTGCTCACCATAAAAATAATATTACCTTTGCTAAAGTTGATATTGGAGACTACAATCAAGATCTTGAGGAATACTTTACCGATGTTGACTATGTATTTCATTATGCTGCTTTAGCGGATATTGTCCCCTCCATCAATGATCCGCTTAAATACCATAAAGCAAATGTTGATGGAACGATTAACGTGTTAGAAGCAGCAAAAAAATCTAAAAGATTAAAAAAAATTGTCTATGCTGCATCATCATCTTGTTATGGTATCCCCGATATTTACCCTACCCCTGAATCCTCCCCCATACGCCCTGAATACCCTTATGCGCATACAAAAACCGTCGGTGAGCAATATGTACTTCATTGGGGTCATGTTTATAATATGCCTATCGTATCCATGCGCTTCTTTAATGTGTATGGAGTAAGACACAGAACAAGTGGAACATACGGAGCAGTTTTTGGAGTTTTCTTGGCGCAATTGCTCAATAAAAAACCATTGACGGTCGTGGGCAACGGTGAACAAACGAGAGACTTTACGTATGTTACCGATATTGTTGATGCGTGCTACAGTGCAGCTGTCTCGGATGTCGTTCAAGAAATTTTAAACGTTGGAAGCGGAAACACCTACAGTATTAATTATCTTGTGAGCTTATTGGGTGGTGACAAAGTGCATATCCCTAAGCGTCCAGGTGAACCTGACAGTACTTTTGCCGATATTACTAAAATTAAAACCATGTTGGGATGGACACCAAAAGTCACCATTGAAGAAGGTGTCCAGATTATGCTTGATAACATTGAGCAATGGCGAGATGCTCCGGTTTGGGATGAAAATTCCATCGAAGAAGCAACAAAAGACTGGTTCGAATGTTTAGGAAATTGAGATGTTAGATTCGGCTAATATAAGAAAAAAAACCATTAAATTGTCTTGTGACAGCGGGGCTGGGCATTTGGCTCCTGCATTATCAACCGTTGAAATATTAACGGTTTTATTTAGAGATTATTTAAAATATGATGTAAAAGATCCTCAAAGTGAGACTCGCGATCGCTTGGTATTTAGCAAAGGTCACGGCGCCTATGCGTACTACGTCATACTCAATGAATTAGGTTTTATTCCTGATTTTGAACTTGAAAATTTTTATACGGAAAAATCGACTCTTAAAGGGTGTTTGACCGAAAACAAAGAGTATATGATTGAAGCATCTACCGGTTCATTAGGACATGGATTACCACTATCTGTCGGAATGGCGCAAGCATTTAAAATGCAAAAAAAGGATACGAAAGTTGTATGCATTGTCGGTGACGGTGAGATGCAAGAGGGGAGTAATTTCGAAGCATTAGCTTTAGCCTATCGTTTCAAATTGGACAATTTATTGTTAATCGTTGATGCCAATGAACTTCAGGCGATGGATAAAGTGAGCGACGTAGGCTTAGACAATAATCGACTATCAAAAGTCTTGTCTGCCTATACCGATAACTTTTCTAACGTTAACGGACATGATGAAAACGCTCTCAAAGAAACTTTTGATACTTTTTTTCAAAAAACAAATAACTCTTTTTCTATTATAGTTTGTAAGACTATCAAAGGAAAAGGGATTGAACTGCTTGAAAATTCTATAGCTCATCATTTTAGATGTCCTACCCAAGACGGTTATGTAATGGAGGTGAGTGATGTCTGATATTGTCTCGAAACAAGAAGTAATGAAAGAAATTTATACCTACTTCAAAGAAGATGAAAGCATGTGTTTACTCGTAGGAGACATGGGGTTTGCGGTATTGGATGATTTTTTTAACCATCACCCAGACAGGGTATTTAACACGGGAATCAATGAACAAGCGACCATGAGCATGGCTGCTGGTATGTATTTAGCCGGTATGAAACCTCTATACTACTCTCAAGTACCCTTTTTGGTGATGAGAGCCTACGAACAAATTCGATATGATATTAATGAGCATAAAATGAATGTAAAGCTAATCGGTGTCGGAGCTGATAATTATTTTTCAATGCTTGGCAGAAGTCATTGTATTGATAATGACGATATAGCGATGATGACAATTTTTAAAAACTTTTTAATTCTTTCTCCTACGACAAAGACCTTAAAAGAAGACATTCATTTGATGTTCAAAACAAATGGACCGGTCTATTTGAGATGCAGATAAAATAAGGTGGATACTTTGAAAAATATTGAAATATACGAAAAAAATATTTTGTCTTATAAAGATATAATCAGCCCTGCCGCCTATACTAAAAGTGCCAATGGTTTAGAATATAATGCAACTTATAACGGATGTGAATTAAAACTAAGCATAAATTCCACTACCCATATCATTGATAACGCTATGATCAATGAATGTGAATATGAGCCGTATAAACTAGGTATGATGAAGGCATTTTGTGCTCTTATCGTCGGATTACCAATTTTGGAGGCTCAGGATCATGGTGTCCTGAGATTAGAAAATTTATTAAGAGACACTCTGGTTCATCCGATTAAAGGTATTATAATGCCGGGGAATAGCTGTGAACTTTTCGAAACTCCATTACATTTAATTCGTGCTCTCTACAATCAATACTCTAAAGAACAAAATTATTACCCTCTCGTTAACACCTACACTCCAAAAGAGATACAAGAATGGAAAAGTTTACCGATCAACGATCGTGAAAAA
>Ga0208103_1000602_pt1 | contig 10972 bp, 9 predicted proteins | sample CryBogmetaGMA75M_FD_184550 | JGI IMG/M metagenome (GOLD analysis project Ga0208103, IMG submission 184550) | Freshwater microbial communities from Crystal Bog, Wisconsin, USA - MA7.5M (SPAdes) | ecosystem: Environmental > Aquatic > Freshwater > Lake | place: Crystal Bog, Wisconsin, USA... | reverse complement strand
AGTCACTCGTTTACATCAAATGTAAATCATCAATCGGTTTCCTCTCTAAACATAAGAAGCCTCTTCCTATCGGTTTCCTATCAATCTTCTATCAACTAAGTAATATAGAAATATCAGTAAATCACCTGATATTTTAGCCCCGATTTAGGAAGTTTGTGTCTCTGTAACCCTATTCTTCAGAATTGATTGATGCTTTACATCAACGAATTTGAACCTTCAAGCGAAGCACTTTCTCTCTATCATCTCTTGGCCGAGAATGGAGTTCATAGCGGCGCATATCCAGCTTTCCAAGAAGTCTGGTCATAGTTGCCCGATCAATCTCTAGAATCCGTTCCAGCTCTTTCAATGTGGAAGGCCCGCGACTCTTTAGCACCTCTTCTATTTTCGCGATCCTGGCCAGGGTCTTTGCTCCTTGTGGCGGTGTTGGGACGGTGATCTTTTGCGCAGCTTCCCGGAGCTGGCCAATCAATCGAAGTTGGATAAGCTGATTATCTGCCTGGGTCTCTTGTGTGGACTCCAGAGCGGCGATCTTCTCATCCTGGCGGGCAACTGTGGCTTTGAGGTCCCTAACTTCATCCTGCAAGGGCTGGATGGCTCTGGCGATGAGGTCTTGGAGCTGGCAGACTGTAATAAAAACGGCTTCTTCTGAAGGCGATACGGAAAAATTGGTTTGCGCCGCGAAGGGTGCAAAACTATTTATTTGGGTGGTATCTACTACTTCCATAAGGCAAATCTCCTGCGGTGGGAGTTTTTCTGGTTCTCAGGAGCTACTAACTCCTGTTCCAGACCAATTTTTTTAATTTCTTTTGTAGCATCCTTAATCTTTCTGCTATTAATATCATTTGATTTCAGTTTGCAGAGCTTAACTCTTTCAGCTTCTGGATGGCATCAGAGGTCCTAGCAGCTTCTTGGCTCTTCTTTGCCTCATAATATTCTATGATCTCATCGATGGTAGCTTGTAATGCATAGATTTTTAAGGGCCTGCCCTTTCCGTTGCCCTTAATATAATGCTCAGTAAGCCAGCTCTTTTCTCGCAAGATTTGCATGGCTCTGCTGATTTCCGGCTGTCTTAGTCTCGTAGCCGTTTCTATTTCTCTGAAAAATCTCTCGTTTTGATCTTTGAGGAATGTTATGACGCAGGCCACGGTTCTTTTCATGCCCAAGTTCTCCAGTCCTTGCACGAACTCAATGTCCTTTTCAGCAACCCTGATAGTAACTTCTTTGATGATGCTACCTCCTACATATCTGATAAATATTACAATCATATAAATAATTTCTTTTAAACCCGATTATCCTAAAGAGCAAAGGCCGATTGCTATCGAAATTGGTAATGGCATTTTCCATAGCGCAACCCGATGGAGTTTGAGTTAGAAAGCATCCTTATCTTTCAATCCTTCATATCCTTCCGTATTCCATTTCCGGATCCAAACATAACCTGTCGACATGCTTAGTCCGCAAATGTCACTCGCTTTCTCATAGCTAAACCCATGGTTGGCCACAGCATTGAGAAATATCAATTTGGACTTGACACGCCCATCTGTTTCCGCGCGAAGCCTCTTTATTAGCACCTCACTATTTTGTATCTTTACAATATTCCCATTCATGAGATATATTTCGTAGGTTATATCATATCAATTTTGTTATAAGAACTATAAATCATTCATCTGTAGTCTGCTGACATTGTGCCACGATTCCAAAAGGGAGGCGATTTAAATAACCAAAATAGGCTTTTATCTATCTTTTTTAATTGTTATTTTTCAGCATTTCCTACCAAAAATTGCTTTCTTACTTATAAAATTTCTTTATGGAGATAATGCACTTGAACCTCTAAAATCGATATGCTCAAAACCGATATCAGCAAAGAGAAACGCTCTTTGGAGTACTTTTCTAGCCTGATCATCAGGGGTGTGGAGCATGGTGTTTGCCATCCAAAGAACCGTTATCTTTGGCGGGATTGACCGCTATGAGAAGATCGATCAAGTAGGCTTGATTGTCGTTCCTATAGTCTTGTGAATAGGCAGTTTGCCAGAAGAGGATTTAGGCCAAATTGACCAGGCCGGGAAGATCCTTTCTTCAAGTGCGTATAACCTGTAAATGTTCTACTTCAGGCATACATCCTTACATGGCTCTGAAGTAGAACTGCTCGGATCATAAGCCGATAATTATAAATTTCTGTGGACCCCCAGGATAGACGATCTCCCTCCTCGATGAATCCCTAGTCAGGCGGGCGATCTTCCGGCGCTGTGGGGAAGGCCGCCCAAGGATAGCATCAGGCCGGCTGCAAGGTGGATAGGCCCGGATGGTCAGAGGGCAAACGGCCCTGTTGAAGCCCGCCCCGAGGTCCACAGCGGCGGAGCAGGAGGCTAATCGCAAAGTTTATCCACCGATGTGATATCTTGAATTGGCAGTTCGGCGAAGCCATTTTCCGGAAGATTTCGGAATATTCCGGAATTCCGGAAAAATTCCGGAAATTCGCGGAAAGCCGGAAAAATCCGAAGGAAGAAAACTTCCTTCCTACGCCCAGCCCGCTGTTCTCGTTATTTGAATTTTCCGGACGAATCCGGATTTTTTCGGATTTCCGGACGATTTCCGAAAGGGAGTGCGCGCAGTAGTCCTGTCGCCCGCAGGCGGCCCCGGACCACTGGCTACAGAGACGAGCCGAAGTTGAGGAGGTCTGTAAGCAAAGCACAATGAACTTAGAACTCCATGTTTTTAAACTCTTCAAGCTCTTCAGGTGTCAAGAACTCAAACCATTCGACTGGTTTTACCTTTAACACGGACCTGCCATCCCTTTCTGCTTTTTCTGTCCGTATCAGGCTATCTTTTTCTAATCGTCGAACAGACCCGTATACCTTGCCGCTTGACCATCCCAGCTCTTTAGCCAATTCGTACACGCTAGCCCCAGGCTTTCTGTTTATCATTTTATAGAGCTCATAGTCAGTATCAAGCCCTTCTCGGACCCTGGCATCTCGCGCCGCCCGCATTACGTTCGTCCCCGATTTCGTTGGGTTCATGCTCTGCACACCTCCCTGTATGTTATGCTATTACGAATTGATCTTTCCTTATTTCGCAGTACTCAAAGCATCAAATCTATTTAAAACTATCTAAACTGCATAAATACATGATAATATGATCATAAATGAGCTATTAGCAAATTTAGACCTATATGGGATATTTTTATCAGACAAAATATCGATAAAAAATATTCTCTTAAGGAGAAATCTTATATACTATCCCCCGGAGATTATACCTACCGAGCTAATCGTCAGGAGGGTGAATTATAGAACGATATCGAGCTTACTGAGATTCAGAAGCTAATACTCTATAGCCTCTGTAGAGCGACTCAGGGTGGGAAAGGGTCTCACGTTCCGAAGCCATACTTTATGGGCAAACCCAGGCTTCAGGGCCACAAAGCTGAGAAGGCATTACGCGATCTTATAGCTTTGAACTACATCCTAAAGCATCCCACAGGTAGCGAGATGACCTACGCGCTTGATGAGCGGGGACTTGAGGAGTGCAGGAAACTTCGTGAAAGATTGAAAGCCCTCTAAAACTTTTTGCCTAGCCGTTCTTTCGTCACGGTCCGATGCATCCAGTAGTTCTATGATATTTCAATAATGACATAGAACTGATCTTGACTTGCTGAACCGCTCACGAGAATTAAGGGCAGTATTTCCACAGAGCCTGACACCCGGCGGCGGGAGATCGATGCTGCCAGTAATTAAAGCCAGCCGCTAACCATATTAGCTATTGCAGGCTATACCTCACTCATGGCTATGCTGTGGTAAGTATAGCATGCTACTATCGCCCCTTCCGGTGCGCCCAGCATGGCCACAAGATAACCTAATATGGGATCTGTTCCATGGCCGGCCCAGCAGGGATACTCCAATGTGTCTCACGGGCCGACGTTTCTGAATGTGCGATCGAGGGAGATAAACTTTAAGATGCACATGCTTTGACCTTACAAGAAGGATGAGGAAAAGGTGTTAAAAAATGTCGAAAGACCGACTCGATCACAGGGACCATCTCAGGCTTCAAAAGGAAGCCGAAGAGCTCCAGGCCTGGAGAGTGAAAAATAGTGAACGCCTTAGGTGGGAGATGTTTCTCAGGAATTTCGGTCCCGATGGCGATTTTGACCATTTGGGTGAGACGCCCAGGAACGAAGAAGAAGAGGCGGCGTTCGCTCATCGTGAAATGCTCCAACGCATACTTAAACACTACAATGAAGATGGTACTGCAGACTATGAATCCATGAGCTTTGAAGAGAAAGCCTTTGCTCACCTCTTTGATGAACTGTCCATGGTGATCGAGGATTATGAATTATTTGATATGGACATTGATTACTGGCGATTTGAACTCAATATTGATCTACCTCATTTCCATGAACTGATATCAAGAATCGATGAACATCTTGGTAGTAGCGATTGGCGGGAGATTTGCTATCTACAAGAGACACAAGACTATTTGATTGGGAGCTTTCTTGAAAATTGGGAGACTAAGCGTGCCAATGCCTTACAACGTAGGGCAAAAGATCCAGATTTCGAGTACAAACCTTGGATGGATCGGCCAGATAATCATATAGGTGGCAAGGCTACCTAGATGTCAGCCATAAAACGCTTAATATAAGTACGTGTAACCTGCAATAGTTGTCTCCTTTTTTTTGCCTGCACCAAACAAGTCATAAATCGCTTCTGGCAAACAAGCCATTCCAGTACACTATGGAATGATTTATCGACAATTGCCCGATATTGGTTTTTCGTTAGCAGTGAGCTAGAAAAGACGCTGTAGAATCCGCCGCGCAACACCATACCTTACGAGGGCGAAAGCTTATTTATAAAATTAGTCTAGCCGTCTATAACGGCCTAGACGAATGTATAAAATTAGTGCATATAACTTTCATCCTACAAATTAGTTTTGCGAAATTTCTTAAAGTTTTCATCTAAATTAGCTTAGGACCTGTTGGCGATAAGACTGAATAATTTTTATTCGAAGATTGATTTCGGTCCAGTTTGTTTGTGATGCATGAGCACTCAAAAGCTTTTTCCGTATAGTAAGATGTTAAGTATTCTTGATGCGCAACTTCTCCCTCAATACAGTCGAGCAAAAATTGCTTTCAATTCTTAGAATATTTATTATTATTTCTGTTATTATTTTAGTAATTTTTATTTATGTTGATATGCTCAAGAAAGATAATAGTTATGTTGTACTGCCGTTTGAGACCATTGGGATTAAGGACAACCAAGAGGGGAAACCTTTTGCAACTCTCCTTAGCTTTGATCTACAAAATATCAAAAATATATATAAAACAGGACCGGATAGAACCCAAAAAGGCAGTAATGGGCGCAAGTTGCTACACCGACCACTTGCGAATTATTCCGTACCAAATAATTTATCCAAGAATGTCCAGTTAGATTACAGTCTCTCTCAGATTGGAACAATAGGCGCTGAAGGGATATCTCTCTCAATAGGCAATGTGCTTCTTTTCATTAAGGGAGCACTTGGTCGTGGTCCAAATACAATAACCTGTAGTATCCAACGATATAACTCCACAATAATCCTAGTAGCTATTCTCGATCAGCAGTCTAAAATTATGACTTTTGAGGATGCTTTTGAGAACAGATTCATCATATCTAACGAAGAACAAATTCCTTCCTTGATCAACGATCTCGCTTATAAGATCTCTCTTGCACTATGTAAACAGTCAAACGTAGCCGATAAGTGGCCACAGAACTGGCAAACTTTCAAATATGTGACCCAGGCGAGAGACGCATACAACAGTTACATGCTTACGAAGGATGCTAAAGATCTTGACAAAGGATATAATATGACCATGCTAGCAAAAGAATTTGAACCTGAATATAACGGAACATTTGAGTTGCTTTCTGCACTAGGCTTTAATTATCTAGAGGGCCAAAATTATGATAAAGCAGAAATGATTTTTGAAAATATTTCTGATTTCATGCCGTTTGAAAGCACATTGGGCCTTGGAGTGGTTTACAGTAATCGTAATCAAAGTTATTATATAAGTGCTCTAAAAGCTTTCGACAAGGCTACCCAACTGAGGCCAAACGATGCATTAGCTTGGGACAATAAAGGCATAATTCTCAATAAAATGGGCAATTACAGTAATATTTACAAGGCTATGATGGCCTTCAATGAAGCAATTGGACTAGATCATAATCATATAGATCCAATAGCCTGGTGTGGGAAAGGCGATGCTCTAACCAATTTAGGGATATTTGAAAATAATACCAGCAGGTACAAAGAAGCCATAGCAGCATATGACATGTCTATCAAAATAAAGCCAAAAGGCTCAGAAGCATGGTATGGAAAAGGCAACGCTTTGGCCAATTTGGGTTGGTACGAAGAAGCCAAAGCAGCATATGACATGTCCATCGAGATAAATTCCAGTTTCGAAGAAGCGTTGGTTAATAGAAAAATTGTTTTAGCTGCTCAGGGCAATGATAGTGAGTGAAGCCATTCAGGCTTACGAAAAAGCCATCGTAACTATTCAGCCTATCTAAATCAATCGCAAGATGGTGGTTTTAAAAATCAAGAGTAATTCCTTCATCGGCTCGCACTAAGTCAAAAACAGTATCTATCGACTACATCACAGAAAGGCAGGCTTAGCAGAGGACCAATGTGCAACTTTGAAAAATGTGGCAATAGGTGTTGATTGTGGTAGGCTGAATGGTTACAAGCCATCAAGCTTAATCAGAATAATGCAATAAGCTTGGAACTACAACGGTTAGGACTTACGCACTTGGCGGAATCTTCTTATATTGTATAGTCTATATTAAGGCTAAAAAATAAATGGAATAGGACTGAACGTGAATCCAGCAAAATGCAATGATCTTGACTATATTCACTTTCTGATCGCATCAGCCGGTGTTTTTACCTGTACCGAAGCTGCAAGGTGTCAGCCAGTGGGCGAAGATAGTGCATCGCATGATGCGTTTACCCGTCTTCTACAAAGACAGCCTCCCGATACGGATGCGTTATGGAATGAGGTAAAGGATATTGTTCAGCCTCAAAAAGGCTTCTTGGTTATCGACGATACTACGTTGGACAAGCCATATGCCAAAAATATGGACCTGGTATATCATCAATGGAGCGGAAAACATCATCGGACAGTGAATGGAATTAATATTTGTACGCTGCTTTGGACAAATGGAGATGCCATAATTCCCATCGATTTTCGGATCTACGACATAGATGTTGACGGCAAGACGAAAAATGATCATTTTCGGGATATGCTTAGCAGAGCAAAAGAGCGGGGTTTTGATCCTGAGGTTGTTCTCTTCGACGGCTGGTACGCCAGTATAGATAACCTCAAAACCATACGGAAGTATGTATGGCACTGGCTTACCCGATTGAAGAAAAATAGGCTGGTGAATCCGGATAATACAAAAAATGTGCAAATCCAGGATATAGAGATACCTCCAGAAGGCAGGGAAGTGCATTTGAAAGCTTATGGTTTTATAAAAGTATTCAGGATAGTCGCTAAAGACGGTGACATAGAATACTGGGCAACTGATATACTGGAGATGGACGAGGCTAAACGCAAAAAAATGGGCGGATATTCTTGGAAGATTGAGGAATATCACAGAGGCATAAAACAATTCTGCGGAGTAGAACGCTGTCAAGCAAGAAATGGTCCGTCCCAGAGAGCACACATAATGTTCTCACTGAGGGCGTTTCTCAGATTTGAAGTAGAAAGACTTAGGACGAGAGCAAGTTGGTTCGAATCTAAGCGGAAAATCATTCGTGGGGCTATACGCGAATATATAAAATATCCTAATTATTCATTGTCTATGACTCCAACTGCGTAAGTCCTAAACGGTATGTCATTGAAAGCATTAGGTCGCGACGCTGAATCAAATGACGCCTTCAAAAAGGCCAGAGGGTTGGAGCTCGCAGGCGGATCTGGTTCGACTAGCTAACTACAATTTTTGCCTACACATCCACCTCTACGAAAAAATGTATATATTATCTATTAAGAATAAGAGTTATGAAACATTGGACACTTTGCTTGCTATGTGCAGCTCTTCTTATAGGACAAGGATTAGCTATAGACGTGCCCATTAATATGGGCATGGGCACATCAAATATAGTTCATTATACATCTCAAGATCTGATGACACATGGATCTGGTAAAGCTCTAATTATTCCTGTAAATACACAAAAAGTGCAGGGTCCAAAACCCGAGTCATCCTCGGAGTTTTCACCTATTGTTGGTGGCCAAGTTCCAGATTGCGAAATGAATGTAACTGTAGAAGATTTCAAAGAAATACTAAATAAGAGGGTAGAAATCTTCTCGGATAGGTCGGGTTGCCAATCCAAGGATTGCAGACTAGTCCTTGATGAAGCATTTCAAATTGCGGCAAAATTTCCAGGACCTCATACCATCGCTCAGATATGCTCAATTTACAGCTACCTAAAAGACGGTAAAGGGAGTATAAAAGGTTGGAGTTATGTATCTCAACCTAGATGCTTAGAGAGCTACAATTATGCAAACGAATCCATAAGAATAGGAGATAATGCGGATCCGAAATGCGTCGGAGCTGGTACATGTAGCGATTTTGCTATTCTGATGTCGGCGTTCGTAGAGGCTATCGGAGGTACTACACGAATTATTCTGGCCAATAACAATACAACAGGAGCCCATGCCTATACCGAAGTTTACATGGGTAGCCTAAACTCTCAAGATAACCAAGTAATTGATATCATAAATTGGCTTAAGAAAACATACAACATTGAGGATATTTTTGTTCATATAGATACAGTTACAAAGGATGTCTGGCTTAACTTAGATTGGGGGCTAGACGATAATGGGAATGCACACCCAGGAGGGCCTTTCTATCTAGGAGACAGTCAGACTGGATTCTTTATTGGAGATAGTAATGAGAAAGCACCTCTTACGGTGAATAAACCAAAACCACAAAGCTCCGTCAATATATCACAAAGCCCTGCTATCCCGATAGAGATTACAGTGAACGAGACACAGAGCAATACTTCAGAAGTATGGTATAACAAAGGCAATGCTCTCTCTGATCTCGGCAAGTATGATGATGCTATACAGGCTTACGGCAATGCTATCAAGCTAAACTCAAATGATACTCGTATCTGGAACAACCTAGGCAATACCCTCTTTAACCAAGGTAGACTAGACGAAGCCCTGCAAGCCTACGATAGATCTACAGAGCTTGACAATAAATCTGCATATGCATGGGCCATGAGGGGCTATATTTTAATCCATCCAGCAGGCAACAAAACCCAATCTGAAGAAGCATTAATTAGTTTAGAACGGGCTACCAAGTTGGAGCCACATACGGCATGGTATTGGAACGAAAAGGGAAACGCTTTCTTTTATCTTGGGGAAGCTTCTTCAGATCCATCGCAGCGAACGACTTATTATGAAGATGCATTAGCGGCAAAGAATGAGTCTATAAAATTGGATCCAACATTGTACTTCACATGGTACGATAGAGCATTAGTCCAAATCAACATGGATAGATATGGTGAAGCACTTAATTCGGTAAATAAAGCTATCGAGCTAAATCCACAAGATGTAGACGTTTTGAGACTCAAAAAAGATATCCAAATTGTACTTTATGGTCAAAATACGGCATAAGCTACGACAAAATCACGAATAGTCTCGACTTGTCTGCTGCGCAGCATAGATCAAAACCCTTGTGGGCCGGAGTGCATGTGGCATCACGGCTCACCAACATGATTTTTAGGCTAATATGCTCTCTTCGAATTAATCATTGGTCAATGAGGAGATTCCTTACCTGTTCAGCGTGGATGTGCCACCCACATCAACTATTCAGCAAGCAGTAGGCCGAATCTAACCTAGAAAACCTTAGCGCGCGGAGTACATCGATATTCGAGAAGGTGCGTTCAAAATCAAGCATCTTGTTACGCTTTTCTTTGCCACCCATCGATCCTATTTTGGAGGGCCTTTCAATAGGATTTTGCGCTGCATATTCTGGCTGGAATGATAGGGAAACTGATGAAATGCTCGACGACCAATGAGCCAGTAGGACTAGGCGATAGCGTTATTTATCACCTGGGTGCATTTACCCTCTGTCAGTTTGTCTCGACCGCAGCGCTTGTGTATTTTGGCTCTTTGTAGGCCATATAACACCTACAAGTAGATATTTATAATCGAATGTGTATAATTTTCTAATTGGAGTTAATACGAAAAATAGCCAATACATTGGCTTGGATATGACTGGTTGGGAAAAATGTAGGTGGCACATGCGCCGCTATCCAGGTCATGAGTCTCTTGATACAAAATGGTATCTACAGACGCCAGATATCGCATTCTGGTCAAGGCTGCCGGAAGGGTGCAAATTGGGAATGTTCCTGAATAGGATGGAGACTGAATTAAATGGTTTCTGAAGAATATAAGAAGCGGACCGGAGTATATAAAGTCCAAACATTCGGGACTACACAACTTCATATCCTGCGCGATTCTTTTGGTGCTCTCGCCTCTCTTTTTGGCCCGAATGATATATCTGACCGGAGTTTATAAAATGTGATGTGAGAGAGGCGCTGCATAGCGAATTATGTAGGGTCAAATGAAATCGAAATCAGTAACTCGAAATGGCCCATCAATCGATATCTCTTGATTAAATTATAAAATCAAGATGTGTAGCCGAAATGCATCAAGATCTTATAAACTCCGGTCTGATCTTCCTATCTGTTAGCTTTACAACTTTATTCTTCTTTCCCATGCCACATTGATGGGTATATAAAGTCAAAGGTTTCGGGACTACACACAGGGCAGCTCATATCAGATAAATTGATATACTTTTGGACACCGAAATGACTCAATAACAATCTAAACGTCGAAGAAGCCCTGATGAGAGTCTGGGAGGTAATGCTCATGGCCGGAAAATGCGGTATAGTCACAACTTCACGAGGAGTTGGAGTTATTGTACGTCTGCCACTTGGAGCGGGCATC
>Ga0208103_1000600_pt1 | contig 10992 bp, 18 predicted proteins | sample CryBogmetaGMA75M_FD_184550 | JGI IMG/M metagenome (GOLD analysis project Ga0208103, IMG submission 184550) | Freshwater microbial communities from Crystal Bog, Wisconsin, USA - MA7.5M (SPAdes) | ecosystem: Environmental > Aquatic > Freshwater > Lake | place: Crystal Bog, Wisconsin, USA... | reverse complement strand
CTAAGCTACAGTGCCCTCTTTAGTGATGTGGGTAAAAGCAATATTATTTTATTGATGCTAATGGGACGAGTTGGCGTTTTTGCTTTCACCATCGTATTAGTAGGGAAAGCAATGCAAAGTCGTATTAAATACGCAGAAGGAAAGGTTATTATATGACATACGTAGTTATTGGATTAGGAAAGTTTGGATTTCATGTTGCCAAAGGGTTAGCACAGCAAGGAGAAACCGTTATTGCAATCGATCACGATGAAGAAAAAGTACGCAACATCAGCGAATATGTCCAAGATGCTATTATGCTTGATTCATCTGACCCTCGTGCGTTACGTGAAGCGGGAATAGCGGATGCTGAAGTGGCCATTGTTAGTATTGGCGAACACCTAGAATCAAGTATCCTTACGGTGATGGCACTCAAAGAAATTGGTATCGAAACCGTTGTTGCAAAGGCAATCACCCCCGTACACGGTCAAATCCTTTCCAAACTCGGAGCTGCAAAAGTCATCTATCCAGAGATGGAATCGGCTAAAAAACTGGTCAAAAAAATTGTCGCAAATATGCACTACGAGACAATCGACCTATCAATCACGATGAAACTTGCCAAAATGACACTCCCCCCATTTTGGATAGGCACTTCAATCCTATCGCCTGTATTTGAAGAGGAATATGACGTTAAACCAATCGCCTATAAACATCAAGGCGAATGGCATACTTCATTTGAGAAAGACGATATTCTCGAAAAAGGGGACATTCTTGTTGTTCTAGGCAATAGCAATAACGTCGAAGCTCTCAGTAAAAAAGTGTAAATATTTTCGTTTCTTTTCTTTTGCTACAATAACAAATAGTAAAATATTTGTTATTCTAAAGGACATAATCATGAAAAATCTATTTCTCCTCTCTCTGACAGTTCTCTTTGTTTCAGGTTGCGCAGCGACATGGAACGGTATCAAAGAAGATACCTCATCCGCAACTGGTTGGACGAAGAAGAAAGTAAACGACAGTGCAAGCTACGTCAAAGAAAAGACGGAATGAATCCTTTTTGGTGTTCAGTTTTTGTTGCATGTAGTCTTTGGAGCTCTTCCTCGACAACTCCTTCACAATGGGGTGAAAATGTTACTGGTGTTGTGACCCACTTTCAAAGCAATAAAAAAGAAATTGCCTTAACCTTCGATGCCTGTGGGGGAAACCCCCGAAGCTCTCAATACGATACGGGACTCATTGAGTTTTTAATACAAAATCATATCCCAGCCACCCTCTTTATCAATGCAAGATGGATTGATAGCAACCCTGATATTTTCATGCAACTCTCTCATAATTCTCTTTTTGAGATCGCTAACCATGGAACTGCTCATAAACCCCTCTCTATCGAGGGAAAAAATATCTACGGAATCCATGGCACGGCTTCTGTAGATGAAGTCATCGCCGAAATCGAAGGAAATAACCAAAAAATCGAAAAACTCACAGGCAAGCGCCCTCAATTTTTTCGTGCAGGAACTGCTTATTATGACGAGAATGCCGTGGCTATCGCCCATACTCTCGGGATGGAAATCGGTGGTTTTTCGATTTTAGGGGATGCTGGAGCAACTTTTAGCGCATCAAAAGTCACTCAACAACTTATCAGTGCTCGCAGTGGGGATATTGTGATTTGCCACATGAATCACCCTGAGGGAGGAACACGGGAGGGGATAATCGAAGGGGTTAATGTATTGCTAAAAGAGGGATTTACGTTTGTCCGTTTGAGTGATGTGAAGAAAAATCTTCTAAGGATGCCTTAAAAATAAGAATATCCAACGCAGTTCCTATCGTCAGTAGATGAGAAAGTAAATATTTATAATAACAATTATCACTATTGACATATAGCCTCCCTTATGATATATTTCTGCAAATCATTATCATAAAGGATGTTCGAATGAAAACATCACGTTTCGTAACCTTAGCCATCTCTGCCACATTGGTTTTTTTCCTAAGTGGATGCAATGAAGGTCCTACTTCCTCCGTCCCCTCTTCTACTGAAGTTGATTTAGCGACTCTAGGTGAGGCACTATTTTTTGATAAAAATCTCTCCGAACCCTCAGGTCAATCGTGTGCATCGTGTCATACGCCCGCCAATGGTTTCGCCGATCCTGACAGTAACTTGTCTACCTCAGAGGGTGTTATTGCGGGACAATTTGGAACACGCAATACTCCCAGCGCTGCGTATGCGGCATTCGTTCCTGCTTTTGTTTATGATATTGTAGAGAGACTCTATACGGGAGGGCAATTTTTGGACGGTCGTGCTTCACTGCTTGAAGACCAAGCCAAAGGGCCACCTCTCAACCCAGTGGAAATGCACAATCCTAATAAAGCGTCGTATGTTGCCAAAGTAGCAGCAGCATCCTATTCTCCTTTAGCCAAAAAAATCTTCGGGTTAAATGTGTTTGATGACCCCGAAACGGCATACGATAAAATTGCACGCGCTATTGCCGCGTATGAGCGGACGAAAGTATTTTCACCCTTTAGCTCAAAATTTGATGCGTATATTAAAGGGACGGCAACACTAAGTGCCCAAGAGCTCGAAGGGTTATCTCTATTTGAAGGAAAAGGGGGCTGTGTTGCATGTCATCCGACCCGTCCTACCGCTGATGGTACACCGGGACTGTTCACTGACTTTACCTATGATAATCTAGGAGTCCCCAAAAATATGGCTATTCCGGCATACGCTGCCGATGCCAACTTTATCGATATTGGTCTTGCTGGAAATAGTAAAGTTATTGCCGATGGACGAGCGGCCCAAAATCGAGGCAAGTTTAAAGTGTCAACATTACGTAACATCGCACTAACGGGACCGTATATGCACAATGGAGTATTTAAAACACTCAAAGAGGTGGTATCGTTTTACAATACCCGCGATACGAACCAAAGCCGTTGGGGTGCTGCGGAGATTCCTGAAACGATAAACCACACCGAACTTGGAAATTTAGGTCTCAGTGATAGTGAAGAAGATGCACTTGTCACCTTTTTGCAAACGCTTACCGATGGCTATTGAGGGAAATAATACATTTTCCTCTTATGTCTGTAACGTTTGTTACTGACGCACTTCCATTGAAAGAGCTATACTATTACTCTATTTTCATCTAGGAGCTTGTCCATGTGTCTCATTTTAACCTTCGCCTTTATCGTTGCCACTATCTCTTTTTTTACCCAAGGGCTACTCCCTCATGCGATTATCAGCGGTACTCTAGCCTCAATATCCCTTTTCTTTTTTATCCGTAAACTCATCTTTAACGGACGATGTATTTTTGGAAAAGCGACCGATTGTAATGCACCGAAAAATTCAGAATAAGCTATCACTCCTTCTGCTACAATAAAGAAAGTACACCTATGAGTTACCGTCCACCCTGAGCCAGTCAGATAAGGAAATTATCATGAAAGAGCTATGCAAACTTAAAAAAGGTGAGCTAATCACTCATCTCAAAAAAATCATCAAAATTATTGAAAATCCAAAATACATCTGCATGAAGTGCGCACGAGTCGCCAATGAGAAAAAGTATTTGTGCGACCCTTCCAAGATAGATGCTGTGTAACCCATGTTACAGACATCCCCTCCCCTAAAACACTACAATGTCTCTATTACTTTACAAGGAGTCACAGATGTTGTGCAACGAAGGAAAAATTGATAGAGCTTTACGTGTTATTGTGGGTGTTGCCTTAATTGCTTGGGCGATACTAAGTGGAAATGTATTCGGGTATGCCGGAATTATTTTGGTCATCACAGGTGCTGTTGGCTTTTGCCCTTTTTATCCACTGCTTGGAATTAACACAGGATGCAAGCTCAAAAATGACTAAAACGTCGTGTATAATGTCTCAACTTTCTTGAGGCATTACGATGGAACTGAACCAATTTACTTTTTACAACCACCTCTCCCCTGACCTGCAACATTTTGTCCAAACCCATGCACGCCCTATCAGTGTCCCAAAAAATACCATTTTATTTTATCAAGGTGACGTTTGCAAAGATATTCTCTTTTTAACGGATGGAAATGTACGGCTGTATATCCAAGGCGAAGGAGTTGAAGAAATCACCCTCTACACCCTCAGACCTCTCGAACAATGTGTCGTCAATACCGCAAGCCTCGTAGCTCAAAATGTTGCGATTGGAACGGCTATCACCGAAACTGACATCAGTGGCTATCTCCTCGACCACAATTGTATTCGCTCGCTTATGGCACAAAGCCCTGAGTATTTGAGCTTTATGTTCTCCCTCTTTACGGTACGCTTATCATCTCTTGCAACTTTGGTGGAAGACATCAAGTTCAAACGACTTGACGCAAGGCTACTGGAATGGCTTAACCATCAAGAAAACAATCGTATCGAAATGACCCATGAGCAAATCGCCATACAGCTGGGAACCTCACGTGTTGTTATCAGCCGTCTGCTTAAAGATTTAGAGCGTAAGGGAAAAGTATGTTTGGAGAGAGGGGCGATAGAGCGGGTCTAATACACCGCTACCATCCGTCTGTAGCATGATTATCGTGCTTTGATTTTTTATAGCGACACGCATTGACCCTTTTTTCAAGCTGATTTTGAGCGTAAAAAAGTTCTTCTTTGATTGTTTTGATGTCTTCATCACTGGAGCGAAAATTAAGAATCTTTTGCCCTAACCCTTCGAGTTCCATGTATTCATCTTTGTAGAGTTTAACGGCTTCATTTTTCTCTAAAAAACGAAAATTCATGTCCACTTTTTGATTGTACTGCTCTTTCGTCGGATTATCACTTTTTGCCAAATACGACAATATTCCATTCACAAAACGACCCAACAGTCGAACGTAACGGAGTCGTTTTGCATTTTCTTCTTTTGGTGCGCCCATAGTGCCTTCAGTTAACTGTTATTGGTTACAATTATATCTATTATTTTTAGTAAAAGGTTTTTAGATGAACAAATGGCTACTTACTCTACTTTTGGCAACCACTGCTTTAATGGCGGATTATACCGCACAACCCATCGATCAGAAGCTTCTTGATTCTAAAATTAAAATCATCGATATTCGAACACCCTCTGAATGGAAAACTACAGGCTTAGTCAAAGGTTCTATTCCCATTATGTTTTTAGATGAGCGTGGAAACTATGATTTGGATATTTTTTTAGGTGAATTAAACAAAAAAATATCCAAGGGAGAACGTTTTGCCCTTATTTGCAACAGCGGGAATCGATCAAAAACACTCGGGACTCATTTGGGACAAAAAATGGGATACAACGTTATTGATCTTCAAGGCGGAATTCAATACGCTATCGTAAAAAAATTCCCGCTAGAGCCTTACAAAGCAAAACCTTAACGCAAAAATTCCAACAGCTCAATGTACTCTTTTTCGATTACACTGAGACTTTCAAGCATCTTGATTTCGCCAATTTCTCCGTTTTCGGTTAAAAATTCTCGGCGCCACTGAATATTATCTTGCAACTCTTTAAGTCCCGTAGTCAAATATTCGACCATTTGATCAATTTCTGCTCCTCTAAGTAACCCTTCTGTATCGGCTTTATAAAACAATAAAGGGAAATCTCCCATCTCACCTGAGAAACGAAAATCTTCCGCAATATTGTGAATGATCGCTTTAATCCGCTCACCCTTAATGACTCGTTTAGACATCTTTGTCTCCTCGACTTTTATTTGCTGATTTTAGTCTTTTTTGGTATAGGAGTTGCTTAGAATAATCATCTATGCCCCAAAAGGTGCACTACTATTTATGGAATCCTTACAACTCAAAACCAAACTATTGTATTTGCTTCTAAGTGTAGCGGTTGGTCTTGTTGTGGTGGGTTTTGTGGGCTATCTCAACCTCCTTACAATGAAAAAAAATGTTGATACTCTTTATTTTGGTTCTCTTATCCCCCTAGGAGAACTAAATTCCATCAATTCTGCTTATCATCATGACCTCGAAGCTGGTGTTTACCGATGGAAAGAAGGTCTTATCAATGACGATAATTTAGCCCAAAATATTACCTTAGGACTCGAACATGTCGATCAGATGTGGGCGAGCTATATTTCTCATCATAAACGCCCCGAAGAATTCCCTTATATTCACTATACCGAACAACAAATTGAGAATATGAAGTACTATTTTGAGGAGATACGCGCCCTTGCATTAAACCATACCAATCGCTCTCCCATTTCAGTAGTCACCCTCGCAGATAATACCACGGCTATTCACAACACCATCTCTCAACTCGTTTCTTACGAGATGGCAGCTGCTGCGTATGAGCGTTCCATTTTACTCACACATTACCAAAATTCTCTTATGCAGCTTGCTGTGATGTTAGGAGTTATTTTACTGGGAGTCATGACCTTTGCATGGCGCATTTTTATGCAAATCGAACAACAGCAACAACAGCTTCTACAATCTTCTGATGCTCTCAAACATCTCAATGTAAAGCTTGAACAAGCCTCTTATACCGACACCCTGACGGGAATTTTCAACCGACGCTACTTCAACCTTGTTTACGAGCGCGAATTCAAACGCGCCTTGCGTTCCAATAAATCCATAACGTTCATGATGATTGACATCGACTTTTTCAAACAATATAATGATACTTACGGTCATTTGCAAGGAGATGTTGCCTTGCAAAACGTAGCACGCATGCTCAAATCGTCCTTGTTACGTCCTGGTGATTTTGTCTTTCGTTTAGGAGGAGAAGAGTTTGGAATTATTCTCACCGAAACTGACTGTCCTAACGCTCGAAAAATGGGAGAAAAATTAAGATTGAATATTGAGGCACTCAACATGGAGCACAAAGGAAATAAAAAAAGTGGTTTACTCACCATATCAACGGGAGCTATCTGTATCATACCCACCGAGTCAATGAACAATGAATCCATTCTACACAGTGCCGATACCAATCTCTATGTGGCAAAAGAACGAGGACGCAATACGGTTATCTTTTCTACTACGTTATGATTTCGGATTTTTAAACCTAAACCCCAACTTTTCCAACTGCTCCCGCACTTTTGAAGAAATGTCACCTTGAAACTCCATCCATCCCTCTTTATATGTACCGCCGCAAGCGAGAGATTTTTTCAAGACCGAAAGCATTTTTTGGCTATCTGTGTCAATGAGACTAAAAGGTCCGACAAGGGTCACGATTTTCCCCTTACGCTTCTCTTTTTGAAAGACTAATCTATGTGCTTTTGGTTCTAATAAAGTGATGTCAGGAGACATTTTTTCTTCTTCCATCTTCCATCCCTCGCCCCAAGATGCCCCTATGTCTAAAGAGAGTTTTTCACCCTTCGCCATGGGACTCTCCTAGATAAAGAAAACGCTTCGTCCCATCTTCAAGCACTCCATCGAACATCTCAAGCGGCCGCACCCACAATCCTCGTTCACCATACAGCGCACGATACACAACCAGCACTTCTTCAGTCTCTGAGTACTTTGCCACACCCATCACTTCATACTCATTCCCTTTATAATGACGGTATCTCCCCTCTTTAAGCACGCACTACCTTTTGTACCAAGGCACTCACACCTTCTGCCTCTAGTTTGCCACTGTTCGCCATCATCAATATAGGATTCATGCAGTAGAGGTTGTTATCGTAAACAACAACGGTAATCTCATCCCCTTCTTGAAGAAAATTGGTTTCACCAAAATGGGTATAACGGGTCGCACCGATACTTATGATTGCTTGCTTGGGAAAATTGGCTTCTTTTAGATAGTCACTGATAGGTTCTAGCGGTCCCATATCTTTTTGAGTATTCATTTGGTTACTCATCCACTCAATGAGCTTATCGTAAAAATAGCTGTATCCCGTCAGTTCAACATCTTCACCATAACGCATTAACATCCCATCTCTTCGCAAAAACGACGCAATCCTATAGCTGTCCATAACTCCACCACGTACAAAATTATCAATAGGGATAAGAGTATCTGACAACCCTTTGGAGCATTCTCCCCAATTTTTTTTGTGGCTAATTTTAGAAGCACCTTCGATACGAAGAGAACAGTCATTATAGGCGCCAAAAAATTTGGGGATTATCTGCGTGACATTGCCAAGTATATCGTAGGTTAAATCACAAATCAGTGCCACTTCAGGCTCAATTTGAACATTGCAGGGATTGGTTGGGAGAATAATCATATCGCAGCTGAGAGGGTATATCCCTAAAAAATCAGGACGGTTGGGGATATAAAACGGGAACATCCCTTTAGGACCATTGGGGTCATCGGTAATGACATCTTTGAAATCAGCACTTTCACCTGCTTGTTCTAGGTGAAGGGCAAAATTTCCGGCAACACCGAAACCTACATACTCTTTATAATTCGCCACTTGCTTTCGCCTCTGCAAACTCTTCGTACGAACCTTTGAAATCGGTATACGTTCCATCGAGGTGCAACTCAATAATGCGATCTGCAAATGCGTCAAGAAGCTCACGGTCATGGCTCACACAAATAACGTTTCCTTCAAAGTCCAGCAACGCTTCACCCAATGCGATAATCGCTTCAAGGTCAAGGTGATTGGTAGGCTCATCGAGTACGAGGAAATTTCCCCCCTCAAGCATCATCTTGGAGAGCATCATACGATGTTTTTCTCCCCCTGAAATTTTCTCTACACTTTTCTCTTGCTGTTCGCCGTTGAAAAGCATTCGACCTAGACAGTTGCGAATTTCCGAGATTTCACGCTTAGGATCAAAACCGCGAAGCCAATCGTACAGTGTTCCGTCCCCTTTGATTTTATCCGTCGTATCTTGCGGGAAATAACTGTATTCAATCGTCGCTCCCCACGTAACGGTTCCGCTTGTCGGCTTCATCTCTTCCATCAAAATTTTACATAAGGTTGATTTACCCGCACCATTGGCACCGATAACCGCAATTTTTTCACCCGGTGCAACCAAAATATCAAAATCACGCAAAACATTCAAATCGCCATAGCTATGAGAAATATTTGCCACACGCAATGCTTCATCCCCCATAGGACGCTTCGCCTTAAAGACGATACTAGGATCACGACGGCTTGAGGGCTTGATGTCATCAATGCTCATTTTATCAAGCTTCTTTTGACGAGAAGTTGCTTGTTTAGCTTTAGAGGCATTCGCCGAGAAACGGCGGACAAACGCTTCCAGTTGCTCTTTTTCTTTAACTTGCTTATCCCGATCCATCTGCATTTGATTTGCCATAACGGTAGAGGCTAGATACCAATCATCATACGTTCCTGTAAATTCACGGATTTTTTGAAAATCGACATCGAGAATGTTCGTTACAACGGCATTGATAAAGTGACGGTCATGGGAAACAATGACCAATGTCCCCGCATGACGTTGAAGTTCACGCTCCAACCATCCGATGGTTTCAATATCCAAGTTATTCGTCGGCTCATCGAGGAACAAAACATCCGGTTTTGGGTAAAGAACTTGCGCTAACAAGACTTTGAATTTTTCTGATGAAGGGAGGGTAGACATAAGTTCTTGATGAAATTCAGCACTAATTCCCACCGTTTCCAAAATTTTTGCAATTTGGACATCGTATTCGTAGGTCGGGTCTTCTTCAACCGAAATCATTTCCAGTTCTGCGATACGATCATTGGTTTTATCGTCCTCAAAATCACCCGTAGTATAAAGAATCTCTTTTTCTTTGATAGCGTCATAAAGACGTTTATTTCCGAACAAAACCGTATCAGCGATGGTGAAATCTTCATAAGCAAACTGATTTTGCCCCAAAATACCTACTTTTAGTCCCGGCTCAATAGAGACGTCGCCCTCGTACTCTTTAATCTTACCGCTAAGAATATTTAAGAACGTTGTTTTCCCCGCGCCATTGGCTCCGATAAGACCGTAACGTTTGTTGCGGTCAAGTTTGAGGTTAATCCCCTCAAATAAAATCCGACTTCCAAAACGCATTGTTAATTTTGTAACTTGTACCATAAATGTGTGCTCACTTTTGCTTTAGTGTATTAATGGCGCGATTATATCTAAGAGCAAATAAGAGGACGCTTTTATTATTGATATAAGCTATTTGAATCATCATTAAGTATTATTCTTTGTGATTTTACGCTTTCTTCACCTTTTTTAACATTAGCCTAAGATTGGAGCGGATAAAATAAGACCTAAGGATTATGCTGGTTATAGTTCGATTTTTCTCACGGAGCACAATGTGATACAAATTTATGTCGGGAACATTCCCTACGGCAAAGATGAAAACGATCTTAAAGATCTTTTCGGAGAATACGGTGAAGTTAGTTCAGTTAAATTCGTTAACGACAAAGAGACAGGACGTTTTCGTGGTTTTGGTTTTGTTGAAATGGTAAACCAAGAGGAAGCTAACAAGGCAATCACTGCACTTGAAAATAGTGATTTTGGCGGACGTACCCTTCGTGTCAATGAAGCGCGTCCACGTGCTCCGCGCCCTCCACGTGAGCGTAGTAACAACTGGTAAAAGATACTGAAGCTCATTTTTGAGCTTCACTTCAACTCTCTTTCTCTTCCTTTATTCTTAATTATAACTATTTTAAATTATGGACATGCAATGACCTTTACTTTAACCGACGAATACATCGAACTTACCAAATTATTAAAAGTTTTAGACCTCGTAGATTCAGGCGGACAAGCCAAACTATTAGTAGAAGAAGGACACGTTAAACGAAATGGGGAAGTCGAAACACGCAAGCGTGCAAAAATTCTCCGTGGTGAACAGATTCAAATTGGGGATGTCATTATCTTAATCGATTGATTATTAATGGATTTTTAACTATAATTGCCAATCTTAAATACGTATGTAGACCAAAAAGGTTTCGTAATCCATGAAAAATAAAAAAATGATGGTCGTTGGCTTTATCAGTGCAGTCGCACTCAGTTTCGCTTTGTCTACTTCCTTAATCGCCAAAAGCGATGTACATCCCCTTCCTTCGGACGCTACCAATGAAGCATCACGTCTCCAATCTTTGGCAAAATTTACCAAAGTTCTTAGCATTGTAGAACAATACAATGTTGATGGTCTTGGAGTGGATCAACTTATTGACAAATCGCTTCAAGGGCTTC